>Ga0302211_10000348_pt1 | contig 17512 bp, 17 predicted proteins | sample II_Fen_E3_3_FD_200234 | JGI IMG/M metagenome (GOLD analysis project Ga0302211, IMG submission 200234) | Peat permafrost microbial communities from Stordalen Mire near Abisko, Sweden - II_Fen_E3_3 | ecosystem: Environmental > Terrestrial > Soil > Wetlands > Permafrost | place: Sweden: Abisko... | reverse complement strand
AAGTTGATTTCCCCAACGGATGAGGGCTTTGGCAAACATAAGGAAAAGCAGCATCGCAAAAAACGGTGCTGCTTCCTTCAAATTCATGTCTGCGAGAAAAACTCCGTTGATGATCTTCATAAGTGCATACGCAATGCTGATTGTGCAAACAGCCGTTGTGATACTAAGCATAAAGAGCAGAACAAATTTCTTTTTATAAGGTTTTATTTCTTTAATTAAATCTTTATTAAGCATAAATTAATACTCCAAATGTTTCCCAGAAACGCGCTTGCGGAAAATCCAATACGTCCATCCTTGATAAATTAATACGATAGGCACAAGGACAAGTGCGGCTACTGTCATGATACCTAAAGTATACTGTGAAGATGATGCATTGTAAATAGTTAAGCTCCAATCTGGATTGAGGCTTGATACCATGAGCCGTGGGAAAAGACCGGCAAAAAAAGCAATCGTTGTAAAAACAATAGCCAGAGAGCTAAGGACAAAGGCAGGTACGTATTTTTTAGTAAAGACGCAGCCGTAACTGGCTAGAAAAACAATGGCTGCAGTGCATAATGAAAGAGCAGCGAGCGTGCTGGAAAATAAGCTTGTATTTGTATAGGTCAAAATCATGCACAGAACGAACACCAGTGCAGCAGGGATACCTATTTTTTGTGCCATTTGGCGAAGGGCAGCTATTGTTTTGGCAGCTTCAACACGGAGCATTAAAAATACAGCACCATGGAAGGCGAAAACCAATACGAACGTCAAGCCACCGACGATTGTGTACGGTGTCAATAAATCAAAAAAAGTACCAGTATAAATCATTTTTTCATTAATTGCCAAACCTTGGATCAAATTGGTTACGGCAACACCCCACAGCAGGGCTGGAACAGCACTACCGAAAAATATCATCCAATCCCAGAAACTGCGCCAGCTTTTGTTTTCATCTTTGCTGCGAAACTCAAAGGCTACACCACGCATGATGAGTGCCAACAGCATCAAAAATAATGCCAAATAAAAGGTACTGAACATCGTTGCATATACATGCGGGAATGCGGCAAATAATGCACCGCCAGCTGTGATCATCCAAACTTCGTTACCATCCCAGACTGGACCGATTGTGTTGATGATGATACGGCGTTCTTGATCTGTTTTTGCGATAAATGGTAATAAAATTCCAACACCATAGTCAAAGCCTTCCAAAAAGAAAAAGCCGATGAATAAAACAGTGATTAAAACAAACCAAATAATAGTGAGATCCATTAGATAGCACTCCTTTCTTTAGGAACTTCAGGACCTTTTTTTATAAACTTCACAATGATATAAATTGTGGCAATTGCTAAAGCAAAATATACAAGTGTGAAGCCAATTAAGGAAATCCAAACTTCAGTCGGAGTGATATTCTGCGATACAGCGTTGGCTACTTTTTGTAACCCGACAACCATCCAGGGTTGTCGCCCGCCTTCGGTGATATACCAGCCTGTTGAATTTGAGATAAACGGTAGTGGAATCATTACGATTAACGCTTTTAATAAAGTGGGATAGGCTTCAATTTTATTTTTAAAAGTTAAAATCCCGCCCACTAAAATTAATCCAGTCATAATCAGACCTACAAGAATCATGACTCTGAAACTCCAGAACAGACCCGTGACGTCCGGTATGTAATTGCCGGGCCCATATTGCTTTTCAGCAGCGGCCTGCAGAGGTTTGATACCCTTAATTTCGCCTTTTGGTTCATTGTAGACCAAAAAAGAAAGTACATTTGGTATTTCGATATCCGAAGAATTTGTTTGTGTTGTTGTATTGATATCAGCATAAACCGTAAATGGTGCAGGGTCCTGTGTTTCCCATAATGCTTCTACCGATGCTAGCTTCATTGGTTGTGCTTTACCGATATATTGTGCTTGTAAATGACCAGTTCCCATAACAGCAACTAAACCAAGCAATGAATAGATGATACCGGCTTTTAAAGAAATACGAAATGTTTCAAGATGCTTTTGTTTGAGCAATTGATAAGCACTCACCGAAACAATGAGTATTCCGCTGGTTACAATACCAGAAAATATGGTATGACTAAGTTGACCAAAAACATATGAATTTGTAAGTAATGCTACAAAATCCGTCATTTCAGCACGTCCATTATTGATAATAAAACCAACAGGATGCTGCATAAATGAATTTGCCACTAAAATCCAATAAGAAGATAAACTACTGGCAAAAGCAACGAGCCAGATTGTCAGACAATGGATTTTTTTGGGCAGCTTATCCCAGCTGAAAATCCATACTCCTAAAAAGATCGATTCAAGAAAGAAAGCACTGAGTGCTTCGAGAGCCAGCGGGGCGCCAAAAATATCACCCATAAATCGCGAATATTCCGACCAATTCATGCCGAAATGAAATTCTTGAACAATCCCGGTAACAACCCCCATAGCGAAGGTTACAAGGAAAATCTTACCCCAAAAATGGGTAAGTTCAAGGCAGCGTCGATTGTCTGTCTTCACATAACAAGTTTCTAAAAGTGCAATGAAAATTGTGAGTCCCAATGTTAATGGGATGAATAAAAAATGATAGATTGTTGTGATTGCAAACTGCCAACGTGATAAGGTTACTACATCCATACAATTCACTCCTTTGAAGATATTAAACTTGCATATAATAATTATAGTTCACTCTATTGCGAAATACAATAAAAATTATCTATAAATATAAATTATTAAAAAGACTATAAAAAAATAGCACATTTCCGAAAATTGTTTCACAGAAAATGTGCTATAAGTAAATGAAAATTTTGCCTTAACCTTCAATGCCGACTACGTCGTAGCCTTCTTCTTCAATCGCTGCTTTAATGGCGGCATCGTCAGCACTGCCTTCAATTAAAGCATATTTGCCAGCGAGATTTATTTCTTTTACTTCGCTTACGCCAGCAAGTTTTGTCAATGCATCTTTTACATGAGCAGTACAATGTGCACAGCTCATTCCTTCGATTAAAATTTTTTTCATGGAACAGACCACCTTTTTTATTATTTTTATAATATGGATTTATTATGTGTGAAAATTGCGGAGCCTTAAAGCATTTGCTAAAACGGATACGGAACTTAAACTCATTGCGGCAGCAGCGATCATAGGGTTTAAGAGAGGCCCGCCAAACACATGAAGGATACCCATCGCTACGGGGATACCGAGTATATTATAAGCAAAAGCCCAAAAAAGATTTTCCTTGATATTTTTCATGGTGGCTTGGCTGAGTTTGATGGCTGTAACAACATCCATTAAGTCACTATGCATCAAAATGATATTGGCACTTTCAATTGCAACATCCGTTCCCGAACCGATTGCAATCCCTATATCTGCTTGAACGAGTGCTGGTGCATCATTGATGCCATCACCGACCATAGCAACTTTTTGACCAAGGTCCTGCAAATTTTTGATGGTACTGGCTTTGTCTGCGGGCAAGACATCGGCAAATACGGTATCAATACCAACTTGTCGAGCAATTGCCATTGCCGTTTTTTTGTTATCACCAGTGATCATTGCCGTTTTAATATGCATCGAATGCAGTTTTTCAATCGCTGCTTTGCTCGTTGGTTTTACGACATCCGCAACAGCAATGAGTCCTTTAAATTCATTGTCGATCGCAATATACATCGGTGTTTTTCCATTGTCAGCTAAGCTGTCAGCTGTTTTTGTTACGTCTTTCGGAATCGTGATTTTTTTTTCGTCCAGCCAAAGCGGATTGCCAAGCAGTATATAGTGTTTATCGATAGTCGCTTCGATTCCATAACCGGGGATTGTTTGAAAAGTAGATAGTTTTTTGAGTTTTAGATCTCGATTTTTGGCACATTGGACAATTGCCATACCCAGTGGATGTTCGGACCCTTGTTCGGCGCTAGCCGCAAAAGTCAGAAAAAAATCTTCGGTCATGCCAATAGGATGAATGTCTGTGACAATCGGTGTGCCACTGGTAATTGTTCCAGTTTTATCAAAAACAATCGTTTGAATGGCATGTACTGTTTCAAGTGCTTCCCCACTTTTTATCAAAACGCCATTTTCGGCACCTTTTCCGGTTCCAACCATAATAGCGGTTGGGGTTGCTAATCCTAAAGCACAGGGACAGGCAATCACTAAAACGGCAATGAAAATAGTTAGGGCAAAAATGCTGGATTCACCGGCTAACAGCCAGGCACTTGCTGCGATCAGGGCTAAAAGCATGACAATTGGAACAAAATAAGCTGAAATTGTATCTGCGAGTTTTGCAATGGGAGCTTTTGAGCCTTGTGCATCTTCAACAAGTTTTAGAATGCGTGCTACGGCTGTGTCTTTTCCAACTTTTGTGGCACGATATTTGATAAAGCCTGTCTTATTGATGCTGGCACCGATGACGGTATCGCCAATATTTTTTGTTGTAGGAATGCTTTCACCGGTCAGCATGGATTCATCAATAGTGGCACTTCCTTCGATGATTTCACCATCGACAGGCAGCTTTTCACCAGATCGTACAACCACGATATCATCGACTTTTACTTCATCGATCGGAATTGTTTTTTCGTTGCCACTTTGAAAAATAACAGCCGTTTTTGGAACAAGCTTCATTAAGGACTGCATTGCTAGGGATGTCTTACCCTTCGAAACAGCTTCAAGATATTTACCAAATGTGATCAATGTTAAAATAGTACCCGCTGATTCAAAGTAGAGGTGCATAACATATTCGATATCACCTTGCAGGATTTTTAGGATTCCAAAGGCGCCATAGCCGATCGCTGCCAATGTGCTCACGGCTATAAGTGAATCCATATTGGGGCTCAGTGAAACCATGTTTTTGAGCCCAATTGTATAGTATTTGTAGCCAAGAGCCATAATTGGTAACGTCAAAAACAGCTGCAAGAGAGCAAACGGTAGGGGCGCAATCATGGGGTCGATGCTTTCGGGCAAGGGAAGTCCCAGCATATGTCCCATTGAAATGAGTAAAAGCGGTATGACAAATATAATAGAAACAAGCAGCCGCTGTCGAATCGGTTTTACTTTATCTATGGTTTTCCCCTGTGCATCTTCAAGATTAATCAGCTTATAACCAGCTGCTGCAACGATGGTTTTGATAGAACTTGTCTGAACAAGTTTTTCATCAATTGTAATCGTTAATGTTTCAGCCGCAAAATTTACGACGGACGATTGTACGCCATTCAGTTTTTTTGTAACGCGTTCGACTCGATTGGCACAGGCTGAACAAGTCATTCCTTCCACTTTAAAAGCTTTAATTTCCATAGAGCAACCTTCTTTCTTTATTTTGCAAGTAATTTTTCTAAAATGTGATTTAGTTCTTCGATTTTTTCATCTGGGTTATTTGTCATACAAGCTTCTTTGACACAATGTCGCAGATGACCTTGCAAAATAGATAGTTCAGCCTTTCTTAATAAAGATTGGGCAGCTAATACTTGATTTGCTACATCGATACAATAGCGGTCATCTTGAATCATTTTTATGATACCATCAACTTGACCACGAACGGTTTTTAAATATTGTAGTGCAGTCGTTCGTTCTTCACTCATCATATACCTCCCCCCCGGGGTCGGGGTGCTCTATTTGATATTGATTATCACATTTTATATTATTTTTGTCAAGTATTACAAAAATAATATAAAAATTCAAGGTTTTTATCTATGCTTTAACTAAATTGCTTGCGGCATGGCAAAAAAATTGCTAATATTTATATCTATATAATATAATTTTACTAGATATAAATATTAATGGGTGATGAATGTGTTAAAGACATTAAAAGTAGATGCTTATGCAAAAATTAATTTAACACTTGATATTTTAGGGAAGCGTCCCGATGGGTATCATGATGTTTCGATGGTGATGCAGTCAATCGGTTTATGCGACCGAATTAAGTTTAGCGAAGAACCAAAAGGTCGTGGGATTACTTTAGTGACCAATGTGCCTGGGCTGCCTTGCGGCGAACGTAATTTAGCCTATCGTGCCGCCAAACTAATGATGGATACGTATAACATTGAGCAGGGTATCCATATGAATCTTACGAAGCGGATACCGATTGCGGCAGGTTTGGCTGGTGGCAGCAGTAATGCTGCTGCAGTGATTTTGGCGATGAACGAAATGTTTAATCTGGAACTTTCACTTAAGGAACTTTGCGCTATAGGTGAAAAAATTGGCTCTGATATTCCTTTTTGTCTTTGTCGTGGGACAATGCTGGCAGAAGGGCGTGGTGAAAAACTTACCCGCTTGCCGGCGATGCCGGAATGTTATGTCATTTTGGCAAATCCTCCGGTTAAAGTTTCAACGGCCTGGGCGTATCAAAATTATCAAAAAAAAGACGTCAATCAGTATCCCAAGACAGCTGAAATCCTGTCTTGTCTGACTGAGAAAAATCTTGCTGGAATTGGCAAATTATTGTGTAATGTGCTCGAAAGTGTTACTATTAATAGGTATAAAGAGATAGATCTGCTTAAAAAGCTGATGCTAGAGCATGGTGCGATGGCGAGTCTTATGTCAGGCAGTGGTCCAACCGTGTTTGGACTCACCGAAGACCAAAAAACAGCAGAGCATATTGCGGAACAATTGAGAAAACTCACGAATGCAAGAATATTTGTTACCAAAACAGTTTGTGGAAATTGAGGGATTAACGATGGAGAAAAGATTAGCACCAATTAGATTAGATAGTTATCAGCCATTACGCGAAGTCGTTTGTGAAACGTTGCGTGAGGCGATTCGAAAAGGGGTGCTGAAACCTGGAGAACGTTTAATGGAAATTCAGCTGGCTGAAGAATTAGGTGTTAGCCGTACTCCAGTTCGTGAAGCAATCCGCAAATTAGAACTGGAAGGTTATGTAATAATGATGCCCCGTCGCGGTACATATGTGGCAAATCTTTCAATTCGCGATGTCAATGAAGTTTTTGAAATTAGAACATCGTTGGATTCTCTTGCCAGTGGTCTTGCCGCAGAACGAATTACGGAAGAAGAACTGGAGCAGTTACAGCGTTTACTCGTCTTAATTGGTGAATATATTGAACAAAATGATATGGAAAAAATTGTTGAGACGGATACAGAGTTTCATGATGTTTTATATCAGGCAAGCCGGAACATGCGTCTGGTTGGCATAATATTTAATTTGCGTGAACAATTAACCCGCTTTAGAGCTACATCAATGGCTTATCCAGGCCGTTTGAAGGAAACTTTGGAAGAACATCGTCGATTAGTAGAAGCGATTGCGCAGGGGGATGTTACTGAAGCGCAAAATGCAGCTGAAGATCATATGGAAAAATCAGAACATACGCTCCTAATTAGTATGGAAGCGATGAAAACAAAGAATAAAAAATAGGTTTAGGGAGCATAGGTACGCGTGCCTATGCTTTTTTATGCTTATTTGCCAAAGACGTAAAGAAATAGGGGCATAAATTCTTAAATGGGGCTTGCCAAATTGTAAAATAATTTTTACAATAATAAGGTGACTTAATTTGCAATAAAAACAAACGATATTTATTTTAAGAAGTTACAAGCGACGTTTGCTTTTATCTTACATAAAATGAACAGAACACAAGTATACATAGTAGTTGAGCGAGATAAATTATGTATGATGATTGAATCGTTCTAAAAATGGGGCTCTAGTGGTTGGGGGATTTAAACTGACATAGAGTCTTTCGTGTTTTGAACCGTGTATTTTGCTTGGACAAAAGAAGTGGAGGAATAAAAATCTATGACAGAATTGTTGACGGTTGTTTTGGCTGCTGGTAAAGGAACCCGGATGCAGTCGACTTTACCGAAAGTTTTGCACAAGGTTGGCGGCAAAGCGATGTTACAGCAAGTGCTGGACGCGGCAAATGATGCTGGTTCAAAAAGAAATGTAGTGGTTGTTGGTTTTGGTGGTGAAACGGTAAAAGCAGCAATTGGAACACAAGCAGAATTTGTTGTTCAGACTGAGCAGCTAGGAACGGGCCATGCTGTTGCCCAAGCCGCAGATTTGCTGAAAAACATCAATGGAACAGTGATGGTGTTATGTGGAGATACACCGCTGCTAACTGGGAAACTGCTGAAAAAACTGTATGACGAACACAAAAAAGCGGGTGCGAAAGCCACAGTCCTTACCGCGATTATGCCAGATGCAAGTGGCTATGGGCGCATCATTCGTACAAAAGCTGGTGCTGTTGAAAAGATTGTTGAACAAAAGGATGCGGCACCGCAAGAACTTCTTGTTAAAGAAGTCAATTCTGGAATTTATTGTTTCGAATGCCAAGATTTATTTAAGGCGTTAGAAAATTTAAATTGTGACAATGCACAGGGCGAATATTATCTAACCGATGTTTTAGAAATCTTAAATAAAGCCGGCGAAAAAGTCTGGGCTGTAACAGCCGATGATTATGAAGAAACGCTGGGTATTAATTCCAGGGTACAACTCGCCGGTGCTGAAAAAATAATTCGTCACCGCAAGAATATTGAGCTTATGAATCAAGGTGTCACTATTATGGATACCGCTAGTACGTTTATTGATATGAATGTGCAGATCGGTAAAGATACAATTATTTATCCATTTACCTGGCTAGAAGGTGAGACGGTGGTTGGTGAGCATTGTGAAATTGGTCCCAACAGTCGTTTTACCAATACAAAAATCGGCAGCTTTGTAACGGCTCACTTTTCGTATGGTCATGATTGTGAGATTGAAGATGAAGTTATCGTAGGACCGTATGTCCACCTTCGTCCGCAAACAAAAATCATGAAAAAAGTAAAAATCGGCAATTTTGTCGAAGTCAAAAATTCTATCGTGGGTGAAGGCACGAAGCTGCCTCATTTGAGCTATATTGGAGATGCGGATATTGGGTCAGGTGTCAATATGGGGTGCGGGACAATTACCGTTAATTATGACGGTAAGAAAAAATTCCGTACGGTAGTTGGCAATGATGCTTTTATCGGCTGTAATTCCAATCTTGTCGCTCCGGTAACAGTTGGTGATGGTGCTTATGTTGGTGCAGGTTCAACTATTACAAAAGATGTTCCGTCGGCGGCTTTGGCAATAGCCAGACAGCGTCAGCGTAACATTGAGGGCTGGAGCGATAAGCGCAGTTAAGGATGCAAATCAGTCTGCTATGCAGACTGTTGTATTTATATATTTTATGTTTCGAATAAATTACAATTAAAGAGTATGATTTGGAGGATTTAAACAAAATGACGCTAGACACTGAGAATTTATGCATTCTTACAGGTAATGCCAATCCAGAACTTGCAAAGGATGTTGCAGCGCATATCGGCGTGGAATTATGCAATGCTTATGTTGGCCATTTCAATAATGGTGAAACACAGGTGATGATTGACGAAAGTGTACGCGGTAAGGATGTATTCATCATTCAGCCTACATGCCAGCCAGTCAATGACAGCTTAATGGAACTTTTAATCATGGTAGATGCATGCAAACGTGCTTCCGCAAACAATATTACAGCGGTCGTGCCTTATTATGCATATGCTCGCCAGGATCGTAAAACACGTGGACGTGAACCTATTTCCGCGAAGCTTGTGGCAAATTTAATGGCAACTGCCGGTGTAAATCGAGTTATTACAGTAGACTTACATGCAGGACAAATTCAAGGCTTTTTTGATATTCCGGTTGATCATCTTGCAGCGGTGCCGGTTCTTGCCGATTACCTCAGCAAAAAAGAGTTACAGGATGTCGTTGTTGTTTCTCCAGATTTAGGCGGTGTAACCCGTGCGAGAAAGTTGGCTGATCGCTTACAGGCACCAATTGCTATCATAGAAAAACGTCGCCCAAAACCGGGTTGTGCGGAAGTTATGAACCTTATTGGTGATGTAAAAGGTAAAACAGCGGTTATGATTGATGATATTGTCGATACGGCTGGTTCTTTATGCGAAGCGGCAAAAGCACTTTCTAATATGGGTGTGAAATCCGTATATGCATGTTGCACACATGCCATTTTAAGTGATCCGGCTGTTCAACGAATCGAAGATTCTACGATTGAACAGTTGATTATTACAAATAGTATTCCATTACCGAAAGATAAAGAATCGAAAAAAATTGTTACTTTATCCATTGCTGATGCTTTAGGAGATGCTATTGTCCGCATTTTCACTCGGCAGTCGGTAAGTCAATTATTCGATAAATAATGCATAGAGATATTGTCTAGGGGGGACGCATCCTTCGTCCGAGAAAGTTTCTCAGACGAAAGATGCGTCTTTTCTTGTTTGTTTTAAAACGGTTTTTTCAGTAAAATTACATGAAAATATAAATTTACTATGATATAATGAAAAACGTTGTTTGATTGTAATGTGGCGAAAGAAATTTAGCAGGGGGATTTTTTGTGGATTTAAGTATAATTGAACTTATAAAGACAGTCATTCTGGGGATTGTCGAAGGTCTTACCGAATGGCTGCCGATCAGCAGTACGGGGCATATGATTCTGGTCAATGAGTTTATGAAACTCAATGTAGAAACTAAATTCATGGATATGTTTCTTGTTGTGATTCAGTTAGGAGCCATTTTAGCGGTTGTAGTGCTCAATTTTGAAAAGCTCAATCCATTTTCTTCGCGTAAGTCTCGGCTTGAAAAGAGACAAACCTTTTCATTATGGTATAAGGTTATTTTTGCCTGTATTCCAGCGGCTGTGATTGGACTCGCATTCAATAAATATATGGAAGAGCATTTTATGAATGCCCAGGTTGTTGCATTTACTTTGATTTTATATGGTGTTTTATTTATTGTAGTTGAAAATTATAATAAAAATAGACGACCGCAGATCAATGATCTTGTGGCACTGGATTATAAAACAGCTTTTATTATCGGTATGTTTCAAGTATTGTCGCTTGTTCCGGGAACATCGCGTTCTGGTGCTACGATACTGGGGGCAATCATCTTTGGTACATCTCGCTATGTTGCGGCAGAATTTACGTTCTTTCTCGCAATTCCAGTTATGTTTGGTGCCAGCTTTTTGAAAATTGTTAAATTTGGTTGGAATTATACGGCGTCAGAAGTCTTGATTTTGGCAATTGGAATGATTGTAGCATTTTTTGTATCGATTGTGTCCATTAAATTTTTGATGCGTTATATCAAAAATAATGACTTTAAAATTTTTGGCTGGTATCGTATTATCTTAGGTTTATGCGTAGTGGCATATTTCTGTTTTGCAAAATAAAAGATGTTAAAGATAGAGGGAAAGTGAAAAGTTGTAGCCGACTTTTTACTTTCCTTTTTTTATCTGCCAATGCTTTGTGGTACAATAGAGAGTAAGAAGTACCAAGAAAGAAGGAATGCGCTTTGTTATGGAAAAATTTATTCGTGATTGTATTTTTGCCGATAAGTTTTTTGCTGAATGTGAACTCTCTGGTCAGCGCTGCTGGCAGTGATTTGTTGGCGGCTGATGAGATTTTAATCGATCAGGCAGCAGCCGATGTTACTGGTGATGGTACGATCGATCAGATTCTATTATATGGAAAAGCACAAGGAACGGGTGGAGGATTTTCAAATATAAATGTGCTTGTTCAAGATGGGGCAAATCCTGAATCGGTCTATAAAACGGCGTTATCTGGTGTAAGCGGAGAAAGTGGTCGGATTTTTGTTTGCGATTTAACCGGTGATGCGGTGAATGATGTTTTATTTGCCGTCAACGATTCAAGGACGGGAATTCGCTGTTTTGGCAGCGAATTTAAAAATCATCAGGCCCAAATCTTATTTACTTCAGAAGAAAAGGATGTAAAAAACGGAGAACTCATCTTGACTGGTGACAATAATGGACAAACACTGAATGTGCGTTCAGGAACCAAAATACAATTGCGTTTGAACGAAAATCCGAGTACGGGCTACGTTTGGCAATGGAATGGATTCGATCAAAATCATTTACAATTATTAGATCAGCAGATGCTAGTGCCAGATAACTCACCAGCGATGGTCGGCAAACCGGGCCTAAGGGTATTTACGCTTTTGGCACAAAATCCCGGTGATATAACAATTGATTTAGCTAATTTTCCAATGTGGAAAACACAGGCCGAAGCGGCTGATAATTTTAAAGTGACGATTCATATCATTTAATCATCACATATTTGGAGGACTTTTTGGTGAAAGTAATAGTAGGTCTCGGCAATCCGGGAAATGAATATAATCAAACACGTCATAATGTCGGCTTTATGTTGATCGATGCATTAGCAGAGCATTTAAAGATTACAATTTGGAAAGATAAATTTTCTGCCAAAATTGCGGAAGGGCGTATTGGCAGTGAGAAAATCCTGCTGGTAAAACCACAAACGTTTATGAATCTTAGTGGTAATGCGGTGCAGCCACTTTTGAACTGGTATAAATTAGGCGTTGAAGATTTGGTTGTGGCACATGATGATATGGATATTGAAGTTGGTACCATGCGTATCCGCCGCAAAGGCAGTTCGGGGGGGCATCGTGGTATTGAATCGATTTTAGTGAATATTGGCGATGAAAATTTTGCCCGAATCCGGATCGGCGTTGGTCGACCACTGCCGGGCTGGACCGTCGTAAACCATGTTTTGGCGAAATTTACTGGCGATGATAGTGTTAAAATAAAGGAAGTCATCCAATCATTATTACCAGCCGTTGAGTGCATTGTCAAAGAAGATGTTGATAAAGCGATGAATAAATTCAATCCTAAGAAAGTCAAAAAGCAAAAACTACCGAAGCAAGAAGTAGCGATGGATCAGGCTCAATCCGAAACGCAGGAAGGTACTGGTGAGAAAGTATGATTACAGCATTGTATGCCGGTGAAAATGGTGAAATTTTTGATGCACCTGGGTATGCTGGTATGGGGCGTATCGGCGCCGAAAATGTGCAACTACGAGAGGAAGACTTGATTTTACTTCCGGAAAGTGCGGATTTAATGTTTTTACCCGATCGTTTGGCTGTAGGCGAGCAAGACGGTCAAGTTATGCCGATTACGGGTCTGGCTGTAGCAGCTATTTTGCCTGCAGGCTATACGAGAACTCATATGCCGGCTTACCAAAAAGCGGAAACAGCAGAACATTTGGCGCTTTATGGTTATACGGCAGTGGTCCTTTTTAAAGAAGAACTTTATGTAGCTGCGATATATACGGATGAAAATTCAAAATGGGATCCGGCACACTATAATACGAATGAATTGAAAAAATTAGTCAGTCGAACGAAAAAAGATCTAAAGGGCAATCGTATTGTTGAACAAGTCGGTAATTGTTCATTGAAATGGCATTGCTGTACGGCACAAAATTTATTTTATCGACGCTGGGAAGCGGGAATTCCCACGTCACCGACTTGTAATGCCAATTGTTTTGGCTGTATTTCTTTGCAACCGGCGGAGTGCTGCCCTTCACCACAAAGTCGGATTGCATTTAAACCAACACCACAGGAAATTGCTGAGGTTGGTATTTACCATTTGGATAATGCACCCGAGGCAATTATTAGTTTTGGCCAGGGTTGTGAAGGTGAGCCATCTCTCGCTGCGGATTCTATTGCAGCAGGAATAAAAATTATTCGGGCTAAGACAAGTCGCGGACAAATTAATATCAATACGAATGCCGGTTACACGATAGGCATAAAACAAATCGTTGATGCAGGACTCGATACAATGCGCGTCAGTATTATTAGTGGTTGTGCGGATAGTTATCAAGCGTATTATCGCTGTAGCTATGAACTGGAAGCTGTGATTGAATCAATTCGCTATGCAAAGGAAAATGGTGTATATGTATCGCTTAATATGTTGTTTTCACCAGGGTTTAATGATCGAGAAGAAGAAATTATTGGTTGGAAAACATTCCTTGAAAAAACACAGGTTGATATGATCCAGGTCAGAAATCTCAATATAGATCCAGATGATTTTTGGGCTGTTATGCCGCCATTAAAGGGAAAAATGGTAGGGACAAAAGCATTTTTAAATGAACTCCATCAGGTCTTTCCGAAAATTATTATTGGCAGTTTTAGTCATTATATTGACAAATAAAGAAATTTTTATGCTATTTGTAACAATATAAATATATTTGACTTTTTGACTTTTTTAGCTATAATAAAAGTATAAGAAAAGTGAGAAAGTGAAAAAATTTTGTTTTTGCCTATATTGGTTAAAATTATTTAAGGAGGTAAACTTTATGTTTGGAATGGTGCCGTTTGGTTTAAGAAACAATGCTTCAAAAAGAAAAGAATCTTTAGAACGTATTATGGATTATATGTTTGAACAACCGTTGGGTCCGCTCAGTAAAGTAAGTTCCGTTTTTTCATCTTTTAAGGTAGATGTTAAAGATTGTGGGGGCTCCTATGAAATTTTAGCAGAATTGCCGGGTATCAATAGAGAAGATATTGTTTTGGACTATGATAAAAATTATCTTTCAATTACAGCAAACCGCAATGAAGACCAAGATGTACAGGAGGAAGATGGCAAATATATTTGCCGTGAACGTCACACTAGTAAGATGGAACGTTCTTTCTATATTGATGATGTCGATGAAAGCAAAATTAAAGCAGAATTAAAAGAAGGTATCTTAAAAGTAGTTTTGCCAAAAAATTCGGTGGAAGAGATAAAGAAAACAATTCCGATTGAATAAATTGTTTAACGTATGAATAGATCCGGGTGAATCAGTATTGATTTACCCGGTTTTTTTTACGCTGTTTGACTTTCACACAAGGGATTGCTATTATAAAATGATGTTTAATGAATTATTACATGTGAACATATTTAGGACAGCGGTTGGTGATGTTCAATATTTTTTGGGGGAGTGAAGTTTATTTTGACAAAACGAAGGGATTTATTTTATATAATGCTTTTGCTGTTGGCGGCAATGATTTGGGGCAGTACTTTTGTTATAACCAAAATGGCAGCCGGATCTTTACCAACGGCGGTTATTTTGGCGATTCGATTTACGGTAGGAGCAATTTCAATTGCAGTTTTTTGTGGAAAGGATTTATCTAAAATTGATTTAGTTTATTTAAAATGGGGAATTCTTTTAGGTATTATTACTTTTTTTTCGTATGGTGTTCATATTTTTGGCTTGGAACTCGATACTACACCGGGGAAAAGTGCTTTTTTGACTGCGATTTATTGTGTATTGGTACCTTTTGTCTATTGGCTGTTTCGACAGGGGCGCCCGGATGGCTATAATTTCGGTGCAGCTTTTTTATGTTTAATTGGAATTGGTTTGGTATCGTTAACGGATGGTCTGACAATTTTACGCGGTGACATCTATACGCTGCTAGGGGGGATAGCTGGAGCTGTCGAAATTGTCCTTGTTGCAATGGCTTGTAATCGCCGAGATCCTTTGGTTATGACGTGTCTGCAACTGGTATTTGTAGCTGTTTTTTCTTGGATTTTAGTTTTTTCACAAGGTTTTATGCCGGATAGTTATGCACTAAATGATATGTGGGGTATTGTTTATCTAGGTCTATTTGCTACGGCCGGTTGTTTAGGTTTACAAAGTATTGGACTTAAATACACGAATCCATCGTCAGCGGCCATTATCTTAAGTTTAGAATCAGTATTTGGCGTGCTTTTTTCAGTTTGTTTTTATGATGAAGTTATTACATTGAAAATGATGATAGGGTTTAGTCTGATTTTTGTGGCAGTTATTATTTCGCAAACTAAATTGAAGTTTTTAAAATTTTTCGGAAAAGCACAGGCCTTTGAAATTCATCGCATTGGATAAAATTTTTAATTTTTTCAATAAATACTTTAGAAAAGACATAATATTCCTGTTTATTTTTAGGAATATTATGTCTTTTTTTTATCGTAGCTACTTATTTGATATGATATACTATAGGTATAATCTCCTTTTGGGAAAAATAGGTAGATTAAAAAATTTATTTCGGGGCCAGATTCAGCTTAAAAATAAAGAGGGTGACGTAGATTAAAAAGCACAAAAAATTTTTTAATTTGAAAAATAATTTTTTATTACTGACTTTTATTGTTATTTCAGTATCGCTGCTCGTAACAGATTTTTTGATCAGTGATAAAATATCCACGATTACATATGATAATTTGCAGACAGAAGCTATTGAAATTGCAACAATTACAGCCAGTACTCCAGCTGTAATTGATAACTTGGCCGGAAATGGTGATCCACAGGATTTGCAACGGTTTGCGAATCGAATTTCCGCGATTAGTGGCGTTCGCTTTATTGTAGTTATGGATATGAATAAGAAGCGAATGTCTCATCCCGATGCGACTAAAATAGGAACGTATTATGAAAATAATGATGCCGATGAAGCTTTTTTGGGAAGTCCGCAAACCTCTATTGATTCAGGCTCATTGGGGGAATCACTCCGAGCCTTTGCACCAGTTTATACAGCACAAGGAAAACAGGTTGGGGTTGTTTTAGTTGGCATTATGGTGGATGAAGTCGCTTCGGCGGCAAGCCAAAGTCGTGGCACTGTTGCTTTTGGCAGTATTTGCGGACTTATAATCGGAATTATCGGGGCTGTATTTTTAGCGCGGCAGATCAAAAAATATACCTTTGGTATGGAACCATTTGCTATTGCAAAAATGTTAGAAGAACGCAATGCTATTTTGGAATCGATTCGTGAAGGTGCCTTTGCGATTGATCAAGAAGAGCGGATTACGATGATTAATAAGGCAGCGATGCGACTGCTCAATGAGGCGGAACTCAAAGATGATCCAATTGGGAAAAATGTTGAAGATTTTATTCCCAACACACGGATGCAAAATGTTTTAAAAACCGGTAAGGCAGAACTCGATCAGGAACAGAATTTAAATGGGTTAACTATTTTGACTAACCGTATCCCTGTTTATGTAAATAATGAAATTGTAGGTGTCGTTGCTACTTTTCGTGATAAAAGTGAAATGCAGAAATTGGCCGAGAAATTAATGGATGTTAAAATTTATGCAGAAGAACTACGCGCGCAGACCCATGAATTTATGAATAAACTTCATGTGGTAGTGGGAATGATTCATCTGGGAGATTATGCGCAAGTCAAAGAGTATGTGGCACAGATAGCCCATACATATCAAGCCGAAGTGGGGGCGGTTGTGAGAGCAATCAAGGACCCGGTACTGGCTGGATTTTTGCTGGGGAAGCTGAGTTTGGCACGTGAGGTTGGTGTCAAAATGAAGCTGACCGAAGATTCTTTTGTACCGGATTTATTTGATGCCGATATTGTTCATGACCTTATTACAATTATCGGGAATTTAGTAACGAATGCATTGGAGTCATTAGAAAAGGCAACTGTCAAGGAGCTTTTTGTAAAGATTTTACATGAAGATGATCGCTTGTTTATCGAAGTAAGGGATACAGGACGAGGTATGGATCAAAAGCAAATCAAGTTTATCTATGAAAATGGATATTCAACGAAAGGCGAAAATCGAGGGCTTGGTTTATATATAACAAAACGTAGTTTAGCTCACTTAAATGGGAAGATCTATGTTCTTTCGGAACTGGGTCAAGGAACTACTTTTTATGTAAGTTTGCCATATAGGAGTAAGGAGCGATTTTTTGATTAAGGTAATAATAGTTGAAGATGATCCTATGGTTGCAGAGCTTAATAAACGATATATTGAATTAGTTGAGGGCTTTGAAGTGCAAGCGG
>Ga0302211_10000343_pt1 | contig 17683 bp, 16 predicted proteins | sample II_Fen_E3_3_FD_200234 | JGI IMG/M metagenome (GOLD analysis project Ga0302211, IMG submission 200234) | Peat permafrost microbial communities from Stordalen Mire near Abisko, Sweden - II_Fen_E3_3 | ecosystem: Environmental > Terrestrial > Soil > Wetlands > Permafrost | place: Sweden: Abisko... | reverse complement strand
ATATGACGACATTCCATTGCCCCCATATCAAACTCAGATAATCTTTTTCCATCGGCATTTTCCATATGGATATTCTGCATATCAAGTGGAAGATCTTCCGGTTCAACGCAGTTATTGTCGCTCACAATCAAGCTTCTTTCAATCACATTGCGAAGTTCCCGAATGTTCCCTTTCCAAGGATATTCTTTAAATATGTTTATCACTTTTTCGGTAAGGCTAATTGGCGGATATCCAAGTTTCTCAGAAAAGGAACGCACAAAAAATTGTGCAAAGATCTCAATATCCTCTTTTCGCTCTCGAAGGGAAGGTATATGGATCTGGAAAACAGAAAGGCGATAAAACAGATCTTCACGAAAGTTTCCTCTCTCTATTTCGGCCTTTAAGTCACGATTAGTTGCTGCAATAATACGTACATTTACTTTTGTGGATTTGGTTTCACCTAACTTAATATACTCACCGGTTTCTAATATACGTAGCAATTTGGCCTGTAGTTCAAAGGCCATTTCTCCTATTTCATCTAAGAATAGAGTTCCGTTATTAGCCTCTTCAAACAATCCTTTTTTATCCTTCATAGCACCTGTAAACGAACCTATTTTATGGCCAAACATCTCGCTTTCCAATAGTTCTTTACTAAATGAAGAACAGTTTACGGCCACAAAATTATTCGTTTTTCTGGAACTATTCTGATGAATAGCTTGAGCAAAAACTTCTTTGCCGGTTCCTGTTTCTCCTGTTAATAAAACAGGGACATCCGTGGCAGAGACCTTTAATGCTAAGGACAGAACTTCCTTTATCTCTTTAGAATGACCTAAAATAGAGTCTAAAGAATACATTGCACTAGCCTTAGTCTCCTTTCTATTCACTAAATTATTCGTTCGTGCCTTTTCCATAGCCCGACTAACCAATGGAATAATCTTATTATTTTCATTTCCTTTGGTTATATAATCGAACGCTCCATTTTTAATAGCTTGCACACAATCGGGTATATTGCCATGAGCCGTAAGCAAAACGACTTCTATTTTAGGATATCTCTTTTTTATATTTGCAACAAGCTCTATTCCATTTCCGTCTGGTAAGAACACATCACAAACAACTACTTCAGGGGCATGAAATTCCAGTAGTTTTAAGGCTGACTTACAGTCTGCGGCGCTGAGCACTTCATATCCTTCAAGTTCCATTAAGCGAGTTAGAAGTTTCCGAATCTGTGCTTCGTCATCCACAATAAGTATTTTATCCATCTATTTTTCTAAAGACTAAATAAATTAATAGATGGAGTTATTTAGTCGAATTAGCGCTACAAAGACTATCTGTATCCTTCCATATTTTCACTTCCTCTGCTTCGATGGCAGTACCTATGGAAAAAGCACTATAGTTACTTTCTTTATTATTCAGATTATCGATTCTACCATAAGCATTTACGCAAACATCACCTTGTGTAATAAAGGTAGGAGTCTCTTTATGAACTAATAGGATGTCTTTGAGGCGGGTTTTCAGAAAATGCATATCCAGATTCTTATCAGTACCCTTCTTTAGAAATTCTGTAGAGGGAAGGAATGCATTTTTCACTCCTTGTTCTTCGAGGTAGAAACTAAACAAAGCGGAAGTAATAAGTTCGCCTTGTGCTACAATCTGCTTTTCTTCGATAGGCTTTAAGGTTTCCCTGGTAAAAGTCCAAATCACACGCAAGCAATCAAGTATATAGTTTACTGCACGTTCTCTAATACCCTCTGTATTTAGTAGACTATTTAGGAATTCGAAAATTTTGAATTCCAAGCGCGTAATCGCCTCATGCGCTTTCTCTATTTCGCGACTAAAAAAATAAGCCGCTATTCTTTGTAAACTGATAACAGCCTCTGATGGAGCAGAGAGAACAACGACTTTAGGAGCATTGTCACGGATGACGTTTGCTACACTCTTTACCTTTTCTATTGAATCAATTGATGATCCTCCAATTCTATAAATCTTCATTTTTTTCTTTTTTAATCGTGGTAACTAACTTGTTATTTTTATAAGTACCCTTTCATTATGGCATGGTGTTTACCAAAATAGAATGAAATAGGCAGTCCGCATTCTCTTCTTGTTTTCATAGAAACAAGCTAATATCCCTTTCCTACAAAAAAAGAATGCTTTTGGCCGAGGTAACTATACTATATATAGCTCAAATGCCATGCCAAAAGATACATATGGCAGTTATTAAGAAGTAAACGGTTCGTTAAAGAATAAAGAACCGTTTATCTATTATGCATTTATTAGGGCGAATGTTAAAAGAAACGGTTGCAATGATCAGAATTACTTCCACACATTGCAACCGTTAAATTTTAACCTAATAGTAGTATTCTACCATCGATTGTAGTGCACGTTCTCAGGCTTCCATTTATCCTTCGGAGCAGGATCTTCACCCGGATATCCCATTGGAATGACATTCAACGGGATGATGTGAGCAGGGAGGTTGAGCACTTTCTGAACCGCTTTCACACGTTCCTTATCGGGATAAACGCCTGTCCATACTGCGCCTAGCCCTAAAGCATGTGCAGCCAACAAGATATTTTCCGAGGCTGCAGATACATCGAGCACCCAATTTTGAGCACCTTCACCTTCCATGGCTTTACTCAGGTCGCCACAGGCTACAATAACCATTGGTGCTTTGGTTATCATCTTTGCATAGGGAAGATTCGCGGCTAGGGTTTGAAGCACAGCTTTATCTTTTACCACAATGAAGCCCCAAGGTTGCTTATTCATGGCAGTAGGTGCTGACATACCGGCTTTTAAGATTTGGTTGACTAGTTTATCGTCGACCGGTCTTTGCTTATAATCGCGAATGCTGGTACGGGTAAAGATATTCTCCAACACAGGAGAGTCGGTGGAGGCCACGGCAGAGTCGGTGGAATTCGAGGTGGTTGCTTTCTCGCTGGGGAAGAATGCTAATTTGACTGACAGGATTACTAACGCTATGGCTAGTAACAGGTTTAGTGCTTTGGAAGTATTCATATTCTTTTATTTATTGGATTGAGCGACTTTAAAAAGTGTTCCTGTGGGGCAAACGAAGCGGCAATACGGGCGTTGAATGACACACGAGAGTAATAAGAAGACGAGACCTAAAACAAGGACTGGTGTTGCTGCACTCTGAAAGAGGAAGGCGGAGAACACTTCGTAATCCATCAATTGAAATCCGACTCCACACCACATCACTAGCATGATCACTGCCCAAAGGCCTTCACGGAAATAGCCTAGGTATTTAACGGTTTTGGCTTGCAAGCTGATTTTATACGGCACTGACTTTCCAACCAACTCTTGAAGCGAACCCATGGGGCAAAGCCACATGCAATAGTGTTCTTTTTTCCCAAATAGTGGTAACACAAAGGCACCGACAAGGAGCAGCAATGGGATAATGGACAGCCACAGGTTGACTCCCTGTGAAAGGAAATTGGTTAATAAGGAGAGCGAGATAAAGCTGCCACTCCAAAAGCCTAATACGATGACGTTCAACACGAGTTGTACGGTGCGCATCTTTTTCGACTTGAAGAAGTAAGGGAGGATAAGGCCGCTCAACACTACTAACAATACGCAAACAAATTTCAAATCCGGTTTCCACGTATCGGTCTCTTTTACGAGGTGAGAGGAGTGCTTTGCATAGCTCATGGCACGCTGCACGGATTTTATGACGGCTCGCGAGGAGAAAGTAGCTCCCGACACGCCATCAACTTGTTTAGCAGCAGCCTCATCGGGCGACAAGTTATTCCATGCAGAGAGGAGTCCGCTCTGCTTTACCCGACTGAAAAACGAGGGGCTTTCCGCATTCCTGAGCGGTACGACCTTCACGATGCGTCCGGCTTTCATATAGATGTCGAGAGGTACATTCCCGGCATATCCTACAATGTCTTTTGCGATCTGAGTGGTCGATATGATGACGGTTCCATCGGCTGTAGTGCGGATGGTGTCATCGGCTGCGGTAGTAACTTTATCGCCTTTTTGTATCTTACTCGATGCGAGTGGAATGCCAAATACTTTTTGTTCTTTATTGATGGCTACGGCCAATAGCAACAAAAAACAAGTGAGAAGGCTTACCAATTGTTGAATTCCTACCTGAAAGGATTTGTGCTTTTTCTTTCCCATACTAATACCTCGTTTTATACTTTGATTTTCTTCTTCGGATGCAAAGATATAAAACAATAATGGGAATAGGAAAGCACTTACGTTTTTTTGTTATTTATTCACCTGACTAGTCGGCCGTCTTTTTCCAAAAGCACGAAGTAATGTCAATCATCTTTTGATCGAAAATCCGATAAAGGCGTTGATTGGTGGCACGTGATTTCAAAGCGCCAAGTTCTTGCTGATAAGGGCCTAACTTGATGTAGTCGAAAAACTGCAAGTCGAAGTCCTCCGGCAATTGCGGTCGACCGGAATACCACCCTACTTTTAGGGTTATAGGAGCTTCGCGACGAAGGTATTCGGCTAACTGTTGCACTTCGCACGGAGAAACATCTCCACCCATGAAGCAGATGCAGGTGATACCACCCTTATAGGTGACAAGCAGGTTCGACAAAACCTCTTCGGTAAGGAAATCCCCTACCTCATTTTGGAGGTAAGGGCTGTGACAACCCGGACAGCGGTTGGGGCAGTTCGAGAGGTTTAGGGCTAAGGTAACTTCACCGGGGATCTCCTGAAAGACGATGTCGTAGTTAACGTACCGGAGCATAATAACGCAAGGCGGCCTCCTTTTGCCGACTTTCCGAGAAGTTACTGACTCGCTTCATGTAGCCAATCACACGGGTGAGGTAATCCACATCCTTGCTGTGACAAGTGGGGCATTCTTTCAGATAACGTTTGTCGATATGTCCACATTCGTTGCAAACGGTATTGGGAATGTTGAAGGTGAAGTAGTTGCAGCCTTCGATGGCAGCGACACGCATCAACTGACGGTACTGCGGTTTACTGAGATGTTCGAGCAAGTTAAGATGAAGGGCTGAACCACCGGTGAGGTGTTCGATGTAGCGTTTCCCATGCATACGGAACTTGTCGATGACGTTTAAAGATTCATCTTCTACAATATAGAAATAGCTGTTGTAGCATTCTCTGGGGGAGAGATAGCCGTCTTCACGATCCCATTTGGCATGCTTCACGCCTACGTTTTCGGCCGGTATCATCTCGCAATTGAATAGATTCTCTTTGGTGCGGTATTTCTTGTTGTAGGTCTCGATCAGGCCGAGTACCTGCTGAACGAATTTCTCATAGTCGGGATTGTCTTTTATTTCAATGCCCATGAATTCGGCTGCCTCTACTAAGCCATTCACTCCAATGGTGAGGTACTGACGTTTCATGTTTATATAGCCGGCATCAAACAACGGAAGCATGCCTTTTTCCTGCAACAGGATCAGATTATCATTGTAAGCTAGTTGTACTTTGTGCACCAAGTCGACTACCTCTTCCAAGAACGCAAGGTAAGGAAGGCCAGCCTTTACGGCATACTGGATGCAACGATTTAAGTTGATGGTGAGTACGCTCTTCGAACCGGTAGATACACCTCCTGCACCCAAGGTATAGCTGAATCCGTTGTCTTGTATTTCGTTACGCAAGCGGCAACAACTACTCAAGGAATCGGCATTATCACTCATATAGGTAAAGAAAGAATGGCCTTCGGAATACATCTCGGACGTAAAGTCGCCATATTCTTCATCGAGTACATCGCCGTCTTTAGTCAGCAAGGCCATAGTCTCTACGGGGAAGGTAAGTATGGAGCGGGTGCGCTCTTTGTTGAACCACTTCATGAAGCGTTTTTGCAGCCACGAAAGCGACTCCCAGTCGGGTTTGCTGCCATCGGGGAATACGAAGTTCTCGAAGAGGCTATTGAAATAGTAACGGTCGTAATACGAGATGTTCCAGAATACGGCTTGGAAGTTTCGGGCTCCGGTAGGTTGATTGATGGAGTATACGATTTGCTCGAAACAATCGGTAATCATTTTATCGATGGTGCGGCGGCGTTTCGACAGGTCGACCACCTCATCGACATGCTTGTAATAGTCGTCGCCATATTCCAGACCCACAAAATAATTCATGTACATCAAGAATTCGGGGGTAGCACACGCTCCGCTGAGCATGCTGGAAACCATGAAGACCATGTTTACAAAACCGCCACAGAAGGATTTCAGATTGGTAGGTACGGTAGAGTTTCCGCCAATAGACATCGTGCCGTTGATGAGCCACGGATACATGGTGATGCTGGCACAATAGTTGGCCAAGCTGGTTTCGTCGTTCTTATAAATAAAGTGATGGTTTAGCAAATCGAGGTAACGGTCGGCGAGCTCTTTGCCATAGCGTTCTTTAAGGCGGTCGGTGAGCAATCTGCGGTTTAGGCGGATAAAGTTCGACTTGGGAAGTTCGCCGATTAAGGTGGCTATGTTTTTATTCTCTACGTTGGCATTGGCATCGAACTTACTGCCCGTAGCAGGGTTCTTGGCTTCGCAATAGTCGAGCAGGAAGCAGAGCTTATCGCGCACCTCACGATCTTCCAAATGCTTTTGGCGATAGAGCATGTACGACTTCGCTACATTGTAATATCGCTCCGACATTAAGGCGATCTCCACTTGGTTTTGGATATCTTCTACACTGGCTCCGTTGGTGATACTTACACGACTGAGCAGGTTGGTAATTACTTCCTGGGTGGCAAAACTCCCTACCGACAAGAAGGCTTTTGCCACTGCATTCTTTATCTTATCGATAGAAAACAGTTCTTTTTTGCCATCTCTTTTAATAATAAAAACTTCTGAATTAAGCATACATATAGTTTAAATAATGAAACAAAATCCCGGTTTCACATGTACAGAAGTTTTCTTGAGATAGGCAATATACAAAGATAATGTTCTATCGCCTTTCACCCGAAAGCTCTGAATCATGGTCACTAAATGGCAGGTCTTCTGACTCGTTTTTAGGTTACGACGCCTTCCCAACCTTTACGGTCAGTGGCAAAGAATGTCGAAACATCGCCTTATATATCCTTATATATAATATATAGTGAGGCACAACTTACAGCTACGGGGATAGTTCCTGAGTTACACAGGATTCCCTTTTAATTCCTCTTTACCTTACTCGGTAATTCGGAAACCATTATGTGGCAAAGATATAAATTTATTCTAAAATGAATGCTTTTTCTCTGTTAATTAACTTCTAATTTTTAAATTTAGAAAGCGACCCCTACTTTCAGGGCAATGGCATTGTGACTTAGATGTTCTTGGAAGGCAGTGCTGAAGTAGTTATCCTGATGGGTTTTCAGACGTTCCAAAGCTTGGAACTCGTAACCCAAGCCTACGAGGAGCTTTAGGTGAGGAGAAAGGGCTACTTCTGTGCCGAGAGTCGGCGACCAGTAAATACCTCCGTTTGTGTTTTTCGATAAAGCAAACGAATAGCCTACACCACATTCCAGGTAAGGGGTGAAGAGCCTAGGTTTGGCTATACGAAACTTAGCGGTAGCAAAAACAGGCAAAAGGGTTTTCTCATAGACGGCAAGACCCGTTCCAAGTCCCACAGCCCAGCGAGAGCTAACCTTATAATAGCCCAACAGATGCCCTGTGAACGGCGTTTTGGAGGGGCTATCCATTGCGATGCCCGTACCAACGGTGGCGGCATACGAGAAACGATCGGCGGTAGTTTGCCCCCATGCGGTAGTGACTGCAAGGGTCAATATAAGGATACCTATTTTTGTTTTCATTGCTGTACGGTGATTGTAATTTGTTTTATGATAGTCAATGCAGTGGTAAGCGAAGACACATCGGGGATTACTGTACCGTCGGTTCCATCGGGACTGCTATGCCCTATCAACTGAGCTTGAAAGCTTTTAGCTCCGGAGGTTAAATCGACGGTTGCGGCATACACCACGGCAGGTTGACCGCTTCCTTCCGATCCACCGGAATAGTTGGCATCGCCCGCCTTTGCCGATTTGGGATAGCTGTCGTTGAAGTCGGTAGAATGATTCACTTCTATTTTTACTACAAACTGTTTCAACGTGCCATTCGGACTCATCTTCACGTTATAACCCTTCGTTGGAGTTGCTCCTGAGATTCCGTCGGTAAGGGGTTGCTTTTTGGTAGGTAAGTAAAGCCCATCTTCATACTTCACTCCACGTGCGTAGCACCAACAAGGCAGAGCTTCTTTTCGTCTGTTACCACCGGAGAATTGCCAACCTTGAGTAGCTATCTTATGGGTGGCATAAATGGTGGTCAGGTAATTGCCGTGCAAATCTTCCACCCAAATAGCCATCTGAGGAGGATTCTTCTTGTCGAGGCCCAGAAAAAGAGGGAAATCGTGCAAGTAGGTACTACCCGGCTCAATGGATACTTTGATATCGTTTTTTTGATATTCAACTAAATCGTTGTTGCAAGAAGCACAAGAGGCTAATAGAAGAAGCGCTGCTATAAAATTCAGAGTTTTCATAACTTATTGTTTTTTTAATACCCACATATCTATCAAGTCACTGATACCCTTTTCTATCTGTCGCCAACCGACATCCTCTCCTATCTTAATGCCGTTATAGATGGAACAATTTTCACCGAATAGCACCAAATAGCTGATCGAGGAGTTAAGTAACGTTGCCAAAAAGGCTACCTCAGAAAGAGGACGATCTAAAAGTTGGCTTAACAATGCCACCATCTGTGTTCCTTTCTCTTCTCGTCGTTGTCGTAGCTCTTTTACCATCGCATTCTCGGCGGTGAGTTCCCATCGATAGAGTCGTCGAAGTACATAATTATCGCGCATCAACTGAATTTGGCGGGTAAGTATGCGCTTGATAAAATCGCTCAAGTCTTCTTCCTTAAGCAATTTCAAATCAAAATTCAACCAGAAATCATACTGAGCGATGTAAGCCGCTATTAGTCCATCCAATGAACCAAAATAACGATATATCAACATTTTTGAAACACCGGCACTTGCTGCCACAGCATTTATGCCTAATCCCTCAAAGCCCCTTTCTTCCACCAATTGATGCACGGCATCGACTAGCTTTTGCTCGGTGGCGGATCTACTTTTCACTGCTTCCTTTTCCATAATGCATTTGTTTGTGTTACTAATCGGTCACAAAGGTAAGTAACCGATTGGTAACATCGTTCTATATTACCTTGTTTTTTGTTTTTATTAACAAATTCGAAGCAGAATAGAATGTTATTTCTCCATTAATAAGCTTATACTCTCACAAAAAAGTTGCGTATGTCGGGTATTTTGCCGAACATTGCAGATGGATACAAAAACACTTGCTTTTTCCTGAATAACGATGAATAATAAAAGACTCAATTTCCTTTTATGGGTTTCCTTTTTTCCCATATTACTGGCCTCTACTCAGGGCCAAACTACAGGTGATACGATTGCTCCGGTAGAGCAATTAAAAGCGTTTGTGAAGAAGGCGATTACGTTCAATCAACTTTATCCGCAAGAGAAGGTTTATCTTCATTTCGACAATACGGGGTACTTTCAGGAGGAGACGATTTGGTTCAAGGCGTACGTAACGCAGGCCAACACGATGCTGGCGACTTCACTTAGTAAGGTGTTATACGTAGAACTGCTCGACCAAGAAGGGCATGTACTACAAACGCGCAAACTCTGCCTCAAAAACGGACAAGGGAATGGAGAGATTCCTCTTACACAGTTAGGCTTACGAAGCGGGTATTACGAGGTGCGGGCTTACACGAACTATATGCTGAACTGGGACAATAGCGCGATTTTCTCGCGGGTATTTCCCGTCTTCGAACGGCCACAAAGACTGGGAGGGCACAACAAGCGTATCATCCGCGAACGTTTTCCGGAACAGATACTTCCCTATCAACGGGAAGAGGCGATTCGTTTAAGAAGATTCAACGTGGAATTCTATCCGGAGGGTGGAACGCTGATTGACGGACTCGGCGGGGTAGTTGCTTTTAAGGCGATAGATGAAACGGGGCAAGGGGTAGAAGCTACAGGCACGCTGGTAAACGAGAAGGATGAAGAGATTGGCTCTTTTAAAACGCTGCATGAAGGAATGGGATACGTGGTAGTTCCTCCTGCTGTTTCGCCGACTTTGCTAAAAGTAAAACTATGCTGCAACGGGAAAATGAAAGCTTTTAAATTACCGGAAGCAGAAACGGAAGGAGCTTGTATGCAGGTAAACATCCGTCCGGAAAACTTACTGGTTCGCATTCAACGGTCGGAAAAGTACCATTTACCAACCAACCTCGGCCTTGCGGTTTCCTGCAACGGAGTGATTTCGACTTTCAGATCGCTCAATCTGAGTGCTAAAACGGAACAGACGCTACTTATTATAAAGGATGACTTATCGGCAGGAGTAAATCTGGTTACGCTCTTTACTCCGGAAGGTTTAATTCTCGCAGAGCGTTTTCTGTTTATTCCTCCTAAGGAGCAACTACTCTTTAAGGCTAAGCCTCAAAAGAAATATTATGCCCCACTCGACTCGGCTAGCATCGATTTTCGAGTGAGTGATATGGAGGGAAATCCGGTCTCTACTACGTTCTCGGTCGCTGTACACGATGCAGAAAGAGATACACCTTCTTTATATAAAGAAAATGTGTTGACGAATATGTTGCTTTCTTCTGACCTGAAAGGGTTCATTGCCAATCCGCTTTATTACTTTGAATCGACCGACAGTGTGCACGAGCAAGCGCTCAACTTGCTGATGCTTACGCAAGGATGGCGGAGATATTCTTTTCGACAACTGATTGGGAAGGATTCTTTTGAACGAAGGTTTAAGGTGGAAAGAAATATTCCGTTGGAGGGAACGGTACCTGAGGCTATCAAAAGGGTCGGAGAAAAAGAATACAAGCCTTCTGAAGTAACGGTCTCGATGGGGAACTATCAGGGAAAAGCACCTCACGAAACAATATACCCGGTGGATACATTGGGACATTTCGTAGTTCCACTTACGCAACCGTATTACGATCGGAAGTATATGGTGTTCAGCGCAAAGAAACAGGGAGAGCAAAGAGAAGAAGAAATTGCCTTGCACAAGTTGACGTTCATTAAAGGACGGGCCTTACAACCGTTTGAAACGGACTTCAACTTCTATGCAGCAAAGAGCCTTCCCACGGAAACAAATCCAGCGGAGAACGACACTACGGAACGTTCACCTTCGACTACGGAACTCTCACTTTCGAGGGAAAAGAAAGAGACGATGCTTCAAAATGTGGAGGTTACAGCACGCCGTTTGGGAAAGATTACATTGCAAGATCGGGATAAATTTGTGGTTTATCCACTTCGCGAAGTACTCGAACGAACAGGTGATGAGAGGATTAATCCGTACTTTTACAACTTCTTCACCCAAGAGTATCCTGACTTCGAACAGAAAACGAAATATGGGGAACGGGTGTACGGATGGGAAAAAGGAATAGACTTACAGGGCGGATGGGCGATTCCACTTTATCAAAATGTAGGGATTATATACACGTACGAGGTTGAATCGGTATTAACGGTGAAGGATAGAGAACTCTGTATTCGGGCTTTTCCACAACTAGCGAGTTATAAAAAAGATCTTTTCTACACAAAGATATTCCAGAACGAGTTAATGAATAATCGGGTACATAACTTTACGGGTGAACATCGCTGCTTGGTGCAGTTCTACTCTACGCCTCAACTCTTTAATGGTCCGAACTACAAAGACTTTAAACTTCCGGACGAACAGGACTATCGCCGTACGCTCTATTGGAACCCCAATGTACAGACCGACGCACAAGGTAAGGCAACGATTGGCTTTTACAACAACAGCACTTGCCGAAAGTTTTCGATCAGCGCAGAAGGGATGAGCTCGGATGGAGCTTTTGGCGGGATCAACCAATAGCATATACAGTTCTATTTCGTGCATTTTAGCAAATAGGAGTTCCAATCGGTTCAAATAATAGCGGTTGGATAGACCCTCTTTTTCTCTTTCAAAAATAATTTCAAAAAAGATACCTCTCGGAAAGCCTTTATTAATAGGCTTTTGCGAGGTATAGCCAATGTTTCCTTAAAAAGAAATATTGGCTTTGGCATTTATGTTGCATAACATATTATAGTTTCAGATTACTAACATTAATAATTATCAGTATGAAAAAGATTGCATTTTACGGAAAAGGTGGTATTGGAAAATCTACTACACAACAAAACACTGCAGCTGCTATGGCTTTTTTTCACGGACAAAAAGTATTTATCCACGGTTGCGACCCTAAGGCCGATTCTACTCGTATGATTTTAGGAGGAATGAACCAAAAAACCATTATGGATACGTTACGTGACGATGGTGCAGAATCGGTTACTTACGATAAAGTGGTAAGCACCGGCTTTGGCGATATCCGTTGTTGCGAATCAGGTGGTCCTGAACCGGGTGTAGGATGTGCCGGTCGTGGTGTAATTACAGCAATCGACTTGATGGAGCATCAGGGTGCGTATGCTAGCGATTTGAACTATGTGTTCTACGATGTATTGGGCGACGTAGTTTGTGGAGGATTCGCTATGCCGATCCGCGATGGTAAAGCACAAGAGGTATATATCGTTTGCTCCGGCGAGATGATGGCCGTTTATGCTGCAAATAATATTTGCAAGGGACTTGTGAAGTATGCCAAACAAAGTGGAGTACGCCTAGGCGGACTTATCTGCAACAGCAGAAAGGTAGACAGAGAAGAAGAGTTTATTGAAGAATTCGCTAAAGCTATCGGCACAAAGATGATTCACTTTGTTCCTCGCGACAACATTGTTCAAAAAGCTGAATTTAACAAGAAAACGGTTATTGAATACGACAAAGAATGCAATCAGGCTAATGAATACAGCGCCTTGGCTTATAAAATCATTAATAATGAAGACTTTGTAATTCCAAAACCACTTACCATGCCTGAGCTTGAAGCAATGGTTGTTAAATATGGCATCGGCGAATAAAGTCGACCGAAATTCCAAGTAGTCAAAGTATAAATCAATAAAGACGAATTAATATGAAAATGATCAGAGCAATAGTACGTCCCGAATGTGCTGATATAGTATCCGATGCCCTTGATGAAGCCGGTTTCTCTTCTATGACTAAGATGCCCGTTTTCGGTAGAGGCCGACAAAAAGGTATAACAGTTGGAAATGTGCATTATGATGAAATTCCAAAGACTTTGATTCTCATCGTGGTGGAAGACGAAGCGGTAGACGAAGCCATTAAGGTGATTCGCTACAAGGCTTATACCGGAAATGAAGGAGACGGAAAGATATTCATATCGCCTGTGGAGCAAGTACGAACGGTACGTACCGGATCGAAGGAATTATAAACATACGGAAAGATATGAAAGAAATTATAGCATTCATTCGTCCCAGTAAGATGAAAGATACCAAGAAGATTCTTGATGAGCTTAACGTATCTTCTGTGACCGCAATCCCGGTACTAGGGAGGGGACATCAACGTGGACTAAACACGGTGTTAAGCGGCATTGATGTGCATCCGGAAATCTTAGCCAAAGCCAATACGCACGGAATGAAATTTGTGCCGAAACGTATGTTGGTAATTACCGCTCAAGATGACAAAACAGAGCTAATTGTGGAGGCCATTGTAAAGTCGAATTGTACGGGCTTCATCGGCGACGGGAAAATCTTTGTATGCCCAACCGATAATGCCGTAAGAATAAGAACGAACGAAAGTGGTGATGAAGCACTCTAGGGAACGAATAGGTAATAACTAAAAACAGAAAGATTATGTCTTATCATCAATTTAAATGTAGTGAATGCATCCCGGAACGACTGGAACATGCGGTCGATAAATTGCCGGGAGAGGAACTGACTGACGCTCTCCCATTAGGGTATTTAAATACAATTCCGGGAACAATTTCGGAAAGAGGATGCGCCTATTGTGGGGCGAAGCATGTAATTGGTACCCCCATGAAAGATGTGATTCACATCAGCCATGGCCCCATAGGATGCACGTACGATACGTGGCAAACGAAACGATACATCAGCGATGATGGAAACTTTCAGTTGAAATATACTTTCGCCACTGATATGAAAGAAGCGAATATTGTTTTTGGAGCAGAGAAAATGCTGAAAAAGAATATCATCGAGGCTTTCAAGGCTTTCCCTGAGATAAAGAGGATGTCGATCTATCAGACTTGTGCTTCGGCTCTTATCGGAGATGATATCAATGCAATCGCTGAAGAGGTTATGGAAGAGATGCCTGATGTAAAGGTGTTTGTTTGTAACTCTCCCGGATTTGCGGGCCCTAGTCAGTCGGGTGGTCACCATAAAATAAACATTGCTTGGTTAACCCAAATGGTGGGAACGGTGGAACCTGAAATTTACAGTAAATATGTAATCAACTATGTGGGTGAATATAACATTCAAGGCGATCAGGAAATAATGAAGGATTATTTCCATCGTATGGGAATTCAGATATTATCTACTTTCACGGGAAATACGCATTTCGATGATCTTCGAGGAATGCACCGCGCTCAACTAAATGTGCTGGAATGTGCACGTTCATCGGAATACATTTGCGATGAGCTACGCGTAAGATATGGAATTCCTCGAATGGATATCGATGGATTTGGATTTGAAGCGCTCTCTGATTCTTTAATGAAGATCGGCTATTTCTTCGGTATAGAGGATAAGGCACGAGAAATTATTGAAGAGGATACAGCACGTTGGAAACCGGAATTGGACTGGTACGCAGCTCGTTTGAAAGGCGTTAAGGTGTGTTTATGGCCGGGAGGATCAAAACTCTGGCATTGGGCGCATTCTATTCATAAAGAAATGGGAGTGGAAGTGGTATCAGTATATACTAAATTCGGCCATCAGGGCGACATGGAGAAAGGTATCTCTCGTTGTGAACCAGGTGCCTTGGCTATTGATGACCCCAACGAATTGGAATCACTTGAAGCCATGTATGAGTTGAAGCCGGATGTAATATTCACCGGAAAACGTCCGGGAGAGGTTGCTAAGAAGATCCGTGTACCTTACCTTAATGCACATGGTTATCACAATGGCCCTTACAAAGGATATGAAGGCTGGGTTCGATTTGCAAGAGATATTTACAATGCGGTGTATTCTCCAATTCATAAATTAGCGCTTATCGATATTAGCAAGGATGAATTTCCAACTGATAAAGGCTTCGAAACGTCACAATCTTTATCGGATGTGAAGTTAACGGATGAGATTAAAAATTCACCGGATTTGAAGCAATGTACCAGCAAGTACGACCCTATTCCTGAAATCAGAGCGAAGTCGGGTTACTTATTCCCAGACCCTGAAACGGGTGTACTAAGAGAAGTCCCAATTGAAAAGTTGAGAAAGAATAAAGTTGTGGAAGTAGAATAACATTCAATAGATAAAGCATTATGGATAAAAAAACTGCTGAAGAGAAAATGGCTCAACTAGAGTGGTATATTTCGAAGCACTGCCTGTGGCAATACAACTCACGGGGTTGGGACAGAGAAAAACAAAATGAGCGTATCTTAACCAAAACGAAAATGCTGCTATGTGGCGAGAATGCGCATGAGGAAGAGACTACGGCCGACCGATATTATTGGAGCGAAGCGATAACCTTGGTTGGCGCTTTCAAAAGATATTTTCCATGGATAGAAGAAACGAGCAAGGAAGATTTTACCGTCATCATGCAGCTGTTGAAAGACAAAATGGACTATACGATGATTAAAGGATCGCTGAATAAGGAACTGATCAAAGAGCAGTATTAACAACTGGTTAATCCTTGCAATCAGTAAATGATCGACAGCCTTCAGCTGCTTGTTTCAGTAGAGAATTTGTAGAACTATTAAAGAAAAAAATTATGAGTTGTGACTTAAAGCCCAAAGAACGGGTCGGGGTAATTAACCCTATATTTACTTGCCAACCTGCAGGCGCTCAGTTTGCAAGCATCGGCATAAAAGATTGTATCGGACTCGTGCATGGAGGACAAGGATGCGTTATGTTTGTACGTCTGATCTTTTCCCAACATTTCAAAGAGAGCTTTGAGCTTGCTTCTTCCTCTGTACACGAGGATGCTGCGGTGTTCGGTGCTTTGAATCGTGTGGAACAAGGTGTGGATGTATTATTGATGCGTTATCCTCATGTGAAAATCATTCCCATCATTACTACTTGCTCCACCGAGGTAATCGGTGATGATGTAGACGGAGTGGTGATGAAACTAAACGAGGGACTACTGAAAGAGAAGTATGCCGGACGTGAAGTGCACCTCATCCCTATCCATACGCCTAGTTTTGTGGGAAGTATGATTAGCGGATACGACATCGCTGTGAAGGACTTTGTGAGTTACTTTGCCAAGAAGGAAGAAACCTCAAATGGTAAAATCAATCTGTTCACCGGTTGGGTGGATCCGGGAGATGTAACGGAACTGAAGTCGCTATTAGCTGAGATGAAGGTGGACGCTACTGTTCTTTTCGAAATAGAAGCTTTTGATTCTCCATTGATGCCTGATGGCAACCATGTATCGCACGGTGAAACAACGATTGAGGATCTTCGCGGTACTGCAAATGCGATCGGATCGATTGCCTTAAACAGATATGAAGGTGCAAAAGCGGCTCAATATCTAGAATTGGAATTCGACGTGCCTAGCGTTATTGGGCCAACACCTATCGGCATACGCAATACGGATTCTTTTCTGCAAAAGGTGAAGAAGATGACCGGAAAAGCAATCCCCGAATCACTGGTACGGAAAAGAGGTATCGCTATTGATGCACTAGCTGATGTATCGCACATGTTCCTAGCCGGTAAAAAGGTGGCCATCTACGGAAGTGCCGACTTGGTAATTAGCCTTGCTGAATATTGCATCGACTTGGAGATGGAGCCCGTACTTCTTTTATTGGGTGATGATAATCCCGGTTATGTAAGAGATCCTCGTATCCTTGCTTTGAAAGAAGGAGTGGAATTCGATATGGAGATAATAACCAACGCCGATTTATGGGAACTGGAAAACCGAATCAAAAACGAAGGTTTGGAACTTGATCTTATTTTAGGTCACTCTAAAGGACGTTACATCGCTATCGATAACAACATCCCAATGGTAAGAGTCGGATTCCCTGTTTACGATCGTGCCGGCTATTTCCGTCATCCGGTTGTGGGTTATGCCGGAGCTATTTGGCTTGCCGAACAAATGGCAAATGCCTTATTCACTGATATGGAATACAAGCACAACAAGGAATGGGTGCTAAATGTATGGTAAATTAAAAAAAGACAAGCTATGGAACAGCTAGAATATGACTACGGAGTTGAATCGCTTTTCGAAGACGATTTGAAGGATGCACGGGCTTACTATAGACGCGCCTTGCAATTTCGAGACACCGGACAGGCATTCAGTCTGGTTTTCAATATAGCTTCTGTGGCACTTGAAAGATACTTGGTTGCTCTCTGTGAACTTCACGGAGAGGAACCAATGAATCACAATTTCATTACACTGATGATTACAGTGGATCAATTAATTGAAGTGCCAAGGGAACTGAGCAAGGAGGTTAAATCATTAGATCAGATTTTCGGAATTTGTTTTTTAGATAACTACTTTCATGGAACCCCCGTTGAAGCAGATGCTCAAAAAGCGGTACGACTATGCGAAGAAGTGGAAAAACTGTTCGACAAAGAAAAGCTGCGAGCTGTACGAGCTGCCTTGAAACTGGTAGCAGAATGTGCAGAATAAACTGAAGTGAAATTAAAAAGAAAAAGGATTTATGGAGAATACGAAACCGTCACATCCGCATGGAACCATGCG
>Ga0302211_10000339_pt1 | contig 17697 bp, 11 predicted proteins | sample II_Fen_E3_3_FD_200234 | JGI IMG/M metagenome (GOLD analysis project Ga0302211, IMG submission 200234) | Peat permafrost microbial communities from Stordalen Mire near Abisko, Sweden - II_Fen_E3_3 | ecosystem: Environmental > Terrestrial > Soil > Wetlands > Permafrost | place: Sweden: Abisko... | reverse complement strand
GATTTCTGTATTGAGTAGCGTGACAAATGGTACCTTGAAATTAGGCGTACGTACAGACCCTTATAGGTCGGATGGCACAACGGGTGTGAATGGAGTAGGCTGGTTTAAGATAGACAATTTTCGTTTACAATTAATTAGCAAAGAAGAAAATGTAATCCAAGTGCTTCGAAAGGAATTACAGGCACAGCTAGATTCTGCTGCAAATTTGGGTAATAAGATGCAACTTTCTGTGAAACAAGACTTAGACTCCATAACGCTAGAAGCTTCTGCAGCATTGGCAGATGCAAATGCTACAGAAAGTAGGCTGAATACACAAATCGCAAATATGACCAAGATATTGAGCATTGCTACAGAGTCGGCAACTGCTTACCAACAATTAAATAAAGCAATAGCTAAAGCTACTGAAGAACTGACCGGTTATGTCGGCTATTATTATGAAAAGGATCTAAAGGCGATGCTTGCAGATGCGATTGCGCAGTATGGAACTTGTGAGGTCAATGCTACGGGTATAACCACCCTTTGCAATAACTTGACCACTCTTTCGGCTACTTGTGCAAAAGTAGGAAAAGTGGTGGCGATGTTAAGTGATGAAATAGTGAATCCTAGTTTTGAAACCGGCTATTTTGATGGTTGGACGTTGACTTATCCCACTGATGCGAAGCCTTATTGGTGTGCTGTTGAAAGTAGTGGAGATGCCGCTACTCGAACCGGCAATTCTGTTTTTGGCATTTGGAATAGCGTAATCCCTAAATTCCAGATCAGTCAGACGTTGGTGGGGCTAGTTCCGGGTACTTATCGTGTTTTTGTAGATATGATGGTTTCTGCTAAACCCTCGGGTGCGAGCCGTTTGGCTGGTCAACGTGTATTTGCAGGCGACAAGGAAACGTATTTCAGAGATGTATATGCCGAGGATAATTTAGGCTATGACGATACTCCTTTCCATACATTGACAGTCGATGCAACGGTAGAAAAAGGAGGACAACTCACTCTAGGCGTGCGTACAGATCCTTATACTGCCACCTATACAGGAGCACCCGGACAAACCGCTGCTGATGGTTGTGGCTGGTTTAAGATAGATAATTTCCGTTTGGCTCTTTTGAGCAAGAACGAGGAACAGCAAGTTCCTACGTCAACGACTTATGAAAAGCAGGCTGATGGATTGCTTATTCAACGGGATAGTGTGACAATGAAAATTCAGTTCTATTCCGATGCAATAGTACGAGTCGTGAAGTATCCGGAACGAATCGGACTAAATAAAGAAAGCCTTTCTGTTACGAAAACGCCCAATTCGCCAGCACTATCCTTTCAAGAAACACCCGATAGCATTATTGTGTTTAGCGACAAGATACGTGTAACTTATCGATTGACTACCGGGCAAATTCTCTTTTCGGATGCCACCGGACATACTTTGTTGCGTGAAAAAGCCGAAGCATATTGTTTTGCACCGAAAAAGGATGCTGCGAATGCCAGCTATCAGGTAAAGCAGGCTTTCTTATTGGATGATCAGGAAGCCATTTACGGGTTGGGACAAATACAAAATGGCGATTTGTCACAACGTGGAAAGACGATTTATTTGCGTCAAGAGAATATGAAAGTGTGTATTCCTTATGTGCAGTCGGGCAAGAAGTACGGTTTGTTCTGGGATAATTATTCTCCAACTACTTTTACCGATAATACAGGAGGAATGAGCTTTACCTCTACCGGTTTGAATATCGATTATTACTTCCTTTATAGCTCTACCGGAGATGGAGTCGTGACTCAGATGCGCGATCTTACGGGGCAGTCGCCGATGTTGCCATTATGGAACTTTGGTTACTACCAGTCGAAAGAACGTTATCAGAGCGATGACGAGGTCGTTGAAGTGGTTCAGAAGTACCGCGATTTAAAGGTACCGCTCGATTGCATTGTGCAGGATTGGCAATATTGGGGAGCCGATGCCAACTGGAATTCAATGAGTTTTGATAATCCTACTTATGCCGGTTATAAAGATATGATTCAGAAGGTGCACGATTTGAATGCAAAATTACTTATATCGGTATGGGCAAATTTTGGTCCTTCTACTGCTCAATATGCCGAGTTTACTGCCAAGGGAATGTTGATTCCAATTGTATCCTATCCCACGAGTACGAAAGTCACTCCTTACGATCCTTATAATCCTGAAGCACGTGATATCTTTTGGCGTTATCTCAACCAAGGTTTATTCTCAAAGGGCATAGATGGCTGGTGGCTCGATTCTTCTGAACCCGATCATAGCAACCCAAGTGAATCTGATTATGATAATTCAGTCTATCTGGGTACATGGCGTAGTGTGCGTAACGCTTTCCCCTTGGAGCATATTCGTGGAATATATGAACATCAACGGGTAACTAGCTTAGAAAAACGTGTGAATATATTAACTCGTTCAGCTTTTGCCGGGCAGCAACGTTATGCCGCAAATACATGGAGCGGTGATGTCACTTCCAGTTGGGAAAATTTACGTAAACAGATCCCTGCGGCACTAAATTTCTCGATGTGCGGCATTCCGTATTGGAACTCGGATATCGGTGGATTCTTCTCTTCCGGGTATGCCGGTGGAAATACCAACACCGCTTTTCGTGAATTGTATGTCCGTTGGTTGCAGTTTGCTACCTTCTGTCCGATGATGCGTTCGCATGGCACCGATACGCCTCGCGAAATCTATCGTTTTGGAACCTCCGGTACTACTTATTATGATGCCATTGAACGATTTATCAACATTCGGTATCGCATGTTGCCTTATCTGTATAGCACGGCGTGGGAAGTAACGAATCATTCGGCCTCGTTTATGCGCGCAGCAGCCTTGGAGTTTGGCGATGATGCACAGACCAAAGATTTGCATGATGAATACCTCTTTGGAAGTTCCTTTTTAGTCGCCCCGAAGTTAGAAGCGCTTTCTAGTTCTACAAGTCGCTCAGTCTATCTTCCTAAGGGAGCTGAATGGTACGACTTCTGGACGGGCGATCGCTATGCCGGTGGACAGACCGTGGAAAAGGCAACACTAATCAATTCAATGCCGCTTTATGTGAAAGCCGGAACGATTCTTCCATGGGGGCCAAAAGTACAATATTCGGGCGAGAAGAAATGGGACGATCTAGAGCTTCGTATTTATGAAGGCGCGAATGCTTCTTTCACCCTTTATGAAGATGAAGGTGATAACTACAATTATGAGAATGGAGCTTATACAGAAATTCCGATGACGTGGAATGAAACTACTCGCACGCTTACCTTGGGAGCACGAAAGGGAAGCTTCAACGGTATGCTTCAGAGTCGTCGCTTTAAATTGGTATTGGTAGATGCTGCTTTGAAAAAGGCGTTAGGCGATGTGGAAAGTTCCGTGCTAGATACTACTGTAACTTATACAGGAAGTGAATTGAATATTCATTTAGGAGTTTCTACCCCAATAGAGCAAGTGAAAGAACAAGGCACTCAGATAGAGGTGTCTTGTTCAGATGGTATCCTAACTATTTCTAGTTCAGTGGAAGCTCCGGTTGCAATCTACAATACCATGGGGCAGCAACTATTATCAACTCGTGTGGATCCTTATAGCATGGCTTCTTTTTCATTAAAGAGCTATGCATCTGATATCTATATAGTGCGTGTCGGTTCGCAACGAATTAAGATTACCCGTAAGTAGGGATAATTTTTTAGTAGATTAGTGTGTTCTAGTTCTGAGTTGAGAAACTCAGAACTAGATTTTTTTGATGTAAACAGTTGCTTATTATTCAGCAGTTAAAGCTTGTTCGATGTCCGCAAATAAATCGTCAACCGATTCCAGTCCGACAGAAAGTCGGATCGTTTTCGGGCTCACATCCATACTCTTACGTTGTTCTTCCGTAAAGTTTACGAAGATGGTACTGGCAGGATGAATAGCCAACGATTTATTATCGAATAAATTCGTTGCACGGCGAATCAGTTTTAAGCGTCGCATAAACTCAAAACAAGCCTCGCGTGAAGCAAGGTCGAAAGTCAGCATCGCTCCCGGATAAACCCCGAACTGTGCTTTGCTCAACTCGTAAAAAGGATTATCTTCCAGTCCGGTATAATTAACTTGTTCAATTTGCTTAATTTGCTGCATTTGTTTGGCTAATGCCAAACAAGTTCCGGCTTGTTGCTGAAAACGTAAACTTAGCGTTTCCAAACCCAGTGTTTGCATATAGGCCACTTGAGGAGTCATATAGCAACCAATGTTGCCAAGCATCTCCGTTTTTAAACGTGCTGTAAAAGCAGCAGGTTTACCTACTTGTTTTGCTTTTTCAGATAGCATAGGAGAACGACTCCAATCGAAATTGCCATAGTCAACAATCAGTCCACCTACTCCGGTAGCACCTCCGGATATATATTTTGTACTAGAAATTACTTCTATGTTCACCCCGAAATCTTTTGCATGAAAAGCAGAAAAAGGGACAATGGTAGAATCGCAAATTAAAGGAACTCCTTTTTCTTTGCAAATAGCAGATAGCGCTTTAATATCTACTACTTCTAATTGTGGATTGGTGATAATCTCAAAATATACCGCACATGTTTTTTCATCAATATTACTAGCAACCTCTTCCGGGTTAGTAAGATCAATGCAACGCACTTCTACTCCGAATCCCCTCAATGTATTTTTAAAAAATGAATAAGTGTTTCCAAAAAGATGAGAAGAAGTTACAATATTCATCCCGGCTCCCGAAACGGCTAAAAAAGTAGTGCTGATAGCTGCCATACCGCTATTGAGTGCAGTTACACTAAAGGCTCCTGTTGCAGAAACTACTCGCTTCTCAAAATACTGTACAGTAGGGTTTGAGGTGCGTGAATAAGTGTTTTTAGGCAATCGCCCAGCGAACGCAGCTTCCATCTCTTCTGCCGTATCAAATTCATAAGCAGCTGTATTATATACAGGCATCGACAGAGAATGATAAGCATCAATTTCCATAAAAGGAACGTGAAGAAGCTGTGATTCAAAACTTTTTTTCTTCATATTTTTATAAACGTTTGAAATTTAAACACTGCAAAGATACAGGTTTAGAATTAAAAAGCACACAAATTGATCGCATATTTGTGAATATGCCGATTCAGAATTGCTCTTTTAGAATGATCTTTTAGGGGGAACGAGCCCGAGTACAGGGCTAGATATAAAATTCAGCAGCATCAATTAATCCCGATCGGAAGGCATATTTAATAGCCTCATGTAAATTATGTACATGAAGTTTTCGGAAAATGTTTTTGCGATGAGTGGTTACCGTATGTACGCTTGAAAAATGTTCCGCTGCAATAATTTTTGTTGTTTTTCCTTGTGCAATAGCGCACAATATTTCTTTTTCGGTGGCAGTCAGCGCTTCCACCTTTAGCTCTTCCTGATAAGGAGTTCTTGTCAAGAGCATGTTCATAATTTCTTGGCAGATAAAACGCTCCAGATGAAGCCCTTTTTGCAACGCACTGCGTATCTCGTTTAAATCACAATCTTTCAGTACGATACTAAATCGTTCGCTGTAATAAACCACCTTTTTTATAAAGCTGTCATTTAAATTCTCGCTGAAAAGAATCCACTGAATGGGTGGGAACCGCTCATGAAGAATAATTAGCTCATCGGCACTACTGAGGTCGAAAAGGGTATAGTCGAGTATCACGATTGCTAGAGGCGAGTTGATCAACTCTTGGATAAGTTGCTTCTTATCGTTCACCTCTACAATTTCATCAATTTCTTTAATCTGTTGGCTTAGAAATCGAATCCCTGCTTTCGTTATTTCTTGCTTCTCTGCTAGTATTACTTTCATAAGCTCTTCTTTTGGATGCAAAGATCGGTATTTAGGAGTAACTTTAAATCCCTATAATAGGGTAATTCGTCTACCAAACAATAGGTATAAATACCCATCTACCAAAAAGAGGGTAGCCGAAATACCATTTAAAGGGTATGCCTTTCTCCCTTCATAGCTCTACCTTTGCATTCAGTTTCGAAGGAGTTAGATGAATTCCAAAGGAAGGAGTTAAAATAAATTTAAAGACAGAGATAACGATGTATAAACTACCAAGTACCTTAGGAAGTGATATCCAATATATTGGTTCCTTAATTAATGATTTCAAGATAGGAAAAATTCCTAATGCACAGTTTAAAGCCGTACGCGTACCTATGGGGATCTATGAGCAACGTCAGAATGGAACTTATATGCTTCGCATTCGTTGCACCGGAGGCTTCATCTCTCCCGAGCAATTAAAAGAAGTCGCTCGTGTTGGTGCTGAAATCAATGCTTCTCATATTCATATTACCAGTCGTCAAGAGCTGCAATTGCATACGTTAAATCTTAATGATCTGGAGACTGCAATGCAAGCACTGAAAAACGTAGAGTTGGGTACCAAAGGAGGAGGTGGAAATACCATTCGCAATATTCTAGTCGATATTCGTTCAGGTATTACCAAAGAGGAAGTATTCAATCCTTACCCGTACGCAGTCGATTTAACCACTCGATTGATTGCTCAGGACGATTCCTTTACGATGCCTAGAAAGCTAAAAATAGCTTTTGCGATCTCTGAAGAAAAAGCCGATTATGCACTCATTAATGATTTGGGACTGATTCCTAAAATTCAAGAAGGGAAGCGTGGCTTTAAAGTCTACCTAGGTGGATCCGTTGCTTCTAAACCGACACTGGGATGGCTTCTGTTTGATTTTCTTCCCGAAGAAGATCTACTACGAGTAGCTATTGCAGCGAAACGTTTCTTCTCGGCAAATGGAAACCGAAAGAACAAGCATAAAGCGCGAATTCGCCATATCTTTTATAAGTTAGGTGAAGAAGAAACCTTGGCCTTGTTTCATACCTATTTCGAAGAAGCAAAACAAGATGAAAGTCTTTCCTATGTGCCTTCTGAAATTCAATTTGAATATAAAGAACCTTCCTTTTCACCGTTAGAAAATACTTCCACTCCGTTCTTGCTTTGGAAAGCCCGTTATACAAAAGAGCAAAAGCAAGCCAAGAAATTTGCTGTGCTCGTACCTTTTGATCATGGCAATGCTTCTGTAGAGGTCTTTGCACAGATAGCCGCGTTTGCAGAGGGCTTTGGGAACGATGTTTTTCGATTGACTACCCGACAAGGTGTGCAAATCCGCAACATTCCGGAGGCTTACCTCACCAACCTTTATGCTCTCCTTAAAAGTTTGGATTTTGATATTGATAAACCTCTCCTTCTGAATAATCTCTTATCTTGTACCGGAGCTGATACTTGTCGTTTAGGCATCTGCCTCTCGAAAGGAGCATCGAAAGCATTAAGAGATCGACTGCTGAAAAGCGAACTCGATTTCGATGAGTTGGGCGACTTGAAGATCAACATTTCCGGCTGTACGAATTCATGTGCACAACAGATTTGGGCCGATTTGGGTTTCTCAGGCAGAGTAGATCGTAACGAAAATATGTATCCCGCTTATACGGTATATGCCAAAATCGACGGGCCGCGCGAATTGGGTAAATCATTAGGCGTTATTAGTGCACGCGACTTACCTGCTTTTACCGAAGATGTGTTGCGTGACTACCTAGCTCTAAAGGCACCTGTAGCTTACCGTACTTTCAGCGAATATATTGTTGCAGAAGGAAAGGATACCCTTGTAAAGCTTTTGGCGAAATATGAAACCGTTCCTTCTTTTGAGGACGATAAGAACTATTATTTCGATTGGGGCGCAAAAGAGATTTTCTCGATTGCAAGTCGTGGACAAGCTGAATGCTCGGCCGGACTTTTCGATATGATCGACTTGGATAAAAAAATCATTGAGGATAGTCGCAAGGCTTTGCAAACTGAGGCGGATGCCGAAAAGAAAGAACGATTATTATACGATATTGTCTATTCTTCTTCTCGAATGTTGCTCGTAACGAAAGGCGTTGAACCTCGTACGGTGGAGGATGCATTTACTCAATTCTCTCAGTTCTTTATTCACGAGGGGCTTGTAGATAAAGCCTTTGTTGAAGCTATCGATGCAGCCTTGCAGAAAGCTCCTTTGTTGGAGAAAACCGATTTGATCATTCGCCTATCGGATGCTGTAATTGCGCTTTATCAAGGTATGGACGACAGCTTACAGTTTAAAGCAGCTCCTCTAAAAGTGGAGGCTGTATTATCCGAAGAATCTTCCCTCAAAACGGATGTAAAAGATCTTCGTGGTGTAACCTGTCCGATGAACTTTGTAAAGACCAAAATAGCCCTTTCTTCGTTAGTTGCAGGCGATAAGTTGGAAATCTGGTTGGATGATGGAGCTCCTATTGAAAATGTGCCGGGTTCTGTTCGCAACGAAGGACACAAAATACTAGCTACCACACAGGTGGGCGATTATTGGAAAGTTTTAATAGAGAAAAAAGAATTATAAGATGGACTTTTTGCCTATTTCTATTCGGATACGTGATCGTAAAATCCTATTAATAGGAGGAGGCAAGGTCGCTTCACACAAAGCAACCATCCTTTCACGATTCACCGAGCAAGCCACAGTGCTTGCTCCCGAAATCGCCGATCAAATACGAAAATTACCCTTTCGAGTAATTCAAAAGGCTTATGAACCGGCCGATTTAGAGGGCTTCCAGCTGGTCTATATCTGTACGGATGATACGGTGCTGAACAGTCAAATAAAAAAAGAAGCCGAAAAACGAGGAATCTTGGCTAGTGTTTGCGATGCACCCAAAGAGTGCGATTTTATTTCACCTGCCATCTTTTCTTCCGGCAATATTACGATAGCGGTTAGCTCCGACTCCAAACAAGTAAAACGCTCAATGGCCATACGTGATGCAATTAAAGAATTAGTAGAGAATGGTATATTACAAATCGATTAATCAAAAGGAGGCTTCTTTAGCAGAACGTGAATCTTATTTAGGTTCTCTCAACGTACCCTCGCTTGCTGCTCATGTATTTTTGCAAACTTGTAATCGGGTAGAGGATTATGCCGGTGATGGAGAGGTTCCTTCCGAAGTCATTCGCCATTTATATCGACTAACCTCCGGATTGGAGTCGGCCTTACTTGGCGAACGTGCTATTCAAGGACAAGTGCGTGAGGCGTACCACAAAGCTTCCGAGCAGTATCACTTATCGGGTAGTTTGCATAAACTTTTTCAATCGGCTATTGCTGTTGGAAGGCGGGTACGCAACGAGACGTTAATTTCTCAGGGAGCAGTGTCTCACAGTCTGGCTGCGGTAGAGATTATGGAAAAGGAGCAAATCGATTTTAAACACGCTTTCATTAGCATCATTGGAGTGAATAAGCTAACCGAAGATACCATTAAGTTCCTCAAGAACAAAGGAGCAAACACGGTTTTCTTAGCCAACCGAAGTCTCGAGAAAGCACAAGATCTAGCAGGAAGAACCCAGTGTCAGGTTTATAGTTTGAAACAGAAAACGGAGTTTATCCCCTGTTCCGATGTCTTGATCTCTGCCACTTCTGCTCCTCACTTAATAGTACGTCCCGAAGATATAAACCCTTTGCAGAAGCTTTTGATTATCGATTTGGCGTTTCCTCGTGATGTAGATGAGCGCTTGCGTAACTATCCCAATGTATCGTTGTATAATTTACAGGATATCGAACGTGCCATTACCCAGAATCTGGAGCATCGCAAGCAAGCGATTACCCTTGCTGAAAAGATTATTGAAGAAGAAGTAGAAGCGTTGCAAGAATCATTGAGCAGAAGAAAAGAACGAAGTTTACTTCACTCGGTGCTTTAAAAATTCACTCGGCACTTTAAAAAATAGAAAGGAAAGATAGAATATGGATAAATCTCAGAAAATAAGAGTCGTAGCAAGAGGAAGCCGTTTGTCGCTTTTGCAAGTAGAAGAGGTGTTTAAGCCGTTTCCCGACATAGACTATCAACTTGAAATTCTCTCTTCGTTGGGAGATAAAAACAAACAGCAATCGTTGCTCGATGGAAGTTCGCCAAGCGACTTCTTTACCCGTGAGCTGGATCAAGCTTTGTCGACCGATCGCGCTGATATCGCTATCCATTCCGCAAAAGATTTACCTTATCCTCTTCCAGCAGGCCTAGAAGTGATTGCTCTATTTAATGCTTCAGATCCAAGCGATTCGTTGGTCAGCCGTGAGCATCTTACCTTACTGCAACTTCCTGCAGGTGCAAGGGTAGGAACGAGTTCACCAATGCGTAAAAAGAATCTCCAAAAGTTACGTCCCGATTTAACGGTTGTAGGCATTCGTGGAACCATTGAGGAGCGTATCGCTCTAGTCGACAAGGGAGAAATCGATGCCCTCATTGTGGCAACTTGCGCTTTGAAACGCTTGGGACTGGAATCACGAATAGCAGAAGTTCTGCCTTTTGAAACTCATCCCTTGCAAGGCTTTTTAGCCATCACGGCTTTACTGCACCGAGAAGATTTACGTACTCTTTTTTCAGCAAGAGAGATCCGCTCTAGTTGGGGCAAAGTAACTCTAGTCGGCTTTGGGCCGGGAAACCCCGACTTCTTAACCCTTGCCGGAGAACGAGCCATTCGTGAAGCAGATATACTCTTTTATGACGATCTTTTGGATGCTTCTTTTCTAGATCGTTACAAAGCGCAGAAATTATATGTAGGTAAACGTAGCGGAAAGCACTACAAACAACAAGACGAAATCAATGTGCTTCTGCTGGAAGCAGCTCGTAGCGGAAAACAAGTGGTACGCCTGAAAGGAGGCGACCCGATGATCTTTGCGCATGCCGGTGAGGAAATCGAATATTTGCAAAGTAATCTCATCGAAGTAACAGTGATTCCGGGTATCACTACGGCAAGTGCTTTGGCCGCACTGAGCAAAGTGAGCTTAACGCATCGCGATTTATCTTCTTCGGTGGCTTTTGTGTCGGGGCATTCTACTCACCTGCAAGTGCCTGAGGCCGATACCCTCGTCTATTACATGGGAGCCTCCGCCTTGTCCGAAATTGCTCGCTCTTTGTTGCAGCAAGGGCGTCCTTCAGAGACTCCTGTCTTGTTGGTGTACAACGTATCGCGCCAAGATCAACAAGAGTTCTTTACCACTCTAGGCGAACTGCAATCTACTCAAACGAAATATCCCACTCCGCTAATTGCGCTGATTGGAAAAGTTGTAGGACTGCGGAGCCATAGTGCACACGAACTTACCAAAACGATTTTAGTTACCGGCACTAGTGCTGAGGCTTATACCCATCTGGGAAAGGTAACCCATACTCCGCTAATCGAGCTATCGGAATCTTCCGAAAAAGTAGAATTGGCTCAGCAGATCGCACAACTCGATCAATATCGCTACTTGTTATTTACCAGTCGCTATGCCGTTCGCTATTTCTTTAAAGAACTGCATGCTTTACACAAAGATACTCGCGCTCTGAAAGGAATACGCATTGTCTCGATAGGTAAGGTAACGAGTGAAGAACTGAACAAGCAGGGCATAACTCCCGATTTACAAGCAGAAATAGAAGACTCGTATGGAGTGCTCGCACTTTTTCAACGCGAAAAAGCACAACAAAACGAAGTGCAAGCGCCAAACGGAGTGCAAGAAACACAAAACATCTTATTCCCTCGCTCCAATCTCGCACTTCCCATTATACCGGAAGGCCTAGTCGCATTGGGATACGTGGTGCATCCAGTCGTCATCTACGAATGTCGACTTCCCGCTCAGGTAGAGAAGGTCGATCTGACCCGAATCCATTCCATTGTATTTACCTCGCCTTCTTGCATCGACAACTTCCTTCGCATCTATGGCGAATTACCTACCGACAAAGAGATTATAGTAAGAGGACGAATTACACAACAGCGATTAAATGAACTTAGATATGAAAAGATTTAGAGAATACCGTACGAACCAGGAAGTTCGTGATCACTATGCAGATGTCAAGTTGTCTGCCGAGAACTTTATATACCCTTATTTTGTGGTAGAGGGCAATTCGCTGAAAGAGGAAATAACTACCATGCCCGGCGTTTATCGCTTCTCTATTGATACCTTATTGGCCGATTTAAGTGAAACGAAATTATTAGGTATCAATAAAATTATCTTGTTCGGAGTAGTAGACAACGCCGTGAAAGATGAAAAGGGAACTGCTGCCTATGCACCCGATTCTTTAATTGTGCGTACGATAAAAGCCATAAAGGCGGTCTATCCGAAACTCATTGTAATGACGGATGTCTGCTTGTGTGAATATACCGACCATGGGCATTGCGGACTTTTGTACGGACATGAAGTGGATAACGATAGCACGTTGTCACTACTTGCAGAGATGGCTTACCAACATGCACTCGCGGGTGCTGACTTTGTGGCTCCTTCTGCCATGATGGATGGACAAGTCGAAGCCATAAAATATCGCCTCTCACTCGCCGGACTGCCTACCAAGATATTGGCTTATTCAGCGAAATATGCTTCTGCCTTTTACGGACCTTTCCGCGAAGCGGCTCAATCCGCTCCTTCGTTTGGCGATCGTAAAAGTTATCAGATGGATTTTCGTACCAAGAATCAAGGACTGGAAGAAATTGCAGTCGATGTGGAAGAAGAAGGAGCCGATTGGACGATGGTAAAACCCGCAATGCCGTATCTAGATATCATTGCACGTGCCACCGCAAAATATCCGAAAGTGCCGATGGTGGCTTATCAGGTTTCCGGAGAATATGCGATGCTGAAAAATGCCGGACAAGCAGGCCTCTTTAATGAGAAACAAGCTTTTTTCGAAAGCCTCATTGCCATCCGTCGAGCCGGAGCGAATTATATCATTACGTATTACGCTAAAGAATTTGTAAAATTATGGATCGCATAAAAACGTTACAAGCTTTTCAGGAAGCACAGCAATATATACCCGGTGGAGTAAATAGCCCCGTCCGCGCCTTGAAAGCGGTTGGCGAAACCCCTTTGTTCATTGAAAAGGCACAAGGAGTCACTTTAACCGATATCGATGGGAATCAGTTTACCGACTTTTGCCTTTCGTGGGGCGTGTTCTTGTTAGGGCATTCTCATCCTCAGGTGAATGCAGCCGTGCATCAAAGTATCGAGAATGGTACAAGTTATGGAATACCAACGTTGTTGGAAACCGACTTGGCGAAACGTGTTACCAAGGCTTTCCCTTCCATCTCGAAGGTGCGTTTTGTCAATTCCGGCACCGAGGCGGTGATGAGTGCCATTCGTTTGGCGCGCGGCTATACACAGCGTGACATTATTGTAAAATTCGACGGTTGCTACCATGGACATGCCGACCATTTATTGGTTTCGGCCGGTTCTGCAGTGGCTAACATCACTAATGCCTCTTCCGCAGGAGTACCCAAAGGTTTTACCCAGTATACCGTCAGCCTTCCTTATAATGACAAGGAAGCAGTAAGAACTTATTTTCAGCAACATGGTTCTGAAGTTGCCGCGGTGATTTTGGAACCGGTAGCTTGCAACATGGGCGTGGTATTACCCGAAGAAGGTTTCCTCTCTTTTTTACGAGAAATCACTATTCAGTACGAGGTCTTACTTATCTTCGATGAGGTAATTACCGGATTGCGTTTGTCCCTTGGTGGTGCACAAAGTCTTTTCAACGTTACGCCCGATTTAACGACCATCGGGAAAATTGTAGGAGGAGGATTCCCCGCAGCTGCTTTTGGAGGCAAAGCCGAAATTATGGATATGTTGGCACCCAATGGCCCAGTGTATCAAGCCGGAACGCTATCGGGCAACCCTGTGGCAATGACAGCGGGTATCGAAACCCTTAAGATACTTTCTTCGGAAGGTTTCTACGATCGACTAACTGCGAAGTCTGAACACTTCTTTCACGAATTGGAACGCATCGTAAAAGGTAAAGATGTACAACTGAACCACATCGGATCGATGTTCACTCTTTTCTTTAACAAAGAAAAAGTTACCGACTTTGAGCAGGCTAAAGCCAGTAATTCAGCTCTTTTCGGTGCTTATTTTCGTTCGATGCTCTCCAAGCATATTTATATTTCTCCTTCTCCATTTGAAGGAAACTTTATCTCCGAAGCTCATTCAGAGGAAACCCTAAATCGTACCTTGGCTGCTATCTCAGATAGTCTTCGGCTTCTATAAAAAGAGGGTAGCTACCATATACATGGCATAAACATACCGGATGTTTGGTATTGCACTACACTTAGAAACCCCCTATCTTTGCACCAAATAATAAGAATCAGAAAGTTATGGTAAAAAAGAATGTTTTAGTTTCAGGTCTATTGCTTTTTGCAATAGCATTTGGCTTTATTTCTTGCGGGAATAAGAAAGCCGAAAAAGCAGAAGCCGGTGAATTGAAAGGTGAGATCTCACTTTCAGGTGCTTTTGCCTTGTATCCATTGGCTGTAAAATGGGCTGAAGAGTTCCGAAAAATACATCCGAATGTACGTATCGATGTTTCTGCCGGTGGTGCCGGAAAGGGAATGACAGATGCACTTTCTAAAGTGATCGACTTGGGCATGGTCTCTCGTGAAATCTATCCCGAAGAAGTTTCGAAAGGTGCAATCGGTTTTGCCGTAGCTAAAGATGCTGTGGTTCCTACCATCAATGCAAAGAATCCACTTGCAGCAGAATTATTGAAAAAAGGTTTAACGCAGGATGCCGCTAAAAAACTCTGGATCACAGGAGAATATACAACCTGGGGCAAAGTGCTGGGTACTGCCGATGCATCTGCTGTTCACGTTTATACCCGTTCCGATGCTTGTGGAGCCGCAGAAACTTGGGCCAAATGGTTAGGGAAGAAGCAAGAGGACTTAAAAGGTACTGCCGTATTTGGCGATCCCGGTGTAGCCTCAGCAGTTCAGAAAGATCCATTAGGTATTGGTTTAAACAATTTGGGCTATGCTTACGATGACAAAACGCGCAAGGCAAATGCAGGTTTACTCGTTTTACCTATTGATGTAAACGGAAACGGCAAAATTGATCCGGAAGAATCATTCTATGCTACAAAAGATGAATTCATCAAAGCCGTAGCCGACGATAAATATCCCTCTCCTCCGGCTCGTGATCTTTATTTAGTATCGAACGGCACACCCACGAAACCCGAAGTAATTGCATTCTTGAAATATATCCTAACGGAAGGTCAAAAAGAAAATCTGCCGGCCGGTTATATTGGCATTGCTAAAGAGAAATTAGACAAAGGATTAGCTAGATTAAATAGCTCTAAATAAGCTGTATGAAGAGTCTCCGAATTATAAAAGATAAAGTGGCAAGTGGCGTAATGTGCTCTTTGACGATTACGTCACTGCTTTTAGTGGTATTCATTGGAATTGGATTGTATTGGAAAGCCTCTCCCATTCTTAGTGAACATTCGCTGGGAGATCTGCTATTCAGTAGTTCTTGGAGACCCTTTAAAGGAGAGTTTGGATTCTTTCCATTCCTTTCAGCCACCATTTGGGTCACAGTAGTTGCCGTATCTTGGGTTTTACCCATTGCGCTGCTTACTGCTATCTTTCTAACCGAATATGCCAAATCGTTTGTCCGCCGATATGTATTCCCGGCATTAGATATACTCGCTGCCTTGCCTTCTGTAATTTATGGTGTATGGGGAACGCTGGTTATTGTGCCTTGGATCTCTCGCAGCGTGGCTCCTTACTTTATCGATTTCTCGGCAGGATACACCGTTCTAGCGGCAAGTATTGTGGGAGGAGTGATGATATTGCCTTTATTGGTAAGCCTCTTTGTGGAAATTTTTTCTACCGTTTCCGACGATCTGAGAGAAGCCTCTTGCGCCTTAGGTGCAACCAAATGGCAGACTACGAAATTGGTCGTGCTAAAGAAGACCATCCCCGGCATTCTGGCCGCCTTGGTATTGGCTATTTCGCGTGCGTTAGGTGAAACCATTGCCATCTTAATGGTTTGCGGAAATTTGCCGCAAGTGCCTCATTCGCTACTCGATGCTTGTTATCCCATTCCCGCATTGATTGCCAACAACTATGGAGAGATGCTTTCACTCCCGCTTTACGAATCAGCATTGATGTTTGCTGCGTTGATCCTTTTTGTAGTCGTTCTTTTGTTTAATCTGTTTTCTCGCTTAGTTCTGAATAGAATGGGGAAACAATTAGTATAATAAATACGCAATGAAATTTATAGAAGAAAAAATAATAAAGCTGCTGATGATCCTTTCCATGATTGTGGTCTTTGGATTCGTGATCAGCATCATTTACACCATACTCGTAAGAGGATCGGCTGCAATGAGCTGGGAGATGATTAGTCAGTTGCCTAGCGGAGGATTCTATATCGGGAAGGAAGGCGGATTCTTAAATGCAATTGTCGGCTCCCTTTATATTGTAATAGCCTCTACTGTATTAGGATTGCTGATTAGCATCCCCGTATTGTTTTATCTGAATATTTATCTTTCTCAGAAGTCGAAGCTAGCCTATTTTGCTCGCTTAGCGTACGATGTATTGTTTGGTATTCCCTCCATTGTGTATGGCGCTTTTGCCTTTGCCATCATGATCTTCTTCGGGCTACGAACTTCCTTGTTGAGTGGCATTATTGTGATCACTCTCTTGATTATTCCGGTACTTATTCGTTCGATGGACGAAGTGGCTAGGGATTTTCCCAGAGAGATTCTCGAAGCTTCGTTCTCGCTGGGTGCTACGCGACTGGAAACCGTAAAGGTGCTTTTGCGCCAAATCGCTCCCGGCATAGTAACAGCCACCCTTCTTGCCGTAGGGCGTGCCATTGGAGATGCCGCTGCCGTACTATTTACAGCAGGCTATACCGACACCATTCCCACTTCCCTCTCACAACCGGTAGCCACGTTGCCCTTAGCGGTATTCTTCCAATTAAGCAGTCCTTCCACAGAGGTGCAGGATAGAGCGTATGCCGCAGCATTAGTATTGACCATTATTGTATTAGTTCTGAGTGTATCGGGACGATTTATCACCAGACGTTTCTCAAAAAATAAAGTAAAATGAATAGCATAGCACAACGATTAACAAGACCTTTCAACTGGAACACCGATTGGATAAGGGACCTCTTTTTGGAGGATAAAAGCAGTACATTCGCTGCCGATCGAAAGTTTGAACGGAGTTTGGAAGCTTCTAATATTGTAACAGACAACCTGAATGTATTCATTAAAGAGCACCACATTCTAAAGAGCGTAAATCTGCAGATTCCGGAGAATAAGATAACCTGTATCATCGGCCCTTCAGGTTGTGGTAAAACTACACTGCTGCGAACCTTTAATCGATTAGTCGATTCAATAGAAGGCGTGAAAATTGATGGTAAGATACTCATTGATGGCGAAGACATAATTAGCAGCAAGTCCGAAATCACCAATTTACGCCGCAAAATAGGCTTGGTATCTCAACGTCCTTGTCCGCTGCCCATGTCCATCTACGACAATATAACCTATGGTTGCCGTATTCATGGCATTCATGGAAAGAAGAAGTTGAACCAAGTGGTAGAGCACTATTTAAAAGCAGCCGGACTTTGGGAAGAGGTGAAAGATCGCCTTCATACCCCCGCCGTGCGACTTTCTATCGGTCAGCAGCAACGTTTATGCCTAGCCCGAAGTCTAGCCGTTGAACCTCAATTCATCTTAGCCGATGAGGCTACTAGCGCCTTGGATCCAATTTCCAGCAAAACGGTAGAAGAATTATTTGTGAAACTTAAAAAAGAATATTCCATTGTAATGGTAACTCACACCTTACGCCAAGCTTTGCGCATCGCCGATTATGTGGTTTTCATGTATCTGGGAGAAGTTATCGAAGCCGGCGAAGCAAAGGAAGTATTCAATAACCCACAGCAAGATCTAACTCGGAAGTATTTGAGTGGAGCCTTTAGCT
>Ga0302211_10000333_pt1 | contig 17823 bp, 17 predicted proteins | sample II_Fen_E3_3_FD_200234 | JGI IMG/M metagenome (GOLD analysis project Ga0302211, IMG submission 200234) | Peat permafrost microbial communities from Stordalen Mire near Abisko, Sweden - II_Fen_E3_3 | ecosystem: Environmental > Terrestrial > Soil > Wetlands > Permafrost | place: Sweden: Abisko... | reverse complement strand
ACATTTGTGATCTCAAAATAGTCTAAAACTCCTTCGGGTAATAATAACTCAAAGCCACTTGTAAGCATCTGTTTTTGCTACAAAACTAATATTTTTACTACTTCCCCACAACTTTTTGACTTGATCCCCGTTTACCTCACCTGGATTCAAAAGATTATAATGTGTGAGAACAGCAAATCTTATAATCCGCCCAATCTTTTGATACATTTTGTATACAATTTTGTAGAAACGCTTCAAATTTCCTACCAAATAGTAGCTTTATACTTTTAAAAGAATATCGCTATTTAATTTAATTTGTTGTATAGCAATGTTTTATGCTGTTGGCATAACTGTTGCAATATGTTGATATCGTTGAATGACATCTTTTGGAAACACAGTCGTTCAGATAATTCATCTAAATCGCAAAGTTGCGATACAATGTAACTGTAAATGGATAAAGCATCTAAACATAAAGCTTCTTGTAGTTGTGGTCATTTGGGTGATGTTGTCCAACATGACCAGAAGGAAGAAATCAGCAAACCTGTTTTATTGGCACTGCTTCCATGTGGTTTGCGAAATGCTTTTCAGCAGGCATTGTTCAATGCATTTCCAGAATATGTAGATGCTGAAAATTCAAAACTTGTTGTAGAAGGTAATCTGAATTATGAGAAAAGCTTCTTTGCGGGTATTGACAAGCTGAATTCTGTTGATGAATTGCCGGATATTTTCATCTCTTCCGATATTAATAGCCTTTATCACAAACGTTTTCAGAGATTATTTCTGAATTCCGATAATTTTGAAACCATTTCTACCGAAGTTCATTCTTTGTTTGATAAATCAAATTATGTACATCCAAACAGGTTGATGGTTTGGTTTACGACAAATTTATTGGTTATGGTAGTGGATACCGATAAGTTAGGTGTTCGCATGCTACCTCAATCATGGCTAGATATCTTACCAGAATCATTCTCAAACGATCTGACCTTGCGTGGAGATACAGATTTTTTCTGTAACGCCATGTTTTTTCCATACATGAAAACGATAGGGGATGAGGCCATAAGACTTTTAGGGAAAAATACAGCCAGGGGATTGCATCCATCGCAGATGGTAAAAATGCTCAATGCTGGGAATATAGACGGAACTACGGTATATGTTATGCCATATTCATTTGCTCTGAAAGTAAGGAATACAGAAAGATTCCGAATCGTATTTCCTCAGGAAGGTGCCATTGTGAGTCCGGTTCAAATGCTTGTGAAGAAGGGAAAATATATTGAGCATAAGGCTCTCATAGATTATATTTTAAGTGCCGAAATGTCAAATGTTTTACTTCAATCAGGATTCCCTTCTGCAAACAAAGATGCTGTTAATCAATTACAGTCTGCTACACTGAACTGGGTTGGTTGGGAGTATATGGAAGATAATGATATTCAAGAATGTAAAGAAAAAATGCAGAAATTATTCTTTTCTGAGTTTAGAGGTGAATCTGAATTGCTGGTTGATGAAAAGCACAAAGTTTAAGTTTTTTTTAGCTTGCGTTATTCTTTAGTATGTATAACGATAGGTTTACAATAGAAAATTGAGACAAAATAAAAATAGAGGATATGAATTCGACGGAATGAAAAGATAGCTATGATTTTTTTTGAATAGCGATATTCTTTTTAGTGCATAACGGATTTAAGGTTCAATAATAACCGCCGAGATACAAACAATAAAGAAATTCACTCATAAAATTTATAAGATATGACAAACAAAAAACATTTTTTCAAGGCGATAACAGTATTACTGTTGATTTTAGGGTTTACTTCGTGTAAAAGTGATGACGTAGATAACAGTTCGATTCTCACAGCTTCAGTTCCATCGGGTGCAGCTTTAATTGTCAATAAGAACTTTCAGACATCGGGTGCATGGCCTTCTGTTTCGGCACTTTCGATTGGTTATTCCAGTAAAGTTGATAGTTGTGGAACAGATCATTTAACTTCCAGTGATGCATCTTATACCTGGACTGAGACTTATTTCAATGGCGTAAATAACGATACGGTTATGATTACTTACAAAGATGCTGCGGTGAATACAGGTTGTACGTTGTATTCGGGATTGACAGCAAGCGGCGACTCTATAACAAAAGGATATGTGCTATTCAATAAAAAATCGGCACAAAGCGGAGCTGCTGCTCCTTCTATGATTCTTTCGAAAATGGCTTATGTATCAACTGTCCAGTTTACATTGACTGCCAGTTCGTTGAATGGATTAGGTATTACCTTGTATAAATCAACTGATGGAGTTACCTACACTAAGGTTGCAACTTACAACCCCACTACTACAACTATCGGTTCATCATTTTCAGCTGCTATCAATGAAGCTAATGTTTACCTGAAATTTGCTTCGGAAGACAGCAAAAATGAATACTATCGCATACATGATTTGAAAGTGTGGTCGAAAGGTGTAACCGATGGTTCTGTATTGTATGTAGATGATAACTTCCAAAAATGGAAATTAAAAGGATATGTATTACCTGTGCCGGGTGTAACGGCTAATAAAACAGGAACAAGCTATGTGCCGCTTGCATGGAGCAGCGAAGTAGAATACGATACCACGATAACTTATTACAAAGGGGTGCCCATTACCTATATGATTCATGATGGAGCCATTAACCCCGATTGCTATAATCATCACGGTGATGTATCATTAGTTTACGGACTTACTACAGGCTATCTTGAAATGCCGCTCGTAAAGTCGGGTTATGCTAATACAAATTTAAGCTCATCAATTACTGTTTCGGCAGTGCCTTCTGTTTCACTTCTTGAATTTTGGATTGCAGTAACAGGTATGTCAGGTCATTATCAGGTTTACAAGTCGGTAGATGGTGGAGCTTATACTTTATATAAAGACATTACAGTTCCTAAATATGCAGGTATTGGTAAATACTTCCGCTTCTATGTGAATGAAAAAAACGTATCCTTCAAATTTACCACTTATACGGGAACCGGAGCTTATACTACCACTCCTAAACTCTTTGGGTTGAAAATATGGAGTGATGGTAAACCCTGATAAATAATAATCCATTTTATATTATGTAGCTCTTCTAAAGCCTGAAACTTTGGAAGAGCTATATATAACCCTTTATAGAGAAACCTAATTTTTGTCATTCATGAATAGACGGGTACATATACAAATTCTGTGGATTGCATTGTTGACAATTTCACTTGGCTCATGCGAGAAACGAAGTAATTACAGGTTCCTTGGAATTGATGATGAGGTAGTTTCCGGTACAACAGGCTTGATAGGTGACAGCATATCCATTGTAAAATATCCGACCGACGGTTCACTGGCTTTTCATGAAAATTTTCAGGAATGGAAGCGGGATGGATACATTAATGAAGTGAAGCAAGACTGCGAAACCGATTTAATGACTACTACCGTCATTATGTATCGACCCGATAAACCAGTGACCCGTGTCTATAACAATAAATTTCCGGTTACTTATTCCTTAGAGGATTTTGCGGTAAACCCTACTTGTGGAAACAAAGCCGGAACATCAACCGATACGTCGGAAGTGAGTTTGGGATATGTGGCTCTGCAAAGTGAGATTTATTACGAATGTGGCGGACACAATTCGGATGCCCAGCTTAATTTATCATTACTCCCGTCCGTTTCGAAGATTAAATTTAGCGTATCCTACGGGGGCGATGTAGAATATGTCGGAGGTTTATCGCTATGGATAAAGGCAGAAGGCGAAACCGGCTTTACCCGCGTGGGGGATTATAGTCCTACCGATCCAAGCGTGGGTCAGACTTTTACGGTTGATATAAATAAGAAAAACGTTTATCTGAAATTTGTTCCGGCTATCAGCAGTAAAGGAATAGGTGTAAATGACCCAACACATAGCAACAGAAGTGTAAGGATACACGATTTGTGGATTTGGAGTATAAAAGAATCAAATTAAAAATGAAACGAGCATTTAAACAGGTGTTTAAACCAAAGATCACGTTCAATGCGAGTTCCATGCGACAACTATCTAAAAAATAAAAATGAACGCATGAAAACAATAAATAAAATAGCAATCTTGTTGGCTTTTGTAGTGAGTTTACCACTCAGTGCCCAACAAAAGCAAATGATAACCGACATGGTCGGGCGAAAAGTGTTCGTTCCAACAATTGTTCGTAAAGTGTACACTGATCGTTTTGCATCGCTGCCTGTTTTTGCCCTGAATCCCAAGTTGCTTTGCAATTCTACTTTCGAGATAAAAAAGGAAGGACAGAAATATATTTCGCCTGAATATCAGAGTAAACCTATGTCGGAAGATAATGACGAGGAAATTCTGAAAATGAAACCCGATGTGATTATCTGCAGCAATATGACAGGATCAAATGCCGCTGAAGAAGCTGCTACCCTGCAAAAGCGATTGAAAACACCAGTATTGGTTATCAATTTTACGTTGCCTGAATATGGAGCTATGTTTTCATTTTTAGGGAAAGCTCTCGGGTGTAATCAACAAGCGGCAGGACTAATTAAATACCTCAATACCTACATCTATCCCATTCATCAAAAGCTTAAAACTATTCCCGAAGGCAAACGTCCAAGACTGTATTATGCCGAAGGAATGAAAGGTGAAAATACCGAACCTTCGGGGTCATTTCACAGTCAGGTTATTGATTTTGTGGAAGCACGCAATGTAGCCAAAACTTCTATCGGCGGTATGCATGGTATGTCGGCTGCATCGATGGAGCAAATTCTGAAGTGGAATCCCGAAGTAATTCTGGTTTGGACAGGAATGCCTGCCGGAATGGGTTTGGGTAATGCCGGAACTTCTAAAAGCACCTACGATCATATCATGACCGATCCGGTTTGGAAAAAAGTGCAAGCTGTTGTCAATAAAAAAGTATACCAGATACCATCGTTACCATTTGGCTGGTTCGACCGCCCGCCTACCACCAACATTATTCCCGGAGTACTTTGGGCTGCCAAAACGCTTTATCCAAATCAGTTTTCATTCAATATAAATCAGGCTTTGAAAGAGTATTTTGCGCTTTTCTATCATGCGCAAATTACCGATGCAGATGTAAACCGACTGCTCGGAAAATAATCAACTCAGAACATTGTTGCTATGCCTCATAAACGTATTTATATATTTCTTTTTGTGTTGTTGGTTGAAGTTGCAAACCTCTCAGCTGCCGGAAACGGTGTGCTGAAAGGTTTTGTAATCGACAAGCAGACACACGTAGCATTGGCTGAAGTAAATGTACAAATCGTGGGAGAATCGGGAAAAGCACAAACCAACCGAAACGGAATGTTTTCGATACGTGTGGCTCATAGTGGAATCTATAAAATTTCATTTAGTCATTTAGGATACAAAACAATAGTGCAGGCAATTGCAACAGATAGCATAAAATCCGAGATTTATTTGGAACCTCAATCGGTAAACTTGTCTGAGGTATTAGTAAAAGCTACTAAAAGAACATCGCCTCTGAATGAAATTACGGTGGAACCTTCGGCATGGGCAACATCTATAACCAATATCAGTGCAGACCAGATTAGAAAGATGGGAGCTACCTCGACACTGGATGCGCTAAAATATTCTACTGATGGACTTCCATCAACGCAAGGACGTAGGAAGAAGTATTATTACCTTGTGCGGGGACAAAACATGGCTGCCGACTATTCCATCAACGGTGTATCTCTATCTACTAACGGTGCCGGTCCTATGGCTCAATGGATAGAAGCACCATCCATGTTACCAGCTACCATGATAGAGTCCATTGAAGTGGTGCGTTCGGGAAATTCATTGCTACTTGGTTTTAGTGGGTTGAATGGTGTGGTGAATGTAAAAACCAAAACATTTGACAAGTCCACAACGGAGGCGGAAGCCAGCTACGGAACTTTCAACTCGTATAGAGTGGGAGTACTTCATGGAGGAAAATTTCAAAATTTCAATTATGCATTTTCCATTTACAACGACAAAACGGATGGTCCCACGAACCGCCATAGTTATGAGAATCTATGGAATATCTATGGTAAAGTAAGTTATAAATATAAGAACTTACTCGAACTTAATGTTGAAAATTTCTATACCTACGGTACTCGCTTTGTTACTCAGGCCGTGGATTATCAGGGACTGACTTTACCCATGCGTCAGTTGGCTGATATTTGGGAATATGATCCCATGAGGTACAACATTTCTACGGTCAGATTAAAAATAAACGAAGCAAAATCAGCTTCCACTGAATTGCAAATGAGCTACATTCTTAATCGTATGGACTTGTATCCTGACATGCATCAGTTTACAGTTGATCCGGTTACAAAGAAATCTGTGGTGGGAGATTCTATTATTCGCAATCACATGCTCAACGAACCGGATACCGTCCTTACACTGGCTGCATTTCAGGCAGTGCAACCATTTGCAAATAATTACTTACGGGTGGCGGCTATGTATGCCTCATCTGCAAATTATACACACGGAAAATCCAAACGGGCTATTTATTCATTGGCTGTGCTTGATCAGCATAGCTTTGGCAGAACTGATATACATGCCGGTGTAAAAGTGATTCGGGAATATTATAATTATTATGTGCCCAATCAGGGATTTGGCGACGAGACTCGTGCTATCCAAAATCAATGGCAACCGGTATTGGTCAATTTTAGTACCGGTGTCTCGTATCGTCACAGCAGTCAACTTACATACAACATAGTACTGAATTCAGGAGAATTGCCGGTGGATAATAGTTCGCTCCAATTGTACGATGACGGTTCGGTGGGTAAGTTGAAACAGGAGCAACGAACCGGACTGGATCTGGGGTTGGAATATAAACCGGAGATAGGTGGCAATGTGGAATTCACGTTGTTTGGAATCAGGCAAAACAATGCTTCGGAATATACAACCCGTTCATATTACGATGAGGATGGGCTGATTCGTTATTACGAACGCAATATCAACTTATCTACTCTCGGACTGGAATGTTCGTATCAGAGTCCTGTCTTTGCCAATCGTTGGAGTGGGTTTGCTAATCTGTCGTACAAACAGGTATATCAGTCTCAAAGTTCAGAATATAAAAAATATACCAAGCAACCGCCTTTTATCGGGAATATCGGAGTTTCGTATGCATATAAAGGTTTAGAATTGAATTTAATGGGCAAGTACGTTTCAAAATATACGACCGATCGCTTTTTGCAAAAGGAGGTTGACATCGGCAATTATTTCAATTGGGATTTGACTACCAATTACAAGATAGCACGCACCTGTCTGGAAGCTTTTGGTTCGGTAGTCAATATGTTTGATGTACACTATTGCACTGTTTCACCTATTTATCCCGATTTCGGACGACAAATGAAAATAGGATTACGGGCAAAATTTTAAAATGTCACTCTTAATAATTTACATATAGGGTTAACCGCCTTACACATTATCTGTTAGTGTTTTTTCCAAGTATCTGCCCGTGAGGGTAGATAACTGGGAGAAAGCATAGAGAATCGACACAAAGAGTTCAAATAAATTATCAAAAACATATATTATCAAAAATGAAAACCCAAAAGCTTCTTTTTTACAATCTGTGGATTATTCTTTTTCTGGTTTCTTGTCAGCAAGAAACCACTACAACACCTGCCGTAACTTACAACGACAGCATTTACAGTTTGAAACAATACATGGTGCAACGTGATCCTACCGTAGTACGCAATGGTTTTGGTATGGATATTTATCACGAAGGGAATTCTTCACTTGATACATTATACTTAAAGTCAGCTAACAGTACGTTTACCTACGATTTGTTGTTTTACAATGAATTGGCTTATACTCCTCTTTCTACTGGCGATTATAGCGGAAGTGGATATCCGGTAATTTTTATGTACACCGACACATTAAATGCTGCTAAATCAGTAACGGCGGCTTTGGTGGGTCAGGGAATTACGTATTTCAATAGTTTTACTAAAGACAGTATTACTGCTACGCAAATTGCAAAACTGAAATCTGATCCGTATATCAACCTTGCTAAATACAGAACCGAAATTCATACGGCTACAATTAATGGCTCAATACTGCTTCAAACTACTGTAACTTCACTCTATAATTCTTTGATTATTGGTCAAAAATTTCGCCCCAACATTGGAGGAGTATTTAATATAACCGATGTTTCGGCAGAAGTTCAGATCGATTTGCAACCTGTGTTCCTGATTAAAACCCGCGAAGGTTTATATGCTAAATTTATGGTGACACGCTTTAAAGGTGTGGGAAGTGATGCTCAGAAACTCAGCTTACAATGGCAGGCGATAAAATAAGGATACTTCTCTCCGAAAAGAACAATAGAAATATTTAATTTTCAAAATAAAATAACGATATGATAGAAAAGACTTTAAAAATAGACGGAATGCATTGTAAGAAATGTATTGCTAAAGTAGAAGCAGCTCTAAAAGGCATTGATGCTACTTACGTGGATATAAACCAGGATAAAAACGAAGCTTTGGTTTGTTTCGAAAATGAAATTGCTGATGCTATATTAAGCGAAGCTATTCAGAAAGTCGGTTTTGCTGTAATAAGCATTCACTGATAAACTTTTGAAAGATTAGTTATTAGTTAAATGACTGCAAGAGTATGATTTATAAAGCCAATATATCCAATTTTTCAAAATTGCTTCGCAGACTGTGGCGGATTATCGGTTGTAATTCTGGCGGGTTACTGCTTGTAATTTTGCTTTTTGGAGTAATAGTGGTAGTTAGTGCCCGCACCATTACCGATATGGCCGGGCGTAGAGTAACTATTCCAGATAAGATTACACGTGTAATTCCATACGATAACAAAACCAATCCGATACTTTTTGCGGTTGCAGGAAATCTGATGATAGCCAAAGCCCGAAGCATAGAAAGCCCGTATCTGAAGTTTATCAGTAAAGATTTTCTGAATAAAAAAGAGATTGATACTAAAAATGCCGAAGAGGTGATAAGGTTAAAGCCCGATGTGATTATTATTGCGGCATTTTTGGAGGACAGGGATAATGTGAGTCGTTACGAAAGCTTTGCTTCAAAGATCAATATTCCGTTGGTAGTGGTTGATTTGGAGCTAATGAATTTAGACAAAACCTACGATTTCCTTGGACAGTTGCTGGGAAAAACAACCGAAGCAAAATCCTGCTCCGGTTATATTCACTCGGTTTGCGGCGATGTGGAAAAATATACCAAAGGTAAACGTGTTCCCGGCAAGGCTTATATGGCTAACGATAATGACGGACTACGCACTTCGCCAAACAGCAGCAATCATGCGCAGTTATTTGATGTAATGAAAATACCCAATGCAGCACATGTTTCGCTCGATGCCAAAGGTTTTGCTCTGGTTTCGATGGAGCAGGTTATGGCGTGGAATCCTGACTACGTGTTTTGTGTGGGAAAAGGTGAAGCAAGTCCGTATCGCACTATATTGAAATCAGCAACATGGCGTGGCATAACGGCTACAAAAACAAAGCGGGTATTCTTCGTACCCACGGAACCATATTCCTGGTTTGATATTCCGCCTTCGATCAATCGAATACTTGGATTGGTATGGTTTAATGACTTGTTTTATAACCAGCCTAACGAAATTACCAGACAAAAAGTGAAAGAATTTTATCGTATTTTCTATCATTATGAGCTTACTGATAAAGAGTATGCCGGATTGTTCAGGTGGCAGTAGGTGAGACTAAGGTAACAGGTTTGATGATGATGAAACCATGATGTTTAGTGATGAAACAACGATGTTTAGTAATTAAACGATAATGTTTAGTGATGAAACAATGATGTTTAGTGATGAAACGATGATGTTTAGTGATGAAACAATGATGTTTAGTAATTAAACGATGATGTTTAGTAATGAAACCATAAGGTTTAGTGATGAACCCGTAAGGTTTAAAACTGAATAAATAGAAGAAAGTATTGAATTTTGAACTATAAATTATTCGACATAATTATTTGTTATCTTCTTGTTGGCTCTTTTTCCTCTTACTCCCAAACTATTCGAGGAGTAATTTCAGACAAAGAGACAGCGAAACCTATACCTGATTTTATGGTTAGCGATCGGAAAATAAAATTGTCGGCAGTTACCAATGCTAAAGGAAGCTTTGAGCTCCATTTAAAGAAACCGGCTACAGTCGGCTTAAGCTTTTCGCACGTTGGTTATCAGCCTGTTTATGTCTTTTTAGGCAAAGTTACAAACGACACAGTTATCCAAATAGAGACTAAAAGTAAAATTACAACCTTGGCCGATGTCAATGTTACAGCACCACTTAGGCGACAGGTACTCACTCAAAGCTATTCGCAAACCAATATAGACGAAATGGTGATAGAGGAAAAAATAGCTACTTCGCTTATTGATGTGCTGGAAGAAGTGCCCGGCATTACCAAACGCGGCGAGTATCATTCGCCCATTGTGCTGCGGGGCTTGGGTGGAAAGCGACTTCTCGTTACCGAAGATGCTAATCGTCGGATGGGAAATTTCTCTGGAAGTTTTATGGGTCAGGGAGTAAACGTTTACGATCTGGCTAAAGTGGAAGTAATCAAAGGTCCTACATCGGTTATGTATGGACCCGGAGCCATTACCGGCATTATCAATATGGAGACTAAATCGCCTTTTCTGCTTTCAGGTTGGCATGGTCGTGCGCTGACTTCGTACGGTACAAATAATAACGAGAAAACTGCATTAGGTTCAGTCAATTGGGCTGATATGGATCATGCCGTAAGTTTTTCGGCTCGTTGGCGCGATGCCGATGATTACACGGTAGGGAAAGGGGTAAAAGCCGAAAACAGTGAATATCACGACAAAGACATGCGACTGTCATATAGCTGGGAAGGGAATAATTCTTTATCGGCAAATGCCGAAAGCGAACTGCACCTGGGCGGTCCGTGGGGACGACCCGTAGGTTTCAACGGGAGTAATTATATGCGGGTGTACAATCCTGCCGACGATACATGGCACAATGCCTTTACCTTGAAATGGAAGCCGGAAACCGTTCTGAAACGGATGGAAGTATCGGTATATTTCGATAAGGAAAGCCGTCAGCAAATCAAAGATTCGTACGACATCGGAAGTGGTAAATTGTCGTACCGCGAGGATGTAAAATACAGCAATTATTATGGTGGGTGGAGGTATTTGTCTGTTTTTACGCTGAATAAAAAAATGGAATTGAACGTAGGAACTGATGGCGTTTATTACCGTATACAATCGCCTACGGAATACACAGATTATTTCCTTACTACCAGTATTAAAAACCGTGTATCGAAAGATGCAGGTGTGATGCTGGCAGGAGTTTTTGCCGAAACGGAATACAAATCGACGGATAGCAAATTAAAAATCAGAGCCGGGCTTCGAACCGATTATTCCCGAATTAATGAGGGTGATGTACACGATACTCTTCAAACCGTAGGTCGAAAAAGCAGCGTTACTGCATGGAATGGCACAGCAGGGGCTGTGTACGAAATATCTCCCAATATTTTTGGTTCGTTACAAGTTGCGCGTTCGTATCGGATGCCGGATACTTCGGAAATGTTTATCGTCAATTCCACTTCCGATGGCGTGGTTTATGGCAATCCCAATCTGACACCCGAATACGGTCTGAATCTGGATGCCGGATTGCGTGGTGTTGTCGGATTCCTGTCCTTCGACCTAAGCATGTTTGGCAATTTTTTGCACGATTTTATATCCATGGAATACTGGGCGGGATCTGGTAAAAAAGGAATTAATTACAGCTATTACAACATTGACCGTGCGCGTATTTTTGGTGCGGAACTTTCGATAGGAACTAAATGGAAAGGTTTTTTACATCCCGATAATACTTTGATGTATAACGGAATGTTTGTATTTACACAGGGCGATAAACTGACTGATGCTCCCGGTTGGTTCTCTGCTGGAGTTCCACTGCGAAATATTCCGCCGTTTAATTTTTATCAGGATGTTTCACTTCGCCGATTGATTAACTCGACTTCGTCGGTGTACGTTGGTGGCGATATGCGGTTTTATACTACTCAAAACCGAATAGCATCCACTGCCGATGGTGGTTATGTTTCACCTGGTTATTGTCTGTTCGGGGTTTCGGCGGGATACAGCCACAAAGGGCGGACATTCGATTGGGATTTGAAACTCCGGGGCGATAATCTGACTGATAATAAGTATCGCCCGTTTGAATCATTGCTGTATGGCATGGGGCGAAATGTGAAGATAATGTGTATGATGAAGTTTTGAGGTTGATTCGCAGTACTTAGTCAGAGTGTGACTTAGAGTCACACCCTGACTAAAAAACAGAGAAATTTGTCCTACGTTTTGGTAGGTTCTTTAAAATAAAAATTTGTATATATTGTTGACATAGTGTCATTTAAATCTAAGGCATGTTTATTGATATCTCGTAAATAGTAAATAAATAGAATGAAACTAATAACTATATCAGGTCCTCCGTCTTCCGGGAAAACAGCAGTTTTGCTGAAGCTTATCGGCAACATGCAACAGGATGGGCACACAGCCGGTGTCATCAAGTTCGATTGCTTGTATGCCAACGAAGCGCAGCAGTTTGCCCGTATCAATGTGCCGGTTAAAGTGGGTCTTTCGGGCAATCTTTGTCCCGATCATTTTTTTGTAAGCAACATACAGGATGGGGTGGACTGGGGATTGCAGCAGGGCTTCGAATATCTTTTTACGGAAAGTGCCGGATTGTGTAACCGTTGTTCGCCGCATATCAAGAATGTGTTGGCGGTATGTGTGATCGATAATCTGATGGGAATGGACACGCCCCGAAAAATAGGACCGATGCTGCGTATGGCCGATATTGTGGTGATAACTAAAGGCGATATCGTTTCACAAGCTGAGCGCGAGGTTTTTGCTTTCAGGGTTCGTCAGGCCAATGCAAAGGCTAAAATCATGTTTGTGAACGGAATCAACGGGCAAGGCACTTTTGAGCTGTCGCGGATGATGCTCGAAGCCAACGAGACTGTATCGCTGAACGACGAAAAATTGCGCTTTTCTATGCCGGCTGCGCTTTGTTCGTATTGTCTGGGCGAAACAAAAATAGGGTCGGAATATCAGGTGGGAAATTTGAAGAAGATAGGGTTTTAAACAGTAAATGAAAAATTGAAAATGAAAAATGATATTCTCCTCAAGAATTTCGTAACCCTAAAACAGGAAATGCCTTATGTGCTTGATTTTTTCACGCATTACGGTGTTTCCTTTCAACCCGGGGACTTATCTCTTGCCGGGCAACTGGATAACTTTCCGGCCGATTTTTTTGAAGATATTGGTATCGGTAAAGCTGAATTGATTCAAAGTTTTGAAGCTTATATGCAAAACCGGGAATTGCTGGAAACTCCGGGCAATGCTCAGCGGATTCATTCGATAACCATTATTGGCGGGAAGGATAAGAATGGAACTCCTGAAGATAAAACATTAACCCTGAACGCAGGGAGCATTACCAGCATTGTCGGTCCGACAGGTTCGGGGAAAAGTCGTTTGCTGGCCGATATTGAGTGGTTGGCGCAGGGCGATACGCCTACCGGGGCGAACGATATTGATAAACAATGAAACGCCCGATTCGGAGCTGCGTTTTTCGTTGGATCATAAGTTGGTGGCGCAGCTTTCGCAAAATATGAACTTCGTGATGGATGCTACCGTGAGCGAATTTATAACCATGCATGCCGAGAGCAGAATGGTTGGTAATATTGAGTTCGTTGCACAGGAAATTATCCGGCAAGCCAACTTACTGGCGGGCGAAAGTTTCCTGCCCGAAACACCGCTTACGGCCTTAAGTGGCGGACAATCGCGGGCTTTGATGATAGCCGATACGGCTTTTTTAAGCACATCGCCTGTGGTACTGATTGACGAAATTGAAAATGCCGGAATCGACCGGAAAAAAGCATTACAACTGCTGGTAAAAAACGAAAAAATCATCCTGATAGCCACGCACGATCCTATTCTGGCTCTGATGGCCGAACAGCGACTGGTTATCAAAAACGGAGGAATTCATAAGCTTATTATTACTTCCGAAAACGAGAAAAGCAATTTATCGGCTTTGGAAGCAATTGATAATAAAATGTTGACACTGCGAAATAAACTTCGCCTCGGTGAAATTATTGAAGATACAAATTTTTAAAAACAGATAATGGAAGATATTATTATTAAACCCATTGGCATTATTCACACACCGCACACCGATGTGAAGAATATGCCCATTCAACCCATAGCAGCCGAAGGCATCCGGGGGTATATAGAATTGCTGCCCGAGTATGCGGCAGGATTAAAAGATATTGAAGGTTTTTCGCATCTTACTTTACTCTATCGTTTCCATAAAATCGATGGGTATAAACTGGTTGTAGTTCCGTTTATGGATACCGAAGAACGCGGGATTTTTGCCTGCAAGGCTCCCAAACGCCCCAATGCCATTGGGCTTTCCACCGTGAAACTTATCGGTATGGAGGGCAATATCATTCACATTGAACAGGTAGATATGCTGGACGGCACACCGCTGATTGATATTAAACCTTTTTATCCGCGCTACGATAACCGATTTGATGTAAAGCTGGGCTGGCTCGAAAAAAACAAGGATCTTCCGTTGGAAGAACTTCGGTCCGACGAACGATTTAAATAGACCCGCATGAACCCAACAGCCAAGCTACAAAGCAGGGAAGGAGGGAGGCTGACATTTATTTTTGTCGGGCTCGGTGTGTTGCTCGTTGTTTCGGTGTTGCTTTCGGCTTGTCTGGGGCGCTATCCGCTTTCGGTTTCCGATTTGCTCACTTACCTGTTTACCGGACACAGTGTCGATTCTTCTTTGCCCACCGTATTGCTCAATGTGCGTTTGCCCCGTATTATCGGTGCGCTGATAGTAGGAGCGGTGCTTGCCATTGCCGGTACAGCGTATCAGGGACTTTTTCGTAATCCTATGGTCAGTCCCGATATACTGGGCGTCAGTTCCGGTGCCGGATTTGGTGCTTCGCTTGCCATCACCCTGTCGTTGCCGCTTATCGGAGTGCAACTTATGGCTTTCTTTTTCGGGTTGCTGGCGGTGTTGCTTGCGCTTTTTGTAAGCCGGGTTATTGGTAAAAATCACGATAAAATCCTGATGCTGGTACTCTCGGGCATGGTGACCGGTGCCATTTTCAATGCACTGATTTCGCTGATGAAATATATTGCCGACAGCGATTCTAAACTGCCCGACATCACCTTCTGGCTTATGGGTAGCCTGGCCGGTATTAGTTTCGACGAAATTAAAGTGGTGCTTCCGCTGGTGGTTGCAGGCATTATTCCCATGCTGCTGCTCGGCTGGAAACTCAATGTACTTTCGTTTGGCGACGAGGAAGCCAAAGCACTGGGCGTGAATACCGGGCGGCTTCGTATCATAGTTATTTGTTGTGCTTCGCTGATTACGGCTTCGGTGGTTTGTATTGCCGGACTTATCGGGTGGATAGGATTGATTATACCGCATTTTGCCCGTTTTCTGGTTGGTCCCAATCATAAATACCTGCTTACGGCTTCGTGTTTGTCCGGCAGTATTTTTATGCTGTTGGTGGATGATGTGGCACGGTCGGCCACTACGCTCGAAATTCCACTCGGCATTCTTATTTCGCTTATCGGTGCGCCTTTGTTTTTGGTGTTTTTATCCAGATCAACTAAAAAGTCGTGGTAGCCTAATAGTTACAAGTTACAAGTTACGGGTTATAGGTCGTGAGTCGGACATTACTTTCAAATAGAATCTCAATAAATATTACATAGTATGAAGCTCGAAATACAAAACGGAATGTTCGGATATGCAGGTAATGCGGTGCTGAAGGATGTAAATTTTGAACTGAACACGGGCGAAATAGTGTGTCTGCTGGGCAAAAATGGTGCTGGCAAAACCACTTTGTTTAAATCCATGTTGGGCGTTCTTAAACCCCTTTCGGGCTCCATACTGCTGAACGGAAAACCCATTGAACACTGGAATCGCCAGCAGTTTGCACGCTTGGTGGGTTACATTCCACAAGCCCGTTCGCTTCCTTTTCCATTCACGGTAATGGATGTGGTGCTGTTTGGGCGTACTGCTCACTTGTCTGCTTTCGGGTCTCCCGGTAAACGCGACCGCATACTGGCCGGGGAGTGTATGGACTTGCTAAATATAGCACACCTTCAGCACCGCACCTTTACGCACCTGAGCGGTGGCGAGCAGCAACTGGTGATTATAGCCCGTGCATTGGCTCAGCAACCCGCTTTCCTGATTATGGACGAGCCTACTTCCAGTCTGGATTTCGGAAACCAAATCAACATTATCCGGCAGGTAAATGCGCTGAAAAATAACGCACTGGGCATTATGATGGCTACACACTCGCCCGACCATGCTTTTATGTGCAATGCCAATGTAGCCGTTGTACATCAGGGCACGTTGCGCAAAGCGGGGCATGCCAACGATATTATTTCGGAACAGGTGTTGAAAGAAATTTACGGAGTGGATGTAAAAGTGCGTCCCTTGGACGATACACGCTTGGTTTGTGTGCCGGAGGTGTAACTGTAAAATCGGCTGAACAACACCGTGGTCATTCAGCCGATTCCGTTGGTGTGTTATGAAACTGATATCGGTTTCTCGGTGTGTACCTCTTTACCTTCGAGCCTGCATTATGAATTTCTGTTTGGTAGTATAATAAAAAAGTATTTATTATCATAGGGCAAATAGTGGAGGAGGAGTGGAGTAAATCAGTTGCTTCTGTCTGCTACAGGCTTGCGCTACACACCCGTATTTTGTATATTGTGCCTAAATGACTAATTTTGAAACAAAATTAATCAATAAACATTTGATAGGATATGGAATTGATGCTACTTATTATTGCGATAATTATACTAATAGCTGTTGCGGGGCTGACCGTTTATTTATACCTGCGGTTACGTGCGTCCGAAAAGCAGCAAAAAGAAACTGGGTTGAGGTTTCATGAGTTGAAAAATCAGATTCATCCTTTGCAACTGGAAAGGCTTGAAGCTAAATTAAATCCCCATCTATTTAAGAATATCCTGAACTCTATACAGTCGCATGCCTATCAAACCTATTTTGCCATTGATAAACTGTCCAATGTGTTGGATTATATTTTGTACGAGAGTCGCAGGGAGTTTGTTACCCCAAAAGAGGAAATAGAATTTGCGTTAAACCTGATAGAGATTAATAAAATCAAAGTGAGTCCTTTGTTCGACCTGAAAGTAAAATCTAAGGTGAATACTACAGAACCGCTGTACGAACAAAAACTGCTGGCTCCTTTAGTCTCCATCGATTTGATTGAAAATGCTTTCAAACATGCCGATATTCAAAGTCCCGATGCTTTTATTTCCATTACGCTGGAATTTAAGGATAATCATTTCGGGCTGACGGTTGCCAATAAAATTTCGTCCAAACCTCCCATGAAGAAAGAAAAAGGTGGAATAGGCATAAAGACGCTGGAACAGCGGCTGCGGATTATTTATGAAGATAATTTTAAGCTCGACAGCTATATTGAAGATAACGTATATGTTGCACATTTAAATATCGATCTCTTTGAATACAAAGTTAAAGTGCTTGCTGCTCGATGATGAATTGCCGGGGCTGACCTATTTAAAAATGCTCTGCGAACAAATTCCGCAGTTGGAAGTAGTAAAAGCTTTCAACCAACCCGATGTGTTTCTCTCCGAGTGTGCCAATCTTGATTTTGATCTTTGCATTCTGGATATTGAAATGCCACAGATAAACGGGATTCAAATAGCAGAACTGCTCAGGCACAAACTTGTAATCTTCACCACTGCTCACAAAGAATATGCAGCCGAAGCATTTGATTTGGATGCTGTTGATTTTGTACGCAAACCCATTCAGTTGGAAAGACTCCGGAAAGCGGTAAGCAAAGCAATCAGGCAACTTA
>Ga0302211_10000320_pt1 | contig 18043 bp, 13 predicted proteins | sample II_Fen_E3_3_FD_200234 | JGI IMG/M metagenome (GOLD analysis project Ga0302211, IMG submission 200234) | Peat permafrost microbial communities from Stordalen Mire near Abisko, Sweden - II_Fen_E3_3 | ecosystem: Environmental > Terrestrial > Soil > Wetlands > Permafrost | place: Sweden: Abisko... | reverse complement strand
AAATAAAAATATTATTACCAGAATGGTCAAGTTTATCTTCACGACAAGCTTTGACAGCATTAGGTCAAAAAAAACTTTCTGATTTACATTTGTGACCCTAATCAATATTGTATTTGCAGATTCTCAAGATTTGTAAGAAATATGTATAAATGCCCCAAAGTTGGATTGGACCCAATCGGTTATTTTGATTTTGTTTTGCAACTTGTACAAAAAGAAAAATACGATGTATTATTGCTAATACATGAACAAGCCTTGCTTTTCTCCAAAAATAAAAACTCCATTTCCAAATATGTGAATATCGCTATTAGCCATTTCGACAGCTTTTGCATTTTGCAAAGCAAAATATAGTTTATTAAATTACTTCAAGAATTAAATATTCCTCATCCTCAATCACAATTCATAAAAACCAAAGCCGAACTTGAAAATCTAACTCAATTTATGTATTACATTAAGTTAGCTTACGGAACTGCTGGATATGGAACATGGAAAGTTGAAAATAAAAGGAACCTAAACAAGGTGATTAAAGAACTAGAAACTGATGGTTATTTATCTGGCAACTAAGAGATATTGGTTCAACAAGCATTTTCGGAACTTTAAGTGTAGTGCAATCTTTATATTTGACCAAGCACACCCACGCAATCATCATACTCTTTGATGGTTGCGTTTTTTTTCTGTTACAGTCCAAAACATTGTGTTTTATACAATTTACTAAACAGAAAATAATTGTTGTCCGGGTAACTATATAGTATAATTTTGAAAAGGGATTCTTTACTTCGTTCAGAATGACAGATTATTGCATTCTCTTTGTAAGGGGTGGAGGTGGTTTGCGGCGAAGCCGCAAACCTTGTGTTATGGAAGTTGATGTTCAAAATTGCATCAGTTCTTCTGTTTTCCCACTATAATAAAGCCTTATCCATTATGGGAATGTTGTGACGAATCCTCAATAATTATTAAATCAGTAACTAAAAGTAAAATGATTTGGCCAAACACTTGTTTATTGTTGTCGTATATACTATATTTGCAGCAACAATTATAAAACAATTCAAATAGACAATAAATTATGAGACGATTAGAATTTACTTCTCTTCAAGTGAGAGATTTAGAAATATCCAAAGAGTTTTACACTCAAAAGCTGGGGTTTGAATTATCGGAAATGACAAACCCCGATGCTGTTATTTTCAAGTTTAATAAAGGCGATGCAAGTTTTGCTATTCGTAAGCCTCTCGAAAATTTAGACCATAAAGAGTTAGGCAATGGTGTATCGGTTTGGTTTGCCATAGACGAAAAAATAGAAGATTTGCAAGCACGTTTTGCAGAAAACGGAGTTGCCATCTTAGGAACAGTAATGAACACCCCATTTGGAAAAGCACTTCATGTAAAAGATCCTGACGGTTATAAGCTAACCTTTTTAGAGCCAAGGTAAATATTTCAATAAAAACAAGAAAAGTTGGGGATATCCGTTTCGGTTTGGTTTCTTTGAAATCAACCGGCACGATTTTGATCTAATCTCAGCTCTAATGCTTACATAAAACAATGACAAAAGAAGCAGAATTTAGTTTTAAAAGCCCGAATGACAGTCCGGGTTATCTGTTGGCACATCTGACCATGCTGTGGCAACGAAAACAAAAAAAAGCGTTGGATCCCCTGGATTTGACACACACTCAATTTGTACTGTTGGCGTCTTTAAGTTGGCTGTCGAGAGAAAGCAATGCTGTGACGCAAGTGGACATTGCCAACCAAAGTAATGCCGACAGAATGATGGTTTCAAAGGTCTTGCGAACGTTGGAAGAAAAGAAATTTATCACCCGACAAGAACATGAAACGGATACAAGAGCAAAAACTATTCAACTCACAAATGCAGGCAGAGAAACATTGCAGCAGGCGATTATTGCAGTAGAAAATACAGATAAAGACTTTTTTGCCACAATTGAAGCAAACCTGTCAGCATTCAATGCGAATATGATAAAACTCATTGACGAAAATAAAGGAGAATAAAAGTGCTACCGCTGGAAAAAGTAAATAGTTAGTATTATGTAGAAGGTAGTTAGTAGTTGGGAAACCAAACCAGAACCTTGTATTTATGCTAATTTAAAAGTCTTTCGAGCACGCAAATAAACTCAATATTATCGTATTGAAATTCAGCAAAAGATATTCAACTTTACAAATCTTATTTGCGAAAATTTGCGTTGTCTGCGTTATTTGCGTGCTTTTGATGTATGCAATAGTAATTTCAGATTCGGAATAAATAGTATATTTGCACCAAAGAAAAAGATCATCGTGTATGGACGCAACTAACCCCATTTCCTATTTTCAGGATATAAGCACTTTTTTGAAAGCGTTGAAAACGTTTGTGCCTCAATCCAACCTTTTCCATATTCACCGTCACGAGGATGCTCCCGAGACACATTCGGAGGAAACACAGCTGTTTCGTACCAATACTTTTTCGGTATCTTTATTGACCGATGGCGAAGCGGTTTATAAAATAGGTATGCGGGAGTACAGCATGAAACCCGGTTCTTTTTACTTTATGTCGCCACAGCAGTTGCGTTACTACAAAAAGATCAGGCCCTGGAAAGGCTATGTATTTGTCTTTTCGGAAGAATTTATCCGCATGTTTTCAGGTATTTCCGTTTACGCGGAATATCCTTTTTTCAAACTGGACGCTAACGTACAGCTTCGTCTGAACAATGAGCAACTGGCTGAACTCTTGCCATTGTTGGAAAAACTGCAGGCGTATTACAACAGCAGTGAGTCGGACAAATTGAAATATCTTTTCCATTGTATGTCGTTGGTATTGCTAAAAGCCCGTAAATGGTATGCCGAACAACATACAATTGTACCCGAAACCGATAAGCCGGTGATGCTGTCCAAAGCCTTTGACGATTTGTTGGAAAAACATTTCTTTGATATAGCTTCACAACGTGCCGAAAGCTTACTGGCGGTAGCCGATTTTGCCGCCGTACTGCATGTAAGCTCCAATTACCTGAGCGATACGGTAAAAAGAGAAACCGGCAAAACTCCTACGCAGATTATAAAAGAACGAACCATTCTCGAAGCTAAATCCTTGCTTCGCAATACACGACTTACTGTTTCCGAAGTGGCCTATTTTCTGCTCTTTGACGATCCATCCTATTTTGCCAAGTACTTTAAAGCAGCTACAGGCGTCTCTCCATCCGACTTTAAAGACCAAAAATAACCCTTTCAGTAAATTTTACCCGAATAGAAGTAAATAGTGCCGGACTCCGAAGGTTTGCGCACCGTACCTTTGTATCATTAAATCAAACTAAAAATAACAGGATATGGAAGTACTTTTAAAATACTATGGGCTCGACTGGTTGTCGATACTATTAAGCATTATTGCAGTGATTAAACTCGGCAATCGGGTAAAATGGGGCTTTATCGCTTTCCTTGCTGCCAACATTCTCTGGATACTTATCGGAGTTACCTTACTGAAGAGTTATGCTATCGCTGTTGGAAACTCCGTGTTTCTGATAACCAATCTCAGGGGATATTTTAAATGGAGTACCCCGAACGAAACAAAAGAAAAAACGGTTTTATAAGCAGACAACATAGAACTGTTTAAATATTATGTAATAATACAAATCAGGAGTGGCAGGTATACACACTCTATTTATAGTGGGTTATTTCCCGTAGGGAATACATATCAATAGAAAATGATAAATAGTGATTAATGGTAAATGGTTAATGATAAATTATTAATGATTACCAGACTAAATGAACTTAATACCTTAATGGTTAATTATTAGTGATTAATGGTAAATGGTTAATGATAAATTATTAGTGATTAGTGATTACCAAACTAAATGAACTTAATACCTTAATGGTAAATGATTAGTGATTAATTGTTAATGAATAATGATTAGCAGACTTGCTACTTTACAAATCTTATTTGCGAAAATTTGTGCCATTTGCGTTACTTGCATGCTTCTGATACAACCTCATTACTTATACAAACATTTTAAATAATAAAAATATGAATACAACTAATTTATTTACGCCCCTGACTATCCGTAGTCTTACACTTAAAAACAGAATAGCCCTATCGCCCATGCAACAATACAGTGGGGTGGATGGCAAACCAACCAATTGGCATTTAGTACATCTGGGCAGTCGTGCCGCGGGTGGTGCCGGATTAATCATTACCGAATGTACGGCTGTTTCACCCGAAGGAATGAACACCCTGGCCGATGTAGGTTTGTGGAACACCGAACAGGTAGAAGCATGGAAACCCATTGTGCAGTTTGTACAGCAACAAGGTGCGGCCATTGCCGTACAGCTTTGGCATTCGGGAGGCAAGGGCAGTCATACACACCCCAACGAAGGTTTTAAACCCATGACAGTAGAAAACGGGGGATGGATAATCAAAAGTTCTTCGGCTACCACGATGAGTGGTGTTGTTCCTGCAGAATTGACCGTTGCAGAAATTCAACAGATAAAAACTGACTTTGTAGAAGCAGCCAAACGCGCCGTAGAAGCCGGCTTCAATACCATAGAATTGCATGCCGGACACGGTTATTTGTTTCATCAGTTCTATTCGGCAGTTATTAATCACCGGACCGATGAGTACGGCGGAAGTTTTGAAAACAGAATCCGCTTTCTGATCGAGACCGTTCAGGCAGTACGGGCGGTAATCCCCGAAACAATGCCTTTGCTTGTCAGAATATCAGCTGTTGATTATCTGGACACACCGGAAGCATGGACATTGGAAGATAGCGTAAAACTGTCCGGAATACTGGTCGAAAACGGAGTGGATTTTATTACGGCATCGGGTGGGGGATTTGCTCATGTGGATAAATCTCTGGTGTATCCCGGCTACCAGCTTCCCTTTGCAACGGCTATCAAAGAACAAACAGGCGTTCTGACCGGAACCGTGGGAATGATAACCAATGCACAGCAAGCCAATGACATTATTAGCCAGGGAAAAGCCGATGTAGTAGTCATTGCCCGCGAATATTTACGCAATCCACATTTTGCTATCAATGCTGCGAAAGAGTTGGGAGTTGAAACGGATATCCCATGGCAATACAAAAGAGGGTATTGAAGTAGTAGTCGGTAGTAAGAAGTAGGAGGTAGGTAGTGATTAACGATTAGTGATTAGTGATAAATGATCAACAGACTAAATGAATTTAATACCATAATTATTAATGATAAATGATTAATGATAAATGATAAATGGTTAGTAATTACCAGTCTAAATGAACTTAATACCTTAATGGTAAATAATTAATTAATGATAAATGATAAATTATTAGTGATTAGCAGACTAAATAAACTAAATGCCTTAATGGTTAATAATTAATTGTTAGTGATTAATGATAAATGATAAGTTGTTAATGCGAATCAGGAGTTGAAAGCCTGTATATACTTTTATGAACCTGAGTTGAGTTCGGGATAAGCAATAGATGAAAAAGCATAATCAACTTAATAATACATCTTGGTTATCAAACATATCAGAAAATAATATGTCGGTGCGCTGCACCTTTTTGAGGGACAGAGTCCACCAATATTTGTAGTATTAGGTATCAATTATCATCATTAGGTGCAGCGCACCGTAATATTCAATTGTATAGTTTGAAAAATGAATCCGAGCTTATCCCGAACTCAGGTTATTAGACAATTCGCCAATTGGAAAACTATTCTTTGATGCAGAAAAAAATGATGTCAAAGAGCTTTTGTCAGAACAACTAACTCTTAATTTATTTTGTGGACACTGATGATCTTAGATACAAATTTATAAAGATAGATATAATTCACTATTTGCATTATTATTTCTATAAATATATGTCTATCAGTTAAATGAAAATATATATCTTTGGCAGAAATTTAATGTAAAAGCATAGAGTAAAGCATCAATTTGTAATTTGTAAATTTTCAATGCTCCATTTGGTATAATTAAATATAATATTATGTTCTTCAAAAAAAATCATCCTTATTTGTGTACTTTTTTGATTACCATTTTTTTTCTGATGGTTGTAATTTTGAAGTCATATGCTCAAAATATACCTCTAACCGTTAAAAATATGTATCTGGATATGCAAAAGCAAAATTTGACGGACACAGTTAGTAGACGTACTGGTACTGATTATCCTTTTATTATTGGATACAACTACAACCCGATTACAAACAATGAGGTTAATCATCCTTATTTTAAAGAGAATAAATGGTCAAACGGTTCTTTGGTTTATCAAGGCATAGCTTATTCCGTTAGGGGTTTAAAATATGACATTGAAATTGATAAACTTATTTATCTCTGGTATGGTAAAGACAATACAATGAATTGTGTTGCCCTGGATGAAAACTTTATTTGGGAATTTAGTATTTTAAACTCTACATTGAGATATTATAATGGTTTAAAATACGATTCTGGTAAAAAACTAAAAGCAGGTTATTACGAAGTAGTTTATGATGGAAAATTAAAGTTTCTGGTTCGTAATGAAAAATCAAAAACAATGAATGATTTCAATAGTTCAACTGATATGTTTTTACTTAAGGATGGGATAGTGATAAGTGTAAACGGTATGAGTAAATTAATAAGTCAGTTGAAAGATAAAGAAAAAGTAGTTAAAGCATTTGTTGATGAAAATTCTTTAAGATTGAATAAATCAGATTATTCATCAGCATTTAAAGTTTTGAAGTTTTACGAAAATCTATAAAAATGAAGTTATCCTTACGTTTAATACTAATACTTTGCTTTTTGCCTCTTTTTGTTTTTGCCCAAAAGAGCAATATTGATATAATAAAAGATTATAATATAAAAGTAAATTATGATTCAACCACTTTTCTGAGTTTTATAAATAATTTTGAAAAGGAATATTCGGTTAAATTTTATTTTAAAAGAACTTGGTTGGATAAAGTTGTAGTGAAACAAAAGCATACACCAACTAATTTATCTCAAGTTTTATTTGATTCATTCAAGGGTACAGATTTAGATTATTTAATTGATGGTTCAAATATTATAATCACTAATCACTATAAAATTAATACTACACTTCCAGTAAATTTTTTCAATGTTGAAAATAATGTGGTTCGCAGATCTTCTGATTCAATTGATTTGAAATATACTTTTTTCAATGAAGAAAAAACGAAAGAAACTAATTTAAATGATAAGATAGTATATATAGGTAATTCGGCAAACAGATCAACAGGCAATAAAGTTGTATTATCTGGAATTGTTCGAAATGAAGAGAACGGTGAACCAATAGTTGGAGCTCAGGTCTATATAAAAAAACAGGATAGAGGAACTGTGACAGATACTTATGGTCATTATGTGATAACCTTACCCAGAGGCAGCAATGAGATTTTATTTAAGTATTTCGGCAAGAAAGAAACAGTAATACCCATTATGGCGTATAAAGACGGAAACTTAAATGTAAACATGAAAGAAAATCTGGTTCAATTGAAAGAAGTAGTTGTAACCGGCAATTTGGAAAATAAAGTTACAAATCTCAACATGGGTATGCAGCGGTTGAATATTGAAGAGATCAAATTACTACCGTCGATGATGGGAGAAGTGGATATTATTAAATCGGCACTTTTACTACCCGGAGTACAAACAGTAGGAGAGGGAGCCTCTGGTTTTAATGTCAGAGGTGGTAATGTTGATCAAAATTTAATACTTTTCGATGACGCTCCAATCTTTAATAGTTCCCATTTGTTTGGTTTCTTTTCTATATTTAATCCCGAAACAGTTAAGGATTTTGAGCTGTATAAATGTGGAATACCGGCAAGGTATGGTGGAAGAGTTTCATCGGTTTTTGATATTACAGCAAGACAAGGTAACCTTAAAAAATTTAGTGTAAGTGGAGGGGTTAGTCCTGTTACAGCTAAATTAACGGTTGAAGGTCCAATAATAAAAGATAAACTATCATTTATTGTTGGTGTACGAAGTACTTACTCTGATTGGGTTCTTGAAAAGCTACCTGCTAAATACCAAAAAAGTAAAGCGGATTTTTATGATGTAAGTACCAAAATAGCATACGATATAGATAAAAATAATTTTCTGAGTTTTACTGCATACAAATCAAAAGATTACTTTAAACTGAATTCAGATACAGCTTACAGCTATAATAGCCAGTGCGGTAGACTGCTTTATAAACATACTTTTACTCCAAAATTATACGGCAAATTATCTGCGGTATATTCCAATTATCTATACAATATCTCGAGCGATGCAGATCCTGTATCTTCATTTAATTTGAAATATAATATTGGCTACAAATCAGTAAAGACAGATTTCTTTTATTCTCCCAATTCAAAACATACATTTAATTTTGGTTCTGAATTAATAAAGTATAACCTTACCCCAGGTGATTATACACCTCTATCGTCCGCATCAGATATTATTGCAGTTCATTTATCCAAGCAACGTGGTATTGAATCGGGATTATTTATAAATGATGAATTTGAGGTAAATAGCAAGTTGACAATCTCAGCAGGTTTGCGATATGCTTTATTCTTTGCTCTTGGACCTAGTAAAGTGTATAAATACAATACTGATGTAACGCGCTCTGTTTATAGTAGAACTGATTCAACCGTCTACTCTTCTAACAATATTGTCAAAACTTATGGTGGACCGGAGGTCAGGCTTTCAGCTCGATATAAACTGGGATCGGAAAACTCGGTTAAACTAAGCTATAGCCGAATACATCAGTTTCTTCATATGCTAACCAATAGTACAGCTGTTTCACCAACAGACATTTGGACAATGAGCGATGCAAATGTTAAGCCTTTAGTTGGTGATCAGGTAGCTGTAGGTTACTATCAGAATTTATCATCAAATACTTTAGAAGCTTCTGCTGAAATTTACTATAAAGGCACAAAAAATAATCTGGGCTATAAAGACGGTACCGAGCTTCTTCTAAATCGTAATTTGGATGTTGATTTACTGTCGGGTGTTGGACGAGCTTATGGTATAGAATTTATGATTAAGAAAAAGAGTGGCATTTTTAATGGATGGATTTCATACACATATTCCAGATCCGAACTTAAATTTGATGGAAAATTTGCCGATGAGAAAATCAATAATGGCAAATTTTATCCTTCTGATTACGATAAACCCCACGACCTGAATGTTGTTGCTAATTATAAATTCACGAGGAGAATTACTGTGACAAATACCTTTACTTACAGTACAGGCAGACCAATTACTTATCCTGTTGCCAGATATGATTATCGGGGAGTAGAAGTTATGTATTACTCAAATCGTAATGAATATAGAATTCCGGATTATATGAGATGGGATTTTTCATTGAACTTAGACGGAAGTTTAAAAGCCCATAAATTGGGACATGGTTCATGGTCCTTTGGAGTTTATAATGTGTTGGGAAGAGATAATGCTTATTCTGTATATTTTAAATCTACCTCTAGAGGAATAAAGGGATATAAACTTTCTGTTTTTGCTCAACCAATACCGAATATTACATACAATTTTAAATTTTAAATAAATCAAAATGAATAATCGAAATATTTATATGGTTATCTTTTTGTTAATATTTATGGCTGCATGTGTAACTCCATATTATCCTAATATCACCAAATATGAAAATCTGTACGTTGTAGATGGGCAAATAACTAATTTAAAGGGACCTTATGAAGTAAAACTATCGAAAACTTTCAAATATGATGGAAGTACCGGATCAAAAGTTACCGGAGATCCGGTTACCGGAGCTGAAGTTAAAATAATAGAGAATACGGGCTTGGAGGTTCAATTGAAAGAAATAAAAAGTGGTGTATATAGTACAGTTGATACAACTTTTCGTGGTGTTTCGGGTAAAAGCTATAAGGTACAAATTAAAGTTAACGATCAAGTTTTCGAATCTGATTTTGAGACAATAAAAACACCTGCTCCAATAGATAAGCTTTATTGGGAATATAAGCCCCAAGATAGTGATGGACCAAATCGTGTTCAAGTATTGCTTGATACACATGATCCAACAAACAGTACACGTTACTATGCATGGGAATATGAAGAAACATGGAAATTCAGAGTGCCTATTCAGGTCACCGATGAGCCGGACTGGTATATCTGTTATAAGAGTGACTCTTCCTCTTTTTTAAAGCTCGGTTCAACGATACAAAAAAATAGTGATATAATTAGTAGACAGTCATTAAAATCTATTGATGAAAGTTCTAATCGACTTTACTTTCGATATACGATATTAGCAAAACAATATTCACTTACAGAACAGACATATAAGTATTTTGACGACTTAATTAGTCTTAACCAAAATCAGGGATCATTATTTGATGCTACACCTTATTCGTTAGTTGGCAATGTAAAAAATGTGAATGATAAAGATTTACCCGTGCTTGGATATTTCGTGGTTGCTGGTGTTTCAGAAAAAAGAATCTTTATTGATAGAACTGAATTACCTGAAGAATTTAATCCGACAGATGGTTTTTCAGATTGTAGTACAGAGATGGTACCTGTGCCAACTACTTTAACGGATTTTAGGCAGAACAATAAAGTAGATTCATTGATGAGATACGGTTATGCTATATATGAAAAGTACCCTACAGATTTAATTCAATTTGGTTATCCGGTTTCTACACCGGGTTGGGAATTGTTTTTAGCAAAACCATATTGTTTCAATTGTACGTTAACCGGGGTAAGTAAGGTACCTTATTTTTGGACAGAAAAATAACAACGAATTGTATGAAAATAGTTTGGAAAAAATATCTTTTTATTTCTTTATTCCTTTTGATAAAGATTATTGCTATTTGTCAGATTGAATCCGGTCTGAAATTAATAACTCGCGCGGAAGATTTCAAATTGCAGGAACGTGTTTTATTGACACTAGATCAGGATTTTTATCTTGCCGGCGAATCGATCAACTTTTCGGCTTTGACGTTTGATGCTGCACTACAAATGCCTATCGAATTTAGTTCGATTGTATATGTAGAACTATTCAATCAGGATGACAATGTAATATGTGGGAAAAAAGTTCTTTTAAAACAAGGAGAATGTGCAAACTATTTACCTTTGCCAAGAAAACTCGAAACGGGGTATTATTATATAAGAGCATACACTAATTACATGAAGAATTTTGGGCCAGGAGCTTTTTTTACAAAAAAAATTAAAGTTGTAAATCCTTTTTTTAGAATTAGATATCAGGATAGCGCCGATAGTACCCTGAATAAAATGAAATTAAACATTTCAGCTGAAGGGGGGAAAATAGTATATGGTATTGAAAATAAAATAGCCTTTTATCTGTCTGATTTTAATGACAGTATTCATGTTTTATTATATAAAAATGATTCTGTTGTAGCAAAAGTAAATACTAAAAATGGTTTCGGTGTTTTTAACTTTACTCCTGTGATTAATGATCGATACAGGGTTGAAGCTACCTCATTAAATAAGAAAAAAGTAGTTATTGAATTAAATGATATTGTCCAATCAGGTGTGACTTGTAAACTCGATAGCATAAATGAAAGAAATGCTTATTTGACAGTAATTACAAAAAACTATGACAAATTTCCAATCTCTGTATTTGTCGAGAACAATACAATTTTATATGAGTATACTAATACAATTAGCAAACCTGAATCTTTGCTAAAAATTGAGCTTCCGGTAGGCTTAAATAAGGTAATATTTAAAAACAGTAATCAGGAGGAAGTCTCGGAACGTCTCATCTATATAAAACCGAAAAGCAAATTAGAAATTACAGCTAATTTAGATAAACCGAAAGTACTTCAAGGTGATTCCGCTATTTTACACATAAATACGAATGCCAATGATAGTATTCATTATGTGGTTGCGCTGAATTTGGGAAATCAAAATACTGCTCCGGCATTAAAAGAACTTATAGAATCTACGTTATATAACACTTCTGTTGCATCATTAACTGGCGATGTTTCTTTCAATAACCTACAGTATATTCATAGTAATTCAGAAACTATTAATGATTATATAATGAAATTTCAGAATACAGGAACTACAAATGCCAAGCTTAAAAATATTAATTATTTGCCGGAAATTTCACATGATATTGTGTCTGGAAGTGTCAAAAAAACAAAAGACCAATCATTAGCAGTTGATAAAAATATCTATTTATCTTTTATTGATTCAATATGTTGGATCAATCGTTGCAAAACAGATAATTCAGGAAAATTTGTTGCTGCTTTACCAATAGACTATCAGGGAAGTAATTTGATTGTTAGTGTAAATGACACTACAGACAATTACACATTGAAATTAGATGATGAATTTTATCCTGATTTTTTAAAAGTAACCAAGGAGCATTATTATCCCGATTCAACCCTCAAATACATTATAGAGTCGAGAATGCTTAATCTTCAAGTAAATGATGCTTATTCAGAATCTAATAAAAGTACAAAATCATTGCGTCCAGATCTAAGGTTTTACGGGTATCCTGACTCAGAATATAAATTCAAAAACTATTTAGTTCCCAACTTCGAAGAATTTATTTCAGATATAGTGAAAAAGGCAACAATTGTCAAAAAAGGAAAACAAGTGGAAATCAAACTCTTTAATAAAACAGAGCATCGTATTATTGGTGATAACCCCCTAATAATTTTGGATGGAATACCTTTATTAAATGCAGATAATATAGCCTCTATTCCGGCTGATAAATTTGAGTCAATACGAATTGTTTCTAATAAATTCTTTTTTGGAACAGATTTTTTTGATGGAATAGTGGATATAACCTCGAATAAAAAGTCTTTTGATTTGGTTGATATGGATAAAAATGCGACACGATTTATGTTTAGTCCTGTGATAACTACAAAAGATGATTACCAACAACAAAATTCTCGAACACCCAATTATCTCTCAAGTGTCTACTTTAATACAATAAATTCAGCATCAGGTAACGAAAATATTGTAATAAGATTGCCACAAAATACAGGAAATTATTCACTTTCAGTATTTGGATACACAAAAGCCGGTGAATGCGGAAGTATTTCTATTCCTAATATATTGACTGTCGGTCGCTAAAATCAGTTGCTTTTATTTTGATCCGCCCCTAATTAGCTTCGCTGATCTTCGATTCCCCTAAAGGGGACTTTTGCCGTGTGAAAATGTTGATTCTTTCTGCACGTATCGCACTTCGGTAGTCCCTGCCATTTATCCCGATAATATCGGGAGGGGGTTGGGGGCAGTTAAGACAGCGTTTTTAATACTAACTAATTCATGGCACGTACTTAGTGATTAATGATAAATTATTAATGATTAGCAGACTAAATAAACTCAATGCCTTAATGGTTAATCATTAATTGTTAGTGATTAATGATTAGTGATTAATGATTAGTGATTAGCAGACTAAATAAACTCAATGCCTTAATGGTTAATAATTAATTGTTAGTGATTAATGATTAATTGTTAGTGATTAGCATACTAAATGAACTAAATGCCTTAATGGTTATTTATGATAAATGATCAGTAGTGATTAGTGATTAGTTGGTAGTATGGAGTGACAACAATAAACCTTGCATTTTGCCCAATGCCTGACCGCATCTAAAAATATTTTATTAATTTTGCACTCCATTTATTTGAAAACAAGAAATTGAAAGCCGTATTAAAATTTATAATTAAAGCATAGTTAACCTCAGTAAACCACAGGTTAATGTTTCACTCATTCGGAAAATTTATTCTGAATAGGTTATGTATTGCTTAAAAATGAAAGAAAGGCAGCATTTACCAAAAGAGAAAGATGCTGATTTTCAATCGAAATAATTATATAAAATTTTAATCATGATTTTCAAACATAAAAATCAAATTATAGCTTATCTATTAAGCTCCCTGATGCTTCTCGCATTGCTTAACAGTGCGTATTTTTTCTTATCAATCGTAAAACTCGGAGTAGGTGAGTGGTTGGCATTCAATGCTTGTTCGCCTTCCATTATGGCATATCTGTTCTGTTTTGCCTGTTTTCAGATTACAAAAAAAGATTTCTTTCTGGCCATTCCGTTGGTGCCGCTCTATTATTACGGCACGATGGGACTATTTATCACTCCCTGGAACGCCGATAATCTGTTTGCACAAATTACCCATATCATCATTACAATCAATGTGATCTGGACATTGTATGTGCTACTGAAAGAATCGAACTACGAATCTTTAGGCAAAGGACTATTGATCGGATTGCTTGTGTTCGTACCCGTATTTGCTGTAATACAAGCCTATTCGCAGATCCATACGGCCGAATTTATGCAAATGCTTCAAAAGCTCCGCTAGTTTGTCTCAAAAGTTTTTTTAGCACGCAAATAACGCAAAATGCGCAAATTAACGCAATCTGATTAACCTGAGTTCGGGATAAGCAATAATTGAAAAAGCATAATCAACTTAATCATACATCTTGGGTATCAAATACATCCGAAGATAATATGTCGGTGCTATACACCTTTGGTTTATGTGTCTGACTAAATTTCTACAAATAGCTCGGTGCTCTGCACCTTTTTGAGGGACAGAGTCCCCCAAATATTTGTAGTATTAGGTGTCAATTATCATCATAAGGTGCAGCGCACCTTAATATTCAATCACATAGTTTGAAAAAATGAATCAGGGCTTATCTCGAACTCAGGTTGTTAAATTAGAATTCAACAAATAACATGTTACTTTACAAATTCTTATTTGCGAAAATTTGTGTTGCTTGTGTTATTTGCGTGCTTTTGATAGTAGGCGATTGATAGTTGGCTTGCGGAAAACAAAGGGTGAAATACTGCTTTTTGTTCAATTTTTGACTCAACCGAACGCCGGTTAATTTTCGGAGCAGGTTTCAGACGCATTTTAAGCCAAGAAAAGTAGCTAAATAAGCTATATGGCTAATAATAAATAGCTTGAATTATATTTAACACATCTTCCTAGTGGTTTTTCATTTCTTCCAGCCACTATGTAGGTTTAGAATAGTACTATTTCATTTCTTCCAGCCACTATGTAGGTTTAGAATAGTACTATTCTATTTCTTCCAGCCACTATGTAGGTTTAGAATAGTACTATTCTATTTCTTCCAGCCACTATGTAGGTTTAGAATAGTACTATTCTATTTCTTCCAGCCACTATGTAGGTTTGAAAAAGTACTAAAACGCTTTGCAATTACGCTCCCAAAAGCTAAAAATGCACTACCTTCTGTTTTCCTTGTAACCGCACAGCCTATGCTTGCACAGTGTAGCAACAGCTATATACCTGCCTGAAACTTTTACTCACTACAACCTAACAAAAATACGTAGCAATAGCCTCTACAGGCGCTAGAAACAGGAACAAATAAGTATTTTTAATCTAATATTAAAAATAATCACAATTGTTGTTGGCTGAATTGAAAAGTGTTTGTATTTTTGAAGTGTAAAAATAGAATAAAGCGACATATTTCCACCCATGGTGTACATATATTCTTAAAATAAGGATAAGTAAAGTAGAAGTAGAGATACACCTTAATTAGTAATTAATTGAAAAAGCAATGAATTAGTAGACTAAAAAGCAAATAATAGTTTACTGAATTATTTCTGTCACAAAACTATGACATCAAATTCTGCCTAGCAACACTAAAATAAAGGGACATGAAAATTAAATTTTTAAAAGCGTATAATGGTGATTCAATTCATATTTCGTTTAAAGAAGGTTCTAAAAACAGAAATATTCTAATTGATGGTGGAATGTGTGCAACATATATGCAGAAGAATAAAAAGGGAAACATCGAGTTTGGTGAGTTGAAGGACATCATTGACCTAATTAAAGAAAGAAAAGAAATTATAGATCTTCTTATATTAACTCATGTTGATGATGATCATATAGGAGGCATTTTAAAATGGTTTGAAAATGATGAAAGTGCGTATTCCTTAATAGGAAAAGTCTGGTTCAACTCTGGAAGACTTATATCTGAACATTTTAAAGTCGAAGAAATCAAAGAAAATTTAATTATCTTGAATCCAAGTGAAACGACAGATACAAGTATTGGACAAGGCATTATATTTGAAGACTATATCGAAGAAAAAGACATTTGGGATAGAAAATTAATAAAAAATAATGTTGAATTTAAATATCTAGGATTGGTATTTAAAATTTTATCCCCCAGCACAGATAAACTCAAATTATTACTTAAAAAATGGGAAGAAGAATATCCAGACTCAATATATACTGCGGCAGAAAAAAATGATTACGATATGACACTTTCTGAGCATATAGAAGTAGACAAATTCAAAGAAGATACTAAGGAGCATAATGGTAGTTCAATCGCAATCGTAATTACATATAACGAAAAAAATATTGTTTTTTTAGGTGATGCTCATCCTACAGTTGTTGCTAATTCCCTAAAATATTTTAAATATACAATTGAGAATCCTTTGAATGCAGAACTTGTAAAAATTTCACATCACGGTAGTAAAGCCAACAGCAGCATTGAAATGATCAATTTAATCAACACAAAAAAATATGTAATTAGCACAAATGGGGATAGGCATGCTCATCCAAACAAGCAGTTTTTAGGACGACTTGCTTCTATAAATAATGATTGCGAAATTTATTTCAATTATCCAGAACAAATCAAAACAATTTTCTTAGAGCAAGATTATAAAGACTTTCCAAACTTTAAGCCTTTGGTCATGAATAATAATGAAATTTCAATCTAATTATGGCAAGAATAGATAAACTACCATGTTTTACAGTTAAAGTAAATGGAGGAAGTGGATGCTTATTTCAACCAATTGATGATACATATAGTTATGTGCTAACAGCAAAGCATGTAGAAAATGTCAATAACACTCCTTTAGTTATTAGACAAACAGTTAATCAAAATGGACAATTAATAAATGAGGCATTGGAAATAATTGGAACACCATTTAATCATACTGATATTAATAAAGATGCTTCGATAATTAAAATTAAAAAAGTTGTTGATATTGAATCATTATTAAGAGATGATCTTTATTCAGAAAATAGAGATAACTATTATTTATGTGGTCACCCAAAATCGAGATTAGGAGATGCTTATTCTTTCCGAGAAAATAAACTAACTATTGAAAATAGAAAGCAATTTGGCTACATAGAAGCTGAGCTTTCTCGACCAGCAATTCATAGTGAAATTGTGGGTCAATCTGGAGGTGGAATTATAAAAATTGAAGAAAGTTGCTTTCTCCTAGCCGGTATTCAAAAGAAAATGGCAACTGCAGATTTAAATGAAACATTAGGAAGAATTGAATTTATGCCATTGTCTTTCTTTGATGAAATAATAGTTGAAAATAGACAATCATTATCGCCATTATTTCCACCATATTTTGGCTCATTTGAAAGATTAATAAATGACATATTCCCACTTTCCGGGATTCAAATTGTTGAACAAAAAAAGACACTAATTCAAAATGAATTAAAAGTTATTGCAAGGGATCTTTGCAATGATTTCACTCCAAATTTAATTTTGGATTTATATAAAGACTCACTACTTGTATCAGGTACAGAAAAAGCATTACTTAATCACAAAGAATTATGGGTTTCATTTTTAGAATTGCTTTCTATAAATCAATTGCATAGTGAAAATACTCTGACAATAGAAGGGCTTAAAAATTTACAGAAATCTAAAAAATTATATTTTACAGATTCAAAAGAATGGATTTCAAAGCTTGAAGATATTTACATGTCTGATTTATCTGAAATCGAAAAAGGAGGAATTGTTATTATTAGTTCGGCAAATGACACAAAACCGACAACAGTAGAAATTGACAAGGACTTTATTGGAGATATTATTTTCCAAAATTTCAAACGTAATCGTTTATAAAACCAAAGCGTAAATTTAGTTAGAACATTTGGAATTATAATTATACATTACTGCTGTTGCGTTTATTTTTAACGCTATATATTATTAAAATAAGCTAAGTTGCTCTTTGACATTTTGATTGAATTGACGTTGTTCGCATAGCAAGTCACGTATTGGTGTTTTGTCTAATGCGGACACTCCAAGTATTTGCATTATTTCATAAACCGAATAATTGCTATCAAGTTCATACTTGATATATGCAACTATTAGGTATGTGCATATAGCTATCCACAGGTGTGTTTTTACGGCATTTACAGAGT
>Ga0302211_10000312_pt1 | contig 18579 bp, 13 predicted proteins | sample II_Fen_E3_3_FD_200234 | JGI IMG/M metagenome (GOLD analysis project Ga0302211, IMG submission 200234) | Peat permafrost microbial communities from Stordalen Mire near Abisko, Sweden - II_Fen_E3_3 | ecosystem: Environmental > Terrestrial > Soil > Wetlands > Permafrost | place: Sweden: Abisko... | reverse complement strand
CAATAATCAGAAATACTGTTAGAATAATTTTCGTTATGTTAGATAAATTGCAGACAGGAAGTCTGTTGAAATATGGTAGAGACAAAATGAAAAAATGGATCCCGGCAAGAGCAAGAACAGCATATCTGGAGACAGCATTGTTTGCAGCATTTCTTGCGGCACTCTTTTTTCCGTGCTTTCATGGATTACAAACAGGAGACAGCTCTTTTTATAAAGTTTACATGGATGGAGAATATGTCGGCAGCACAAGGGATAAAGATACGGCGGATTCGTGTATGATACAGGCCAGGAAAAATCTGGCATCAGGTTCTTCCGAACTGATATATGCAGAGGGAACACTGACCTATCAGAAGGACACTGCGCTGGTTGGTCTTGCTACAGAAAAAGAGAAAATGGAAGATGCCATGACTCTGATTCTGAAAGCACATGAAAAGGGAACCATGCAGGAGGCCTATACAGTCAAGATCGGCGATTATATGGTCTGCCTCCGCTCTGCCGATGAAGTAGAGCAGCTTTTACAGACAGCACTGGATAAGTATGATACTTCAAAAAGCTATGGTGTGGAACTTCTGCAGGACAGCAGCTGTAAGCTGAATATTATGACAGCATCTGTCTACAATAAAAATGAAAAGCAGGAGGCCGGAGCGGCAAAGCAGGAAAAAGACAAAAAGCAGACAACACTTCCGGAAGCAGGTATTTTTGCTGCATTTACCGACATGATGAATACAGCAAAGCAGCAGGCAGAAAATGCAAACAAGAGCTTTTCGGACTTTCAGCTTGGACTGATCAGCATGGGATTTGATGAGAAAGTTCAGATCGTGCAAAGTTATGTTCCGTCAAGCAATCTTACGGATCTGAGCAAGGCTGTAGATGATGTGACAAAAGATAAAGAGACCAATCAGACCTACGAGGTGAAGACAGGGGATACTCTGGGCGGAATTGCGCAGGAACATAACATGAAAGTGAAAGATCTGATTACTATGAACACGGTTCTGGAGGATGAGAATTCCACGATCCGCGTCGGTGATGAACTGACAATCTCTGTTCCGCAGCCGGAACTGTCCATAGACAGGCAGGAAGAGAAGTATTATGAGGAAAACTATGAGGAAGCCGTTCAGTATGTGGATAACAAGGACTGGCTCACTTCACAGACACAGGTGGTGCAGCAGCCATCCAGTGGACATCGTAAGGTTATTGCAGTTGTCACCTATAAAAACAACAGCGTTGTCACAACAGATATTATCAAACAGGAAGTAACATCCAAAGCGGTTCCGAAAATTGTTGAGCGCGGTACTAAAATTCCGCCGACTTACATCAGACCTGTTTCGGGCGGCAGGATCTCCTCCGGATTCGGAGGCAGGAAAGCACCGAAAAGGGGAGCCAGTACTTTTCACGAGGGAGTCGATTTTTCTGTTCCGGTAGGAACAGCTGTCATGGCATCCTGCGGCGGCACTGTAATACGTGCAGGCTGGGCGAGCGGCTACGGAAGGGTGATCTATCTTCAGCATCCGGATGGACGGCAGACCAGATATGGACATCTGAGCAAATTGCTTGTAACGTCAGGGCAGAGCATCAAACAGGGGCAGAAAATAGCACTGAGCGGAAACACCGGAAACAGTACGGGACCACATCTGCATTTTGAAATCCGGATTAATGGAAATGCTGTGAATCCATTGAAATACCTGAATTGAAAATAATCTGAACTGAAAAATATCATCCTGACTGAGGCAGTGGTCAAAGCAGGGAAACAGATGTTTCGTTTACAAACGTAAAATATATGTTATAATGAGAAAAATTGTGTTCTATGTGGAATGGAGATATATATGGAACAATATGCGATCAAAGGCGGAATTCCACTGGTGGGAGAAGTTGAAATAGGCGGTGCAAAAAATGCTGCACTGGCTATTCTGGCGGCGGCCCTGATGTCAGATGAGCCTGTTTTAATAGAGAATATGCCGGATGTAAGAGATACAAATATCATGCTTCAGGCAATTGAGAGTATTGGTGTCATCAATAACAGAGTAGACAGACATACAGTCCGCCTGAACTCTTCGGTCATCAACTCCCTGACGATAGCTGATGATTATGTGAAAAAGATCAGAGCATCTTACTACCTGATCGGAGCACTTCTGGGCAAATACAAACAGGCAGAAGTGGCTTTACCGGGAGGCTGTAATATTGGCAGCAGGCCAATAGACCAGCATATCAAAGGATGGAAAGCTTTAGGCGCAGAGGTCAAGATTGAACATGGTATGATCAAGGCAAAAGCCGAACACCTGCGTGGATGTCACATTTATATGGATGTGGTTTCCGTTGGCGCGACCATCAATATTATGATGGCGGCAGTGATGGCAGAAGGTCAGACGATCATCGAAAATGCGGCAAAAGAGCCGCATGTAGTAGACCTTGCCAATTTCCTGAACAGCATGGGCGCTAATGTCAAAGGTGCAGGAACCGATATTATCCGTATCAAAGGAGTTACACGTCTGCACGGGACTGAATATACGATTATACCTGATCAGATTGAGGCGGGAACATTCCTGTTTGCTGCAGCAATCACAAAAGGTGATGTTACTGTAAAGAATGTTATTCCGAAGCATTTGGAATCCATTACGGCAAAGCTGATTGAGATTGGGTGTGAAGTAGGAGAGCTGGATGATGCTGTCCGTGTTGTGGCATCGAAAGAGCTTCGTCATACACAAGTTAAAACACTTCCATATCCTGGATTTCCAACAGATATGCAGCCACAGATCGCTGTGACACTTGCATTGGCACAGGGAGCCAGTATGGTAACGGAGAGTATTTTTGAAAATCGCTTCAAATATGTGGACGAACTGACCAAAATGGGTGCGGATATCAAGGTGGAAGGCAATACTGCATTTATCACCGGGGTTCCCAAATTTATGAGTGCCAATATTACCGTTCCGGATCTTCGTGCGGGCGCAGCCCTTGTTCTTGCAGCACTTGCAGCAGAAGGAATTACAACGGTGGATGATATTAAATATATCGAGAGAGGCTATGAAGATTTCCATCTGAAACTGTGTTCTCTCGGTGCACAGATAGAAAAAGTTGAGTCAGAACGTGACCTGCAGAAATTCAGATTGAAAGTTGGCTGAAGTTCCGAGGAGGTTCTGCTGAACTTCTACTAATCTTTATACCAAAGTAGAAAATCGAAAAGAGACAGATTTTTCCGGGTATTTCGGGAAAACCTGTCTCTTTATTTTTAGTTCTTTTTATTTCTGGTTTTTTCTATTTCTGATTTCGATTTATTTGTCACTTCACATGATCAGATGATTTTGACGATATCCAGATCTTTCCGAACTGAAAGATCAACGAATGTGTCACCGCATTTCAAAGTCGGACGGGAAAGAGCATCTTTATGAATGAAGATAATTTCTCCTTCTTCACCGTTACTCAGAAGAGCACGATTATTGATATAGGTATTGACCACATTTCTAAGGAAAGTCATGATGAACTGTGCATCATATTTCTGCAGCCCCTCTTCTTCCATAATAGAAATAGTACGGAAGGGAGAAAGCGCTTCACGATAGGTTCTGGTGGAAGTCATGGCATCATAAACATCAGCAATGGCAACCAGACGGGCATAAGGATCAATTTTTTTCATAGTGATACCAAATGGATATCCGCTTCCGTCACACCGTTCATGGTGCATGAGCGTTGCATTTTTGACATGAGCATCAAGATCCATGCCGCGGAGCAGATTAAATCCCTCCAGAGGGTGCGTCTGTATAATCAGCCGCTCAGACTCCGTAAGTGCCCCTGGTTTGTGCAAAATGGCATCGGAGATCTTTAACTTGCCGACATCATGAAACATACCGCATAAGGTTGCCATGCGGGTCTCTTCTTCGGAAAGATCAAGCCAGCCAGACATGACGTTGCAGATCAGAGCCACATTCAGGCAGTGCGCATAGGTCTCATCGTCATTATCACGCATACTGTGCAGAAGATCAAAGATACCGAAAGATTTTTTTCCGATATCGATCAGGTTGAAGGCAGCATCCAGCATGACATGCGTGTCAATCGGAGCATTTTTTGTTACGACAAGGTTAATTCTGTCTTTGAAATCAGTTACTTCATGGTTGAATTCTTCCCGGAACTGGTGAAATTCCTCACTTCCCTGAACATGTTCTTTATGGGAAAGAAAAGGTTCTACTTTAATTCCGGTGTTTTCAGGCACATCCACAATATCGTCTTCCACGCGGATAATGGGAATAGAGTAGAATGCCAGTCTGGAAATGGCACGTTCTGTCAGAATAAAACCTTTGGGAAAGATCAGCTGAGAATTATAATTATAGACATCCTCTGCGGTAACCATCCCGGGAACAAGTTGCTCTGGCTGTAGTTTTTTCATAGTGATCCCTCTGTGGTTTTCAGTTTTAGTCATATACAATTTGTAAATACTGTCTATTGAAATTATAAATTTTTAGTGCAATAATGTCAATGTATTAGTTGACAAGCCACTTTGTGTGGTGTAAATTAAAGCAGATATTACAATTCCATATTGTTAATTTTCCGAAAGGAAAAATTTCAGCTATGATGCAGCGATGCATCAGCACTGATCTCTTATTCAGAGTGGTGGAGATACATAGGATCTGTGAAGCCACGGCAACCCCGTAAATGGAAGGTGCCAACCTGAGCGATTTTTCGAGCAATAAGAGGATTTGAGTATCACCTATCAGGTCCGCTTCATTGTGAAGCGGCTTTTTTTTGCAAAAAAAAGTTTTTATAATGATTTCAATTTAGGAGGAAAAAGATGGAAAAAAGATTATTTACTTCAGAATCTGTTACAGAAGGACATCCGGACAAAATCTGCGATGCAATTTCAGATGCTATTCTGGATGCCTGTGTTGAACAGGATCCAATGAGCCGTGTTGCCTGCGAAACCGCATCCTGCACAGGGTTTGTGCTGGTAACCGGAGAAATTACCACAAATGCATACGTAGATATTCAGAAAGTGGTTCGTGAGACAGTAAAAGAAATCGGATATGACAGATCAGAATACGGCTTTGACGGAAATACCTGTGCAGTACTGGTAGCTATTGATGAACAATCCACCGATATTGCCATGGGAGTTGACAAAGCACTCGAAGCCAGAGAAAACAAAATGACAGACGAGCAGCTTGAAGCAATTGGTGCCGGAGATCAGGGTATGATGTTCGGCTATGCAACCAACGAGACCAAAGAGTATATGCCTTACCCTATTTCCCTTGCACACAAACTTGCCCGCCAGCTTACCAAAGTCCGCAAAGACGGTACACTGAAATATCTCAGACCGGATGGGAAAAGCCAGGTATCAGTAGAATATGATGAAGAAGGCAGACCATTCCGGCTGGAAGCTGTTGTGCTTTCCACACAGCATGACCCAGATGTAACACAGGAACAGATTCATGCGGATATCCGGAAATATGTATTTGACGAAGTTCTTCCAAAGGAACTCATAGACGAGAAAACAAAATTCTTTATCAATCCTACAGGAAGGTTTGTCATTGGCGGACCTCACGGAGATGCAGGTCTTACGGGCCGCAAGATCATAGTAGACACTTATGGCGGATATGCCCGTCACGGCGGCGGTGCTTTTTCCGGAAAGGATTGCACCAAGGTTGATCGTTCGGGAGCTTATGCAGCCCGCTATGTAGCGAAGAACATTGTGGCAGCCGGACTTGCAGAAAAGTGTGAGATTCAGTTATCTTATGCAATTGGTGTGGCACAGCCTACTTCTGTCATGGTCGATACATTTGGAACAGGAAAACTGACAGATGAAAAGCTTGTTGAAATTATTCGTGAACATTTTGACCTTCGTCCTGCAGGAATTATCAGGATGCTCGACCTGCGCAGACCGATCTATAAGCAGACTGCAGCGTATGGACATTTTGGTCGTGAAGATGTAGCTCTGCCATGGGAGAAACTGGATAAGGCAGAGGAGCTGAAAAAATATTTGTAAGATCTCTTACAGTATAAGATAGGATAAGAATGTTTTGGTGATTTCGGGAGCCGCGTTATGCGGCTCCTTTTTTGATGGGACTATATTAACTATCGGGATAATACATCAGAATCAATCTTGATATAGCCTGAACCTATATCCAAATATATTATTCCAGTATTAGATAAATTTGAAAAACGGGATTATAATGAATTCATACTAAAGAAACAGGAGGAAACAGCAGTGAAAAAGAACAAGTTACAGATCTCGCCCGGGACAGAGACACATCAGTATTTCTCTCTGCTGCTGAGCATCAACCGAATGTGAAGGACGATATGCGAAAAGAGGCATAAGAACAGAACATAGTCTCAGAACATAGCACAAAATTTAATTACAGAACTTAATTACAGAACACAGATAATTAACTATATTACAACGTAAACAAAGAGCAGCGCAGAAAGCGCAGGAGGAAATTAAAATGTCAGATATCAGAAATTCTAAATCATGGAGCTTTGAAACCCGCCAGTTACATATCGGACAGGAACATGCAGATCCGGCAACAGATGCCAGAGCAGTTCCTATATATGCTACAACATCTTATGTTTTTCACGATTCTCAACATGCAGCTGACCGTTTTGGTCTTCGGGATGCAGGAAATATTTACGGCAGACTGACAAACCCGACCCAGGGGGTATTTGAAGAAAGAATTGCTTCTCTTGAAGGCGGCTCGGCAGCACTTGCAGTAGCATCAGGTGCGGCAGCAATTGACTACACCATCAGCGCACTGGCAAAAAGCGGTGAACATATCGTTGCATCCAAGACAATTTACGGTGGCACCTATAATCTTCTGGCACATACACTGCCACTTTCATCAGGAGTTACTACTACATTTGTAGATCCGGATGAAGAAGGTTCCTTTGAAGCAGCAATTCAGGAAAATACGAAAGCCATTTTTATCGAAACACTGGGAAATCCGAATTCCAATATCGTCGATATTGAAGAAATTGCTAAAATTGCTCATAAACACAATATTCCATTGGTGATTGATTCAACATTTGCAACCCCATATCTGGTTCGCCCGATCGAATATGGCGCAGATATTGTAGTGCATTCCGCAACGAAGTTTATCGGCGGACATGGTACAGCAATCGGAGGAGTAATCATTGATGGCGGTACGTTTGACTGGAAAGAATCAGGCAAATATCCTTGGATTTCAGAACCCAACCCGAGTTATCACGGAATATCCTTTGCTGATGCAGCAGGACCGGCAGCATTTGTTACTTATATCAGAGCTATTATCCTTCGGGATACCGGTGCAACACTTTCTCCATTCCATGCATTCCTTTTCCTGCAGGGACTGGAAACATTATCTCTTCGTGTGAGCCGTCATGTGGAGAACTCTCTGAAAATTGTAGATTACCTTAACAAACACCCACAGGTGGAAGCAGTACATCATCCTTCTCTGGCAAGTGAGCCGAGCCATAAGCTTTATAAGAAATATTTCCCGAATGGCGGTGGATCCATTTTCACCTTTGAAATTAAGGGAGATGCAAAGAAAGCACAGAAATTCATTGATAATCTGGCTATTTTCTCTCTGCTTGCAAACGTAGCAGATGTGAAATCACTGGTTATTCACCCGGCAAGCACAACTCATTCCCAGCTGTCAGCAGAGGAACTGCTTGATCAGGGAATTAAACCTAACACCATCCGTCTTTCCATTGGTATTGAGGATGTAAATGATCTGATTGCAGCACTTGATGAAGCTTTTAAGGCAGTGGAATAATTTACACAAAGCAGGGAAATAATTTGCACAAAACAGAATAATCATCATCAGGATCCGGAATGTCTTTGCAGAACAGCTGAGCATTCCGGATTTTTTATGTTATAATTAGAAAAAACAAAAATGCGGAAAGCGGCGGGGCATTTATGGAAGACAACATAACAAATGAATTGGAACTGAAAGCAGGAGGCAATTTTGCACACCTTCATGTACATACAGAATACAGCTTACTGGATGGTTCCAATAAAATATCAGAATATACGAAACGGGTCAAAGAGCTGGGGATGAATTCCGCAGCTATTACTGACCATGGGGTCATGTTTGGCGTGATCGACTTCTATAAAGCCTGTAAAGCAGAAGGAATTAATCCAATTCTGGGATGCGAAGTCTACGTGGCACCAAATTCACGTTTTGATAAGGAAATAGGCGGCGGAGAAGACAGATATTACCATCTGGTTCTTCTGGCTGAAAATAATACAGGATATGATAATCTGATCAAGGTTGTAAGCCGCGGTTTTACAGAAGGATTTTATTATAAGCCACGTGTGGATATGGAAGTGCTTCGTGAATTCCACGAAGGGCTGATTGCACTCTCTGCCTGCCTGGCAGGGGAAATCCCGAAAAATATCACACGTGGACTGATAGATGAGGCGGAAAAGGCAGCCCTGCGCTATCAGGACTGCTTCGGTAAGGGAAACTTTTTCCTGGAACTTCAGGATCATGGAATTCCGGAACAGCAGACAGTCAACAATGCGCTGATCCGGATGAGCAGAAAGCTTGAGATTCCGCTCGTCTGCACCAATGATGTTCACTATACCTGTGCAGAAGATGCAGATCCGCATGATATTCTTCTGTGTGTGCAGACAGCGAAGAAACTGCAGGATACAGACAGGCTTCGCTATGAGGGCGGACAGTACTATGTCAAGAGTGAAGCGGAGATGAAGAAACTTTTTCCCTATGCACTTGAAGCACTGGAAAACACACAGAAAATCGCTGACAGATGTCATGTGGAAATTGAATTTGGTGTGACGAAACTGCCCAAATTTGAAGTTCCGGAAGGATTTGACTCATGGACATATCTGAAGTATTTATGTGAAAAAGGACTTCACGAGAGATATCCGGAGGATGACGGAGCATTACGGGACAGAATGGATTATGAGCTTGGTGTCATTCAGAAAATGGGATATGTGGACTATTTCCTGATTGTCTGGGATTATATCAATTTTGCCAAAGAACATGACATCATTGTCGGTCCGGGGCGTGGCTCTGCTGCCGGCAGTATCGTTTCCTATTGTCTGAAAATTACAGATATCGATCCGATCAGGTACAACCTGCTGTTTGAGCGCTTCCTGAATCCGGAGAGGGTGTCCATGCCCGATATCGACGTGGATTTCTGCTATGAACGCCGGCAGGAGGTCATTGATTATGTCAGGGCAAAATATGGTGCGGATAAGGTAGTTCAGATTGTTACATTCGGTACCATGGCAGCCAAAGGCGTCATCCGCGACGTAGGTCGTGTTATGGATCTTCCTTATTCCTTTGTGGATTCCATTGCTAAAATGATACCGAATGAATTAAACATTACAATTGAGAGAGCACTGGAACTGAATCCTGATTTTAAAAAGCTCTATACGACAGATGATCAGGTTCATCATCTGATAGACATGTGCCGCCGTCTGGAGGGACTGCCGAGAAATACCTCCATGCATGCAGCCGGAGTCGTGATCTGCAGTGAACCTGCAGAACATTTTGTCCCGCTTTCCCGTGCGCAGGACGGATCCATTACTACCCAGTTCACCATGACAACGATTGAAGAACTGGGACTATTAAAAATGGATTTTCTGGGACTGCGGACGCTGACAGTGATTCAGAATGCCTGCCATTTAATAGAAAAGAATTACGGAAAAAAGATGGAAATGCTCCAGATTGATTATGAGGATCAGAAAGTACTTGATGCAATCGGCACAGGCAGGACAGAAGGTGTTTTCCAGCTTGAAAGCGGTGGAATGAAAAGCTTTATGAAAGAGCTAAAGCCCCAGAATCTGGAGGATCTGATCGCCGGAATATCCCTGTACCGTCCGGGTCCGATGGATTTTATTCCCAAATATATTGCCGGAAAAAACAATCATAATGCGATCACCTATGCCTGCCCGCAGCTGGAACCGATACTTGCACCTACTTACGGCTGTATTGTTTATCAGGAACAGGTTATGCAGATTGTACGGGATCTGGGCGGATACACACTCGGACGAAGCGATCTGGTGCGCCGTGCAATGAGTAAGAAAAAACAGTATGTTATGGAGCAGGAGCGCCATAATTTTATCTATGGAAATGAGCAGGAACAGGTACCCGGATGCGTCTCTAAAGGAATCAGCGAGGAAGTGGCAGGCAAGATCTATGACGATATGATGGACTTTGCAAAATATGCATTCAACAAATCTCATGCAGCCTGCTATGCGGTCGTTTCCTATCAGACAGCATTTTTGAAATACTATTATCCGGTGGAATTTATGGCGGCACTTATGACATCTGTGATAGATAATGCGGGAAAGGTGTCGGAGTATATTCTGACCTGCCGTAATATGAAAATTCCGATTCTTCCGCCTGATATCAATGAAGGAGAAGAAGGCTTTTCCGTAAAGAACGGAGCAATCCGGTATGCACTGACTGCCATCAAGAGTGTTGGCAGACCTGTCATCGATTCCATTGTACAGGAAAGGGAAATCAGAGGCCCATTTCACAATCTGAAAGACTTTATGACACGTATGTCAGATCAAAACAGAGATGTCAATAAGCGTGCCATAGAGAATTTCATCAAGGCCGGAGCGTTTGATTCCTTAGGCGGAACCAGAAAACAGTTTATGAGCGTCTATGTCAGAATTATGGACAGCATTCATCAGGATAAAAATAACAGTATGACAGGGCAGATGTCTCTGTTTGACCTGGTGCCGGAGGAACAGAAAGAAGAGTTCGATGTAAAGCTTCCGGAAGTAGGGGAATATTCCAAGGAAATGCGTCTGATGTTCGAAAAAGAAGTGCTGGGAATTTATGTCAGCGGGCATCCGTTAGAGGAGTATCTGGAACTGTGGGAAAGAAATATCACGGCGCGGACGGCAGATTTCCGCCTTGATGATGAGACAGGGCAGACCAAAGTTATGGATGGTGCAGTAGTCACAATCGGCGGAATGATATCGGAGAAAAAGATAAAATATACCAAAACGGAGAAAGTCATGGCATTTCTGACGGTGGAAGATCTGGTCGGTGGTGTGGAAGTGATCGTTTTTCCGAAAGATTACGAAAAGTATTCTTCAATTCTGACAGAAGATCAGAAGGTGTTTATCCAGGGACGTGTTTCACTGGAAGAAGATAAGGATGGAAAACTGATCTGCCAGAAGATCACAACCTTTGAAGAAATTCCGAAAAAGCTCTGGATCAAATTCCCGGACAGAAAAAGATATGATGAACAGATGGCGAAACTGAAAGAGATTCTTTCTGTGTCAGACGGGATCGATCAGGTGATCCTCTATATAGAAGAGACCCGTCAGATGAGAAAACTTCCATCCAATCAAAATGTCTGCGCAGACAGGCAGCTGCTTGATCAATTGGAGGACGTTTTCGGCAATGAAAATGTCCGGGTTGTGTAACCGGAAACGTTTACGGAAAAACCTTGAAAAAAAAAACAAAAGAGATTATGATAAAATTTGAGTTATTTTAATTTGAAAGTCTGTAATACCTGATTTTATGGGCTTTTACGAAAATAACGAAAATGGATGAACTAAAATAGCAGATTAACAAAATTTGACAGGAGGAAGTTCAAATGTCGAAAGAAATTAAGACGATCGGTGTACTGACCAGCGGCGGTGATGCACCAGGAATGAATGCCGCAATACGTGCGGTTGTCAGGAAATCAATCCAGAACGGCGTACGTGTAAAGGGAATCAAGAAAGGCTATCAGGGCCTTCTGAATGAAGAAATCATAGATATGGAAGGCAGCAGTGTTTCGGATATTATTCAACGCGGCGGAACAATACTTGGCACAGCAAGGTGTCTGGATTTCAAGACCCCTGAAGGACAGCAGAAAGGTGCTGATATCTGCCGCAAGTATGGAATAGACGGGGTTGTGGTCATCGGTGGTGACGGTTCCTACCGTGGAGCACAGAAATTATCCCGTCTGGGTATCAATACCATTGGTATGCCGGGCACAATCGATCTGGATATTGCATGTACTGACTATACCATTGGATTTGACACAGCTGTCAATACTGCCATGCAGGCAATTGACAAGGTGCGTGATACCTCTTCCTCTCATGAACGCTGCAGTATCATCGAAGTAATGGGAAGAGATGCAGGCTATATCGGTCTGTGGTGCGGCATTGCCAACGGAGCAGAGGATATTCTTCTGCCGGAAAAATATGATTATGATGAACAGAACATTATCAACAATATCATCAACAACAGAAAAAGGGGCAAGACTCACCACATCATCATCAATGCAGAAGGGATTGGCCATTCTACCTCCATGGCGAAGAGAATTGAAGCAGCTACTGGCATTGAGACCAGGGCAACTATCCTCGGATACATGCAGAGAGGCGGATCACCGACCTGTAAGGATCGTGTATATGCGTCTATTATGGGTTCCTATGCAGCGGATATTCTGTGTGAAGGCAAGACAAACAGGATTGTGGGCTACAAGCACGGCGAATTTGTAGATTTTGATATTGAAGAAGCACTTGCCATGCAGAAAGAGCTGCCTGAGTACGCTTTTCAGGTCAGCAAACTGCTGTCGAAATAAAATGATCAGCAGTCCGACAAATGCACGGATCAGGGAAATCACAGCGCTGCTGCAAAAATCCAAAGAGCGGCGTGAAAAGGATGTTTTTGTTGTCGAAGGAATAAAGATGTTCGAAGAGACTCCGGCGTCTCTGCTGAAAGAAATCTGGGTTTCAGAATCCTTTCTGCAGAAACACGGAGTTTCTGACAAGTTACGGCAGTTTCCGTTTGAAACAGTGACAGACAGCGTTTTTGACAGGATCTCGGATACCAGAACACCGCAGGGAATTCTGGCGGTTGTAAAACAGATGCACTATTCTTTGGACAATCTGCTGTCCGGCAGACCGCTCCTGCTGCTTCTGGAGGATATTCAGGATCCGGGAAACCTTGGAACCATGATCCGTGCCGGAGAAGGTGCGGGGATCACAGGTGTCATCATGAGCTGCAATACTGTAGATCTTTATAATCCGAAAACGATTCGTTCGACAATGGGGAGTATTTTCCGCGTTCCTTTTCTCTATACAGACAATCTTCATGACAGTGTCCGGGAGCTGCAGAAGAAAAACGTAACAGTTTATGCCGCTCATCTGAATGGACAGACAGCTTATGAAGATTTTTCTTATACAGGAGCTGCCGCGTTTTTGATTGGAAATGAGGGGAATGGTCTGAGAGAAGAAACAACGGAAACTGCGGATTTTCTGCTGAAAATACCGATGCTTGGCAAAGTGGAAAGCCTGAATGCTGGGGTCGCCGCCTCACTTCTGGTCTATGAAGCTGCAAGACAACGAAGAATTAATTTGTAACTATTTTGTAATATTTACGAAACCGATAATAATTTAATAAAACAGGAAGCCAATTTGGTTAAAATAGTTAAAAAATGAGGGCACCTGCGTAGGGAAAGTACAGTGTCAAGGTCTGATTAAGCATGAAAATTGCAAAATCAGGCCTTCTTTTGTGCGCTATTTTAGTGAATTTGTAAAAATGATTTGACAGGTCCATTTGAATTTGATATGATCTCCTTGTAACAAAGTTAACAATTTCATAACAATTGAAGTTTAATTGTAACACTTCTTTGGAGAACAAGTATGATTCAGACAAAAAAGTGGCTGATTGCGTTAAGCGGATTTTTCTTATTTCTGGGCGTTATTTCAGTCAGTAAACAGGATGTCCTGGCCGCTGAGAATTTTCAGGCAGGCAGTTTCATCACATGCACGACCGATTCTTCGTTATATGTAGGTCCCGATGTTAATTCGGGTGTTGTCGCTCCCATAACCAAGGGAAGCGTCGCGACTGTTGTGGAAAATGACTCCATCTATACAAAAGTGACAAGCAATGGTGCCACCGGCTATCTGTATGATGAGTTCATCGGACATGACGATGCAGTCATTGCTGCTTATCAGGCACAGCTCGAAGCACAGCAAAAGGCAGAAGAGCAGAAAGCCCTGGAGCAGAATGCACAGATTCAGGAACTTGCGGCAATTATTCAGTGTGAGGCGGGAAGTGAGCCTTCTGAAGGTCAGCTTGCAGTAGGTGCAGTTGTAATGAACCGGGTTAAGAGCCCACTTTATCCAAATGATATTCACAGCGTTATCGTTCAGCCGGGACAGTTTACTCCAGTAGGATTCGGAGAATTTGCGGATGTACTCGCAAGCGGTAATATCAAGCAGAGCTGTCGTGACGCAGCTATTGCAGCTTATCAGGGCGCAGATAACACCGGAGGGCTTCTGCATTTTCACAGAGCCAACGGACAGTCCGGACTGGTAATTGGAAATCAGGTATTTTTCTAATATAAATAATATCAGAATGAAGAAAGGCGGGAGTGTCCCGCCTTTTTTGATGCCTTGAATACTCTTTTGAAATAGTGTAAAATAAAGGGAAAAGCTGAAAAGATTTTTACGAGGAAGAAGGAGGGTTTATATGTCAAATCTGACACCGGCTGTTGTCTGGCTGATCATACTTGTAGTACTGATCATTACTGAACTGATGACGCTGGGACTGACAACGATCTGGTTTGGAGCGGGTGCGCTTGCTGCGATTGCAGTTGCACTTCCAGGCGGACCTGTCTGGCTCCAGATCCTTGTTTTTACAGTGGTATCTCTGGTGCTGCTATTTTCAACCAGACCGCTTGCAGTAAAGTATTTTAATAAAAACCGCACCAAGACAAATGTGGAAAGTCTGATCGGGCGGGAAGGCGTTGTTAAGAAAGAAATTGATAATCTGGCTGGAAAAGGACAGGTGGTAATCGGTGGGATGGAGTGGACAGCAAGAGCAGCCGGCAACGCTGCAATTCCGGAAGGAACAATTGTTGTGATCCGGGCAGTCAGCGGAGTCAAGCTGATTGTGGAAGCTGTGGAGAAATCCCATGAAGAGACTGATCCGGCGGCAGAACAGATAACGATAGAGCAGACAACAACAGAGCAGACAACGATAGAACAGAAAATAATTGAACGGACAGCAACAGAGTCTTCAGAACTGTAAACATAATCGATCAGAAAACACAACCGGTCGGTTCATTGAAATATGATAGAAGCAAGAAGGAGAATAAGTAATGGGAAGTTTTTTATCAATTCTGGTAATCATATTAATTCTGGTACTGTTTATTCTGGTCTCCTGTATCCGGATCGTACCGCAGGCGCATGCATATATTTTAGAAAGGCTTGGAGCATTTCAGGAAACATGGACAGTTGGACTTCATTTTAAAATCCCGTTTATTGACAGAGTTTCCAAAAGAGTCATTATGAAAGAGCAGGTTGTGGATTTTGCACCGCAGCCGGTAATAACGAAAGATAATGTTACCATGAGGATCGACACAATCCTTTTTTATCAGATTACAGATCCCAAACTTTATGCCTATGGCGTGGAGAATCCGATCATGGCTATCGAAAATCTGACAGCTACCACACTGAGAAATATCATCGGTGATCTGGAACTGGATCAGACACTGACTTCCAGAGAGACGATCAATACTAAAATGCGGGAAAGTCTGGATGAAGCAACCGATCCATGGGGAATCAAAGTCACTCGTGTGGAATTAAAGAATATTATTCCTCCGGCTGAAATCCAGAATGCAATGGAAAGACAGATGAAGGCAGAGAGAGAGCGTCGTGAGGCGGTTACCCGTGCAGAAGGACAGAAGACGGCTAACATTACTGTAGCAGAAGGTAAAAAGGAATCAGTTATTCTGGAAGCAGAGGCAGAGAAGGAATCCGCTATTCTGCGTGCTGAAGCTCAAAAGCAGAAGATGATCCGGGAGGCAGAAGGACAGTCAGAAGCAATTCTGAAGGTACAGAAAGCGACAGCTGAAGGAATCCGGATGCTGAAAGAAGCCGGAGCAGATGAAGCAGTGCTGAAGCTTAAGAGCTATGAAACCTTTGCGAAAGTCGCAGACGGACAGGCTACCAAGATCATTATTCCTTCCGAAATACAAAATCTGGCAGGACTTGCTGCTTCTATACAGGAAGTGCTGAAATAGGATTGTAATGTCTGACGGGTGGAAAGCGGAGTATACTTTTCACCCGTTTGTTTTTCATTTCAGGAATAAGTAAAGGAGAAAAAATGGATTTAACAGGACGTCATTTATTAAAGATGCTTGATTTTACACCGGAGGAGATTACATATTTTCTGGACCTTGCAGCGGCACTCAAAGAAAAAAAGAAAAAGGGAATACTGACTGAATATTTCAGAGGAAAAAATATTGCACTGATTTTTGAAAAAACATCAACCCGGACGCGTTGTGCTTTTGAAGTCGCGGCGCATGATCTTGGTATGGGAACCACCTATCTGGATCCGACAGGCTCACAGATCGGAAAGAAGGAAAGCATAGCAGATACGGCCAGAGTACTGGGAAGAATGTATGAAGGAATTGAATACCGCGGCTTTGGACAAAGTATTGTGGAAGAGCTTGCCCTCCATGCGGGAGTACCAGTATGGAACGGGCTGACCAATGAATCACATCCGACACAGATGCTGGCTGATCTTCTGACGATACGGGAGCATTTCGGAACCATGAAAGGTCTGCGGATGACATATATGGGAGATGCCCGTTACAACATGGGCAATTCCATGATGGTTGCCTGTGCAAAGATGGGTATGCATTTTACGGCCTGTACCACAAGCGGATTCTTCCCATCTGAGGAACTGATAGAAGCCTGCAGAAAAATAGCAGAAGAGACTGGCGGAAGTATCACGATGGAAGAAGATGTAAAAAAAGGAACCAGAGGAGCTGATGTGATCTATACGGATGTCTGGGTTTCCATGGGAGAGCAGGATGATGCATGGACAGACCGGATCAAAGCACTGACACCCTATAAGGTGACGAAGAAAGTCATGGAAAATGCAGGACCAGATGCTGTATTTATGCATTGTCTTCCGGCTTTTCATGATCTCAAGACCAAAGTGGGTAAAGAGCAGGGAATGAAATTTGGTTTCAAGGATCTGGAAGTGACAGATGAAGTGTTTGAATCTGCACAGTCTATTGTTTTTGAGGAAGCAGAAAACCGGATGCATACCATTAAGGCTGTTATGGCAGCATCACTCGGCATAACAGAAATTCCGGAATGAAAACGACAATACTGTCAGAACTAAGAAACAGGGAAGGTTATGTCTCCGGACAGGAGCTCTGTGACAGACTTGGGGTATCCAGGACAGCTGTCTGGAAAGTGATCAGACAACTGAAGGAAGAAGGATATGTAATAGAGGCTCAGACCAACAAGGGTTACCGTCTTTTGTCCGGACCGGATACACTGGAAGCATATGAAGTAGCCGGCAGACTCCATACCAGATGGGCAGGTCATGAAATCCACACATCGCAGAAGACGGGATCAACCAATGCAGATGCCAAGGCTCTGGCAGAAAGCGGATCTCCGCATGGAACACTCGTCCTGACCGAAGTACAGACAAACGGCAGGGGCAGGAGAGGACATGTCTGGCAGTCCATGGAAGGAACAGCTATTTCCATGTCTATGATCTGCAGACCGGAATTTCCTCCGGAAAAGGCATCCATGCTTACCCTTGTGATGGGACTTGCAGTTTCAGATGCAATCTGCAGTATGACCGGACTGGATGCTATGATCAAATGGCCAAACGATATCGTGATACAGAACCGGAAAGTGGCAGGAATTCTGACGGAAATGAGTGCAGAACCGGATTATATCCAATATGTCATTATTGGTGCAGGGATCAACGTCAATACAGAGCAGGCGGACTTTCCAGAGGAAATCAAAGAAACGGCGGGCAGCCTGAAGAGTGTCAGCGGCAGGAGTTTTTCCCGGGCACAGCTGATCGAGGAAATTTTGCGGTATTTCGAAAAATATTATGAAATATTTGACAGGACACTTGACCTTTCAGGAATGATGGGGCATTATAATGAGCGTCTGGTGAGCAGAGAAAAACAGGTGAAGATCCTGAATCCAAAAACAACATTTGAAGGAATTTCCACTGGAATTGACCAGGAGGGGAACCTTCTTGTGAAAAAGACAGATGGAAATATTGCAAAAGTCAGTACCGGGGAGGTGTCTGTGAGAGGCCTTCTCGGTTATCTATAGGAGCAGAGCGAAAAATGGAAGAGAAACAGGAGCGTATTGTGCTTTGTGGCGCAAGTGCTTATGAACAGAAGTTTTATTTTAATCCGCTGTTTCAGAAAGTTCCCGAGTCTATACAGGAGGAACTTCGCGTGATTTGTGTTCTCTTTACAGAAGAGGCAGGCGGGATCATTACCTTTATATTTGAACCTGACGGAGCATTATCAATTGAAACAGGGGCGGAAGAGAACGATTTTTACTATGATGAAATTTCCAGTGGTCTTCTGGTGGGAAAAATCAGAACAACAAGAGAGGAACTTCTGGAATCGCTGAATTTATATTACCGTGTATTTGTCAGACATGAAGATGTGACAAAACTGCTGTCAGAAGACGGCGATGACGAGTAAGGGGTGCAGATATGCTTTTAGTAGTTGACGTTGGCAATACGAATATCACATTTGGGGTCTATGAAAAGGATACACTTCGTGCTTCATTTCGAATGACAACAAAAGTGCAGAGAACATCAGATGAATACGGGATGCAGACAGTGACGCTGCTGGAGAAAAACG
>Ga0302211_10000301_pt1 | contig 19037 bp, 20 predicted proteins | sample II_Fen_E3_3_FD_200234 | JGI IMG/M metagenome (GOLD analysis project Ga0302211, IMG submission 200234) | Peat permafrost microbial communities from Stordalen Mire near Abisko, Sweden - II_Fen_E3_3 | ecosystem: Environmental > Terrestrial > Soil > Wetlands > Permafrost | place: Sweden: Abisko... | reverse complement strand
TTACCTTCCGAAAAATAAGTAGCAATGGCTTTTTCGCCCGAATGACCGAAGGGTGGGTTACCTAAATCGTGTGCCAGGCATGCTGCCGATATGATTGATCCAATTTCTTCAAGGTACGGAGTTTCTAGATGCTTCTTCGACTTCAACTTGTGAGCCACATTCACTCCTAACGATCGTCCTACCGATGCCACTTCTAAACTATGTGTAAGGCGATTGTGCACAAATACGCTGCCCGGAAGCGGAAATACCTGCGTCTTGTTTTGCAGCCGCCGAAACGGTGCCGAGAAGATTAGGCGGTCGTAATCGCGCTGAAATTCACTCCGGTCATCATCGCGTTTCACGTGATATTGCTCCTGTCCGAAGCGCTTGGTCGATAAAAGTTGGTTCCAGTTCATATTTTACTCACTTTGTTCGTGTTATTACTTCGTGATATTAGCTTCGCGTTATTCGTTGCGATAATAATACGACCGTAGGGAGTGAATATCTATTAATATCACCCGAAGGGCTAATATAAGCGAAGCTAATAACAATTTTTTATTGCGGCATATGATAATTTTTAAGTTCCGCTCTTAAGTTCTTGCTTTTGCTGTCAGTTACTTTATCCATCCATCCCCAGAATTTGTCGCCGTGGTTCATCTCTTTGGTGTGACAAAGCTCGTGCAGAATCACATAATCTACCAAATGAGGCGGCAGTAACATTAAATAGAGCGATAGATTAATACTCTTTACATGCGAGCAGCTTCCCCAGCGGGTTTTACTCGATTGGATCTTTACTTCAGAGAATGTAAAACCAAACTTATCTGCCAATTGCTTTGTTCTCCCCGGCAAAAGCCGTTTAGCCTCTTTCCGCATAAAGTAACTGATCCCGTTCCAGAAAAATTGTTGATTTTCTGTTGTTGAGCAATCCGTTCCGGTCGGAAATTCAATATTCAGCGTACTGTTTTTTAGAGAGAAATAAATGTTCTTTCTGGTGGTCGGCTTTGCATTTACTACAAACGTGAGTGTTTGTAAATGCGAGTTTTCGTCTATTAGAATATTCCTTTTCTCAAGTCCTTTTCCGAGAGCTTCCTGCTTCTGAATAAGTTTTGTTCGGATGGAATTGATAAACTTCATGGCATCGTGCTCACTTGCCGGATGCGGCAACGTAACTTTAAGACCATTGTTCAAAATTCGCACACGGATGTGTTTCGAGCGTTCATTGCGCACAAATTCAATAGTTCCTAACTCAGCATCCGATAGCATGATTCGTAAAAAGCAGATTAATTTTACTTGAAGAAAGGACAAAGATACATTTTTTTTGAGCAAAAAATAATGGATTATTCTCTGAAAGGAATAACTTTGCATAAAAATTATAACATAGGATTTTGTGTTACGCTTTACTCGGTTTTTTCCTTGTAATTTGGAACTCCTAACTTGTAGCTAATTTATGATAAACGCAACGAACATACGTAAAAGTTTTGGCGATCTTGAAGTCCTGAAAGGTGTTGATTTGCACATTGCAAAAGGTGAAATTGTATCGATAGTAGGTCCTAGTGGTGCCGGTAAAACCACTTTACTGCAAATCCTGGGAACACTCGACAAACCTAATGTCGGCAAAGTACTGGTGGATGGTATTGACTTTAGTAAACTGGGCGAAAAGGAGCTGGCGGCTTTTCGCAATAAACACATTGGGTTTATATTTCAGTTTCATCAGTTATTACCAGAGTTCACTGCACTTGAAAACGTGATGATACCGGCTTTAATTGGCCGGAAAGATAAAAAAAAGTCGGAAGAACGTGCAAAAGAAATACTGGCATATCTTCAACTCGCCGATCGGATGGATCATAAACCCAATGAACTATCCGGAGGTGAAAAACAACGGGTTGCGGTGGCCCGTGCGTTGATAAATGATCCGGGATTAATTCTGGCGGATGAACCCTCGGGTAGTCTGGACTCCAAAAACAGAGATGAGCTACATAAGTTATTGTTCGACCTTCGCGAAAAATTCGGGCTTACGATTGTGATTGTCACACATGATAAAGAATTGGCAGCATTATCCGACAGAGTGATTGAGATGCGTGACGGACTTGTTCAATTACCAATGGAAAGTTAATAAGTAGTCCCGCCGGGAATCGAACCCGGATCTAGTGTTTAGGAAACACTTGTTCTATCCATTGAACTACAGGACCTCATTTTTTGGTGGCACAAAATTACATTATTTTTACCGAGAAATAAAACAGCATAATATTTTTTTCAAGGATAATTACGTATGAAAAGAGTGCAGCATTAATTATTTTGAGCATATTACCTTTATAAATTTTTGAGAGACATATATTTTATGTAAGTTTGCGCGGTTGATAGAAATAATGCAAATTAGAGGCATGAGTCTAATTTATAGGCATTTGTAAAGTCTTTACAGTGAAGATTAAACTGGTCATTATTTATGAAAAAAATTATCATGACAAATATTTGTTTTTTTGATAGCGTAAGATTTTGGGGCGGAGGTGAAAAACTTCATTTAGAATATGCTTTGGAATTCAGAAAGAAGAACTATAATGTTATTTTAGCAGCTGCTAAGAACTCTCCTTTATCTCAAAAAGGGAATATTCATAACTTAGAGGTATTTCAAATTTCAGTTGGAAACATTTCTTTTTTTAATCCTTTCAAAATCATTAAACTTGTTCTGTTTTATAAAAGAAAGAAAATAGATACCGTTATATTCTCTACTTCGCAAGATTTGAAATTAGGGAGTATTTCAGCCAAATTGGCTGGAGTAAAAAATATAGTTTATTTAAGAGGCTTAGCGGTTCCAATTAAACGTAACCTTATAAACCTCATTATTCTAAAGTATATTCTAACGCATATAGTTGCAAATTCAGAAGAAACAAAAAAGAAGATTCTCCAAAATTTCGGGCGTTATATTGAAAGAAAAAAAGTAAAGACTATTTACCATGGGATAGAAATACCAATTTCAGTTCAGAATGATAACAATAAACTAGAGAAAATTATAACAAAAGGGGAAGGTGTAATTTTGGGAAACGCGGGAAGGCTCACGCTTCAAAAAGGGCAACAACTACTTGTTGAAGTTGCGAACAAATTGAAGGAAAACAAAGTTCAGTTTACCTTGTTTATTGCAGGCTCAGGAGAGTTGCAAATAGAACTAGAATCTTTAATTGAAAAGTATGGCCTTCAGAAGGAAGTTATGCTACTTGGTTTTGTGGAGAATATGGATAGTTTTATGAACTCTATTGATATCTTTTTGTTAACCTCAAAATGGGAGGGTTTTGGATATGTTTTGGTTGAGGCAATGATAAGATCCAAGCCTGTTGTGGCGTTTAACATATCAAGTAATCCTGAAATTATAATAGAAAACACAACAGGCTTTCTTATTGACTATCCTGACCTAGATATGTTTGCACAGAAGACTCAATTACTAATACAAAATCAGGAACTACGTCAGCAGCTGGGAGAAAAAGGTAAAGAAAGTGTTATAAAAAGATTTGATATTAGTGAAAGAATAACTGAATTTGAACATTATTTATTGGGAGAAGCGTGGCCATGCATAAAATAAGTGTTACAATTATTACATATAATGAAGAAAACCGGATTCGACGAACATTGGAATCTGTGAAATGGTGTGATGAAGTAATTATTGTGGACTCATGTAGTACTGATAAGACTGTCGATATTTGTAAAGAATATAGTAAATGTAGGGTTTTTATTCAGCCATTTCTAGGCTATGGATTGCAAAAAAGGTTTGCAGTAGAAAAGGCATCAAACAATTGGGTATTGTCATTAGATGCCGACGAAGTGATGACAGATACCTTAAATGATGAGATTAAGGCAACTTTGTCTGATGCAGACATTGCATATGCAGGATTCTATGTGCCCATAACAATGGTTTTCATGGGTCAGATATTTAAATATGGTGACGAAAACAAGTGTTTGCATCTTCGTTTCTTTAATAAAAATGAAGGAAATTTTGATACACAAAGCTTGCATGAAGTTGTGCAGCTTAGGGGAGTCACTTCCACGTTTAAAAATGAAATACTGCACTGTAGTTATGTAGATGCTCATCATTATATACATAAAATGAACGATTACACTAGTATATATGCTAATGAAGCCGTTAAAAAAGGGAAACATTTGGGACGATTGAAATCAGTCTTCAGGTTTTTATTTGAGTTTATAAGACAGTATTTTATTAAGTGTAATTTTTTAAATGGCTACCCAGGTTTTGTGTGGTCAATATTCTCATCATATTATGTTTTTGTGAAGCTCGTTAAACTCTATGAGAAAAATTTATATAAATGAGTTCATCCAAAATAATGTATTATTATATTTAACTGTTTATTATGAGTGTTGTTGCAATATTATTAGGGTTCCTATTATTTTTACTTGGTTTTCGATTATGTGTATCAATTTTTTCTAAACGTGGACTTCGCGTATTGATGTACCATAAATTAAGCAACTCTGATAGTGATGAACTTACAGTAAAAGTAGATGTTTTTGAAAAGCAGTTATTATATCTGATTAAACATAATTATCAGCCAATAACTGTTGAACAACTTATTCAATATCAATATGAAGGAGCAAAACTCCCAGATAAACCAGTCCTTATAACTTTTGATGATGGGTATGAGAATAATTACACTTATTTATATCCTTTGTTGAAGAAATACAGATTAAAAGCAACAATCTTTCTCCCTGTAGGATGTATTGGAAAATCAAATTTCTGGGATGAAGGTAATGAACTAATTATGAACTATGAAAGACTAAAGGAAATGAATTCTGTATTTATAGAGTTTGGGTTACATTCATTTTCGCATATTAATCATGCCGGATTGACCGAAGATGAGGTAATTCATGATATAACTGAATGCAAAGTAAAGCTTACAGAGAATGCTGTCCCTTTTGTGCCTGCAATCGCTTACCCTTATGGAGCTTACCCGCGCGAAGAGAAAAGGTACGCAAAGTACAGAGAAGTTTTAACAAGCAATGGAATTTTATTTGGTTTTCGTATTGGCAATAAGATTAACAAACTTCCAATATCAGACCCATACAGTGTCAAAAGAATTGATGTTAGAGGGACTAATTCATTCTTTGAATTTAAAATAAAGATGTTGTTTGGAAGAGTAAAGCCTTTTTGAACCTAAATATTTTCTAGATTCTCATTTTAGACAATTTCATTATGACTAAAAATAAATTCTTCGTGGTTTGGGAGGGTAAAGAACCTGGCATTTATCGTTCATGGGACGAATGCAAACGCCAGATTCATGGCTACGGAGGTGCTTTATACAAAGGATTTGTTACGGAGGCAGAAGCACGTGAAGCAATGACTTCACCATGCTGGGATTATATTGGTAAAAATGCCAAAGAAAAGCAACTGAGTAAAGAAAAAATAGCAAAATTTAGGATGCCAAACCTCGAAAGCATTTCGGTTGATGCTGCTTGTAGTGGTAATCCGGGCATAATGGAATATCGTGGTATTTATACCAAAACGGGTGATGAGATATTCCGTCAGGGACCATTTAAAGGAGGTACAAACAACATAGGGGAATTTCTAGCATTAGTACACGGACTAGCTTTTTTGAAACAAAAGAACAGTTCTCTTCCTATTTATACCGATAGTATTACTGCTTTGGCATGGGTTAAAGCTAAAAAGACTAAAACCAAGTTAGAAAAAAGTGAAACTAATACCGTCCTTTTTGATCTTCTGTCTCGGGCAGAAACCTGGCTTCAACAAAACCAATATACTACAGAAATACTAAAATGGGAAACACTGGTTTGGGGTGAAATTCCAGCTGATTTTGGGCGAAAATGATTATATGGACTTTTGAGATAATTGCTTTTGAGATAATGTTAGTAAAGTTATAAAGAATACGAAAACAGTTAACCCATTTATGATAATAAGAGAATCTTCAAACATACTGTAAATAAAGAAGGTTGAAGAAAAAGAAAGTGATAAAAAATAAATTCTTTTTTCAAAATAAATAGGCAATAGTATAAACACAAAAATTAAACTAACCCCAATACCACTTTCCAATGCAAATTGAAGAAACTGATTGTGACTATTATGTTTAGCATCAGCTTCGGAGGTCAATCCATCTTTTTTATATTTTTTATACAATTCAGGTTTTACTTTAGAGTATCCAACTCCAAGTAAAGGATGGTCTTTGATTATCTCTGTCGCAGATTTCCAAATTTGAATTCGTGGATCAACATTTGACATATCCTTTTGATAATCTGCAGCCCCCTTATCTATAATGCGGGTTGTTTTTAAGGTGAATAAACCTGCTATCGATAGTGCAACGAGCATAAATGCGATAAAGATTATCCTTTTTCGTTTGAATGTATAAACTGCACTGGTAAGTAAAACAAATATTAACGAAACACTTCCAGACCTTGATCCTGTGGAATAAAGAACTATAGAAAGGAACAGCAGAGTAATAAATGCAATAATATTTTTAGATAAAGAAAGCTTATTTGCTATTCTGACTAGATATACTAAAGAAGCTATAGCAAGGCTAATATTTGCACCCATTGCTGCTCTGTGCTTAAAGAATGGCGAAATAAACAGTTGAAATAAGGAAATGTCATCTGTCAGTTTGTGAGTATATGTTCCTAATGGAATACCTTCTACATTGCCAATTAGTATATTATAACGGTATAAATAAAAATAGCTTACTGCAATAATACAACTAGTTAGACATCCTATTAGATAGAAGGATAAAACTTGTTTTAGATTGAAATATCTGTTGGTCTGGAAAATTACCAGTACAGGTAAAACCAATAATGCAAATTGAGTATCCAGCAGTTTTGACATTAGTGATGGAAAATCATTATGGATAAGTGATACTATTATCCGTTCTATGATTAGGAGGCTTAGCAGAAGAAGTGGAATATAAAATGCCTTTTTTATCGTTGCTTTTTGATGAAAGTCAATAGAAAATATACAAGTTATAAGCCAAAATCCTAAAGTAAATTTGATGACTGTTTGGGGAAAATTTAAACTAAATGCAAGAAGTAGGAAAGCATAATAATTTAATCTTTCTAAATTGGATTTAAACTTATTATTTGTCATGTCAAAGGTATTGCTGTATGAATTTAGATTTTAAGTGGAAGAACATTTTTTATTGGTAATATTGCGATGAATAATCTATTTGCGAATAGAATAAAAGTATTGCTTCCCTTTCATGCCATTCCATTGATTTGAAAATGAACCGGCTGCTAAAGTATATCCGAAAATTTCTATTGTTGAGTTTAAGCATCTACCTGTATTTGTTTTTTTAGTAGGCCTTAATTATTGCAGATAATTGCATAGCTGAATTTCTGAAATTGGTTGTTTGTAAAGAACAATATGAATGATACAGATCAGTATTGTCTGGATTTTAGCAAATAATGTGGTTTGTTGAAAAGCCGAACAAGGAATATGTATAATCGAATGTATTTTAGTTTATTGATCGTTTTTTCAGAATTAATTTTATTTGCGAAATAAGATGTTTCCTGAATAATTTTCTTTGTGGAGAACCCTTTTCGGATCATTTTTTTTGTCAATTTATAGAGCCATTTTTCTTCAAAATCTTTAATCTGGTTAAGTTCCTTTTCGGAAATACTTTTTCCAATTAAAGGCAAATGCATTTCCCATCTTTTAAAAACAGATATAAGATTTTCATAGTAGATCGCATTTGTCTTTCCTCTCGAAAAATGTTCTAATTCAATGTCATATATAACATAATTAATGTAGCCAATAATTGTGGAGTGCATTGATATATCAAGATCGTATCCGTGAAATCCTTTTAAAGTCTCATTAAACATGGTCTCTTCCATAACTTTCTTTCTCATGCACAATATTACTCCGTCCAATAAAATAGCACAACGCCTTAATTGATCGAAGTTCTCAGGACATTTTATCTTTTGTGTTGGCTTCTTGCCATTTTTGTCGGATTGAATTATATTTATGCTTGGTATCAATCTATCCCAAGAGGTTGGAATACGTGTAACCAAATCACCACCTGCAAGCCCAATTATTCCTGCTTCATCCAATTTCAGGTGACTTATCAATTTTTGCCCCCAGTTTTGTGTGTGAAATAAAATATCTTCATGAACGAAACAAAGATACGGGTACTTACTTTTAGCAAAACCAGCATTGTAAGCTGAACAAATAGAATAGGTATTTTTGGAGTTGTCAATGCTAATTATTTCATAACTAACTCCGACTGTATTTTTTATATTGTCAGATAATTCGTGCGATAGACTTTTGTTTCTGCAACATATAATTATTGAAAGCATAATTTTATCTGGTTAATTTTTTTAATCCGTTTATACAAATGAACGCTTTTTCAAGTTGTTTCTTTTTACAAAGCTCTTGATTTTTATCCCGATTTACCCAGTTCAATTCATGATGCAAATGATATACGATAGCTAGATTTCGAACAGATTGAATTTTAAATCCAGCACCATTAAAACGCCATGTTAAGTCAGCATCTTCTCCTACGGCCGGCAGTTTATAATCTTCGTCAAATCCGTTGATCACAGAAATAGCTTTCTTTGAAAAGGACATATTACAGCCAAGTAAGAAGCCATGCTGCTTTCTCATTTTGGCAATGAATCGAAGCAAGCTCTCGGGAGAGATGAAAAAGGTCTCTTCTAGATGTCTTATTCTTTCTTTGCTAAATAGTGTCTTCTTAAGAAGATGAGTTTGAATCTGTAAAATGTCAATTTTTTTCTCAATCAGAAGATTAGAACTTTCAGCACTGACAATTACTCGTTTACCGGCTAATATTATATTCTCATTTGCAAATCGAAGATGCATTTCGACAAACCTAGGATGTGGCACGCAGTCTCCATCAATGAAAATTAGCCAATCTGTTTTAGCTGCACGGATAGCTGAATTCAGTGCTCTATTTTTTCTCCAGCCCTCATCTTTTTGAGTTAAATGGAGATATGGTTGTTCGAATGGATATTGATCGATAAATCTTTTAACATGTATATTTTCACCATCTTCTGAGATAATAATTTCAAAATTTTTTTCTGTCTGAAAATGGAGTGAGTCTAAAATAGCCTCTAAAAAGTTAATATTGTTGTAAATAGAAATTATGAGAGAAGCTTTCATTTTTTTTAATATTTAGAAAATGAGTGTTGGACTATTTGTTGTTTAGTAATGATTTTTTTATTACTGCAAAATTTTATTCTTCAAGATAAACCTTCTAAATGCTATCATATGAATTCATTAATAGCTTAGCAATTTTATCATCTGTGAATTTCTGAGCATGAAGTATTCCTTCTTCTTTCATTTTCATTTGCAGGTTAGATTTACTTAAAATAGTTTGAATGGCAGCTCCAATTTCTTGTGGATTTTGTGGTTGAACATATATACTGTATTTTCCCCCAGTCTCTTCAAAACAGCTTCCTAAAGAAGTTATTACGGGTGTTTCACTGCAAAGAGCTTCGAGGATTGGAATCCCAAAACCTTCAAAAATAGACGGATAAATAAATAACTGAGCCATCTGATAAATGGCAGGTAAATCTATTGTTTCAACCTGATGCAAAAAGAGAATTTGCTTGGATAATTGCAGATTGTTTACAAGTTTATGTAATTCACTTGTATGTGCTGTTTCTCTACCGATGACGACAAATGGAATATCAATTTTTTCTTGATAAATGGCTCGAAGAATAGTTGCAATATTTTTTCGAGGTTCTATAGCACCTACAAAAAGCATGTAATCACGAGGCAAATTGTATTTTTTTTTGATTTGCTCTTTGTTTTCATCGGAAGCTGTTTGCCTGAAAATATTATTACATCCCTGATAAACAACATCCACTTTTGCCGGATCAGCTTTAAAAAATTCAATCGCATCTCGCTTTGATTGTTCGCTTACTGCAATGATACGATCTGTAATCCGGCAACTTTGCATGTTTTTAGTCATGAAAATTCTACGATACGAAGATGCGTATAATTCAGGATATCTTATAAAGATAGCGTCATGAAATGTTATTATTTTTTTTATGGATGATCTTTCGATTCCAAGGGGTAATTCCTGGCTAAGTCCGTGAAAAAGCTCATCCCCCTGACGCTTTATGTCTGTATTCAAGCCAATACTTCGCCAAATTGACGATGGAAGTAGTTTATACATTCCGCTAGGCTGAATGATGTGAGTATTTTTAGGGTTAATAGAAACTTTAATTTCAACTCTGGGAGTAAATAAATCGTATTGATTATCTGGATAATATTGACTTAATATTCGAATCAAGTCACGACTGTAATTTCCCAGTCCGCGATGATTACAAAATAACCGTTTGGCATCATATCCTATTTTCATGATTTTAAGTGCTTGTTTTAGAATAATTACAGACGTCTCTAAAATTCTGTACAGTAATTATTTATCTTATAGATGGCTTCTGCTTCATCTAACTTTGAAGCGGAGGCGTATAACTGAGCAATTCTTGTTAATACTGTTTTGTTATCAGAAAGTTGTCTAAAGCTTTTGAATCGCTTTTCGTTAGAGATGTTAGGCAAGAACTGCATCCGGTTAATATCAATTAGGCTAAATTGAAAATGACTATCTACTTCTTTATATAAAATATTTCCGGGAGACATGTCGAAATGTAAAACTCCTTTATTATGGAATTGAGCAATATAACTCGAAAGTTCTTGTAATAATGCATCATTCGTTTGTGCACCAGTCATCAGATTTCTAATATCAGTATAATCTTTTTCGTATATTGAAATGAAGTATCCATGATTCAGTAATCCAAAACTTTTCTGTTCAATATAAGCAATTGGAGCAGGTGTGTTCACGCCTAAGTCAAGTAGCTTAAGAGCATATTCATATGCTCGTTTAGCTTTGGATGGACGAAAAAATGTATAGGCTATTCGATTAATCAGATGGGGTACTTTATATCGCTTCACTATTATATCGTAACCTTCTACCGAATAGCGTTTCAGTTGATTTCGGCCAGCATAAACCAATTCTCCTTCCTGATCAAAAAGAGTTGGTATACTTGTTACAAATGAATTTAAAATACTGTATGTCGGGTTGATTACGATTTTCATAAATCAGAGAAGTGCATTTTCAATGCGGTTAATAATTTGTTTAGGCGTGATTCGGTTTAAGCATGCATAATCTTTTCGATAACATGGTTTTTGTCCATAAATAGAGCATGGGCGACAAGTTAGGTCATCAACTTGCACAGCATTTTCCAAGCATTGATTCCAGCCCATAAATCCGGCATAAGGATGTGTGGCGCCCCAAAATGAAACTACCTGCGTATTTACCAATGAGGCCAGGTGCATATTGGCAGAGTCCATCGAATACATAACATCCAGTTGACTCATCAGAACAAGCTCCTGACTCATATTTAATTTTCCAACCATCGAAATGATTGTCGGATATTTATGAGCCCAATTGTCGATAATGTTCTTTTCATATTCTCCACCGCCAAAGACAAATACTTTAATGCGTTTATCATTAGCAAAATGCTCAATTACTTTGTCTTGTAACTCCAATGGGTAAATTTTCCCTTTGTGTTTAGCAAAAGGAGCAATCCCAAGCCATTTTTCAGTAGATTTCTTTTCGAAGAAAGAAACGATTTCGTGAAAGTTGACCGGAGCTTCCTTGAAAATTGATTTAAAATTAAGTTCAAACTCAAATCCTAGTTTTTCAAGGACATTGTAATAACGTAGAAAGCTTGATTTTAGTGGAATAAAAACTTTATTATCTTTTTGAGTTAGTTTTTTCTTCTCGCTGTGGCCTTTGTCTATTCTGGCCGTGGAGACTCCATCCAGTTTGAAACGCAACCGGAGGTAGTGAGATCTTAGAACAGAATGAAAATCTGCAACGTGATCATACTTCTCGGCTTTTAGTTCTTTGTACAGAATATTAAGTCCTTTGATTCCTTTATGTTTTCCTTTTAAATCGGCACTAATGAAACGAATATTTGAAGGTAAAGTTTTAAATAGATCTTCAAAAGGTTTGCGACTTAATACGGTTATCTCGTGCATAGGGTATGCTGTTGCCAATGAATAAATCACTGGAACGGTCATGGCCACATCGCCCAAAGCAGAAAAACGCATAATCAGAATTCTGGACATTATTTGGCTTTTGCATATAAAACAGGATTCAAATCAGGATCGTTGTACATTTTCATTTGTTTGTACACCTTCATCTTTTTATCACCGGTGCTAATGTCATCTAGTAACTGATTAATAGCAGATGATAAGTCTACTTGTTGCTCCAACAGAATGCCTAACTTTGTTTTACACTGAGCCAAATGTTCTGCCGACGAATCCTTTCTGTCAACCTCCTGTTGCATGTGATAAATTTTCAGATGCAATATGGATAGGCGATCCATAGCCCAAGCTGGACTTTCGGTATTTATGATCGCATGACTTTTAATTTGGACATCCTTATATTTGTCAAAGAAATAACTATCAATCAACTCAACTAGATCTGTTCTATCTTGATTGGAACTGTCAATGCGGCGTTTCAGAGCTAGTGCTGCCACTGGATCAATATGCGGATCGCGAATGATATCTTCTAAATGCCATTGAACAGTATCAATCCAGTTTTTCAGATACAGATAATATTCAATACTTTTTAGTTTGTACGGATTGCTGATTGGAGTGTCTACATTATCAGCCTTGTGATAATCTAGTACCGATTCGTTGAAAATCTGATTACTTAGTTGGATAAAATTCATATCTTACAATTAGAAGTTTATTGTTGTTATTTATTGATTAATTTATTGATAAATTTATCCCAGCGATATTTAAATGGTTGGGACTTCTTTAGATGCATCCAGGGATAAATGCTGTGTTGTAAGTGGGTGACAGGTGCGGATGTGATTACATAATTTTTCAATCCGAGTTCGTTTGACTTATGAGAAATATAATGATCGTGCCAGGTTCTTTCCGGGTTCAAAGCGTTGAAATTGTATGCTGTTAATAACGATTGAGTCAAAAGAGTACAGCAAAAACTGAGGTCCTTTTTAGTCTGAACATATTTATTCTTAAATCTTTTGGCAAATAAATAAGGATAATTTATTTTCTTATTTGAATCGGTTGTAATACTTGCGATCAATCCGGGAGCCTCAAGTTCGAAAGCACACTCGTACATTTTCTGAATCGTATTTCCACCTACAACAACGTCCGATTCAACAATTAATAACTGAGCACTATCGAAGTTTGCCCGATTTTGAGCCATTTGCAATATGGTTAAATAATTGGGGCTTGGATGGAGGGTTACATCTTTTAGATTTATCAGGAGAAAACCAAATTTATTTGATAATAAGTCAAGTTTATCTGTTACTTCTTCTGAGCTAAAATCATTGTATACTGTATAGATGAAATCAACAGAGATCTCAGAACTCATGATGCTCTCAATAGTTCGGGTGGCTATATCCAATGAATCCTTTACAGGCGTTATAATGTGTAATTTACTCATGGTTACCTCTATTTGAAAAAACGATTTATTATAGGAATAGTACGCAACGGAAAATCACGCTTAACCAACAGCACTAAATATATAACCATTAAAATGGATTTTAGTGTTATGTTTAAGATGGTATACGGTGTATTTATAAATGTACTTATAATATATAAAGCTATGCTGACAACTGTATAAAGTCCGATAGTCTTTAGGTCATATTTTATGGGCATATATTTCTGTCCAAAGAAGTATGAGACTATCATGATAACAAAGAAACATGCAAATGCAGCCCAGGCACAGCCCATATAACTATAAGTTGGAACCAGAATAATATTCAATAGTACCATAATAATAGTACCAAGAATTGAGAACCAAGCTCCGTACATGGTCTTATCTGTAAGTTTATACCAAAGAGAGAGGTTGAAAAATATTCCCTGAAATATAAATGAAAACATAACAACAGGAACTACTTTCAGACCGACCCAATAACTTCGTTGGATGATATATTTAAAAATATCCATGTAGAGGACCATTCCCAGAAAGATGAATAAAGCTATTAGTATATAATACTTCATGGCATCAGCATAAGTATCCAGACTGTTTCTATCTTTCTTTTGGGCAAAGATAAATGGTTCGTATGCATAGCGGAAGGCCTGCGTAAACATGGTCATAACTAAAGCTATTTTGGACGTAGCTCCATAAATTCCAAGTTCTGATGCTCCTTGTTTCCCAGGCATTAAAAACGGGAAAAGTATTTTATCAAGAGTCTGATTCATGATGCCGGCAATTCCCAAAACGACTAATGGCAATGAATATTTGAGCATTTTCTTTAGTAGGACTCTGTCAAATTCGAATTTCACAACAAAAACATCGAACAACAGGGCTACGGTTACCAGCGCAGTGGAAAATATGTTGGAAATAAACACATAGCCAACTCCATAATTAGGGTTATAGAACCAATTGATAAGATTTGGAGCTTTGACCATGAGCCACGGACAGACAACCAAAAAGAAAATATTGAAGAAAATATTGACAAATATGGCAAATAAATTCAAAGCAACAAACCGCACGGGACGATTTTTAAATCGCAAATAAACATAAGGGATGCAGCCAAAAGCATCAAAGGCCACCACAGTTCCCAGCATGGCTATAAACTCAGAATGTTTGGCGTACCCCATAGCGTTGGCAATGGGATGTGAAAAAAATATACAGATTAGCGCAAAAATAGTGGATGTTGTGCCTACAGCAATCAGAGTGGTGCTATATACTTTTCCTGCCTCTTCTTTGTTTTTGTTGGCGAACCGTAGAAAGCCTGTTTCCATTCCATAAGTCAACATAACCAACAATAAAGCCGTCCATGCATACAAATTTGTTACAATCCCATAGTCAGCGGAGCTTTTAAGGACGTAAGTATAAAGGGGAACCATCATCCAGTTCAGAAATTTTCCCAGGATGCTGCTAACTCCATACATGGCGGTTTCTTTCGCCAGCTTTTTCATTTGTTGTGCCATAAAAACAGTTACAAGGTTTTCGTTTCAGGTTGTAAAGCTAAATAAGTAGTTACAAGTAAATAGTTACGAGTTACAAAAGCGTTTATTTGTATTTTGTTTTCAGTAAACAATCATTTATTATTGCTTACTTATCTCTTATTTTCGATTAAAAAAATTCAATAACTTTCCCATCCATTTGATTTCGGGTGATAGCTCAAAATCTTCTTTTTTCAGGTAGCCTTTTTCAAAGAGAAGTTTTACCGCTTCTTCGGCTTGTTCTGCACGTACCTGAAGTTTTATACCTCCGTTTACATTGGCGAGATATGCACGATTGTTTATTTCATCGCGTCCGAAACATTCAATCCCGCATGATTCGAGATAGGATTTAGCCATTTCAAAGTCGATTGACTGGCTAAAAGTTCTTACCGTTAATAATTCGTCCATAAATATTTTTCAGCTCTTGTTACTTTCAAAACAGTGTTCCTGTTTCTCCCAATCTGACTTTCCCCAGATGCTTGTAGGCCAGTTCGGTCACCTCGCGTCCACGTGGAGTCCGTTTCATAAAACCTTCTTTGATTAAAAAAGGCTCGTACACTTCTTCAATCGTTCCAGCATCTTCGCCCAGGGCTGTGGCAATGGTGGTGAGTCCCACCGGTCCGCCTCCGAATTTATCAATAATGGTGTTCAGGATTTTATTATCAATTTCATCCAAACCGTATTTGTCAATGTTCAATGCTTCGAGGGCATAGCAGGCAATTTCCACATCGATAGTACCATTTCCTTTAACCTGCGCAAAGTCACGAACCCGTCGGAGCAGTGCGTTGGCAATACGCGGAGTTCCGCGGCTGCGCCCTCCAATCTCAATGGCTGCCTGATTCTCAATTTCGACATTCAGCAATCGTGCCGAACGTTTTATAATTCCTGTGATTACTTCGATGTCGTAATATTCAAAGTGGCAATTAATTCCAAATCGCGCTCTCAAAGGTGAAGTCAAAAGCCCGCTACGGGTCGTTGCACCAATCAAAGTGAAAGGATTTAGTTCCAGCTGAATTGACCGGGCACTGGGTCCTTTATCGATCATGATGTCAATCCGGTAATCTTCCATGGCCGAATACAGGTATTCTTCCACAATCGGGCTCAACCGATGAATCTCGTCGATAAACAGCACGTCGTTTGTTTCCAAACTGGTGAGTAAACCCGCCAGATCGCCGGGTTTATCGAGTACCGGTCCGGAAGTTATTTTGAAACCTACGTTCAGCTCATTGGCAATGATGTTCGAAAGCGTGGTTTTGCCAAGCCCCGGAGGTCCGTGAAGCAACACGTGATCGAGCGATTCGGTACGCATGCGCGCAGCCTGCACAAAGATTTTCAGATTTTCGACAATTTTGTTTTGTCCGCTAAAATCCGAAAAAGTCAGTGGGCGCAAAGCGTTTTCAAACTCTTTTTCACCTTTTTGATTGTTCCGTATGTCGAAATTTTCTTCCATTAATTTTTAGTTACGAGTTACAGGGTATTTAGTTACGAGTTTAAATGCAATTTTTGCAACTCGTAACTTTTTTATTGTAACTATTTTGTCAGACTTCTGAACACATCTTCCATGCTTCGTTCCACTGCTTTTATTGTCAGAATCTTATTGTTTGTCTTCGTTGCAAAGTCAAATATGCTTGCACGAATATCGGTCGAAGCAATGAGTGTAAAATGCTTGTCGGAAATTCGTTCAACTCCAGTTATATGTTCCAGTTCCTCTAGTACTTTCGGTTCAATTGCTTCTGCAAATTCTACTTCGAAGTGGAGAATATCTTCGCTGAAAGATTTTATTTCAGAAAGATCGGAATAATCGGCCACAATTTCACCTTTGTTTATCACAATAACCCGATTGCAGATGGCTTGAATCTCCTGCATGATGTGGGTACTGAGCAACACGGTTTTGTTTTTGCCTATTTCACGAATCAGCGCTCTGATTTCCTCCAGTTGGTTTGGGTCGAGTCCAGTGGTAGGCTCATCCAGTATCAATACTTTGGGATTTGGAATCAGTGCCTGTGCCAGTCCTACCCGTTGACGGTATCCCTTCGAGAGTTGTCCGATTTTCTTGTGAAATTCGGGTCTCAGCCCTACGGTATCGATCAACTCATTTACGCGTTTCTCTTTTTCTTTGCCCAAATGATAAGTTTCGGCTACAAAAAGCAGGTATTCTTTCACGTACATATCTACGTAGAGTGGGTTTTGTTCGGGAAGAAAGCCAACCATGCTACTTGTCTTTAGCTGATTGTCGTTTACTTCAAGACCGCATATTTTTGCCGAGCCGGTATTGTATGACAATGCTCCGGCAAGAATTCTCATGGTGGTGGTTTTGCCCGCACCATTGGGACCCAGGAAACCGACAACTTCTCCTTCGCCAATTTCGAAGTTGATGTTATTGAGGACAACCTGTTCTCCGTATTTTTTAGTCAGATTTGATATGCTGATAGACATGGATGCATGATTTAAAACAAAAGTACATCTTTTATTTCCAATTTTAAGTCTATAGGCTTGAAAATTGAGTTGTGAATTTACGCCCGCGACTTTTTAGCCAACCAAACGCAAACAGATAAGATGATATACCACCCAATGAGCATGGGGAAAGCATTTAGTTGGAAAACTGCGAGTATAATTGCACAAACGATCAGAAACAAAAATTGGATTTGATTATCTTTCCATGCCAGGTTCTTAAACTTGAGTGAGAACATGGGAATTTCGGATATTAAGAAATAGCAGAATAATGCGATGCAAACCAAAAGCAACCAAATATTGTCCAGTAAAAGTGGAGAGTAGGCATAAACCATTCCGGCCCAGAAAATGGCATTGGCAGGTACCGGTAATCCGATGAATGAGCTTGTTTGCCGATCGTCGATATTGAATTTAGCCAGGCGCAGACCGGAAAATATAGGAATAAGAAAAGCCACAAAGGGGAGGTACTCCCAACTACTAGTGGTAGACAGGAGTGAAAAAACGATAGCGCCTGGAGCCAGACCAAAGCTTACCATATCGGCCAGCGAATCAAGTTCTTTTCCCATGGGCGAATAAGCCTTTAGCAGACGGGAAGCAAATCCGTCAAAAAAGTCGAAAACAGCCGAGAGCATAATAGCGATAAAAGCCCCTTCGTGATGTCCGTTGAAGGCCAGATAGACAGCTACACAGCCGGAGAAAAGATTCAGGCAGGTGATAAAATTAGGAATATGTTTTTTCATGATAGTTAGCCCCCAAAATCTCCCCAAAGGAGACTTAAAGAAAAGTTATATTGTTTTATATATAAGAAAAGCCCGCGGGCTTTACTCCTTGTTTTTTGAATCAATCCAGATTGTTACCGGTCCGTTGTTTACCAATGCCACTTTCATATCAGCGCCGAAGGTTCCTGTTTGTACATCTTTGCCAAGCTTCAGACTTAGCTGCTTACAGAAATGCTCGTACAGCGGAACGGCTGTTTCGTGTCCGGCAGCTCTGATATACGATGGACGATTCCCTTTTTTGGTCATGGCATGAAGCGTAAACTGGCTGACAACCAATATTTCGCCATCCACATCCAGTACCGATCGGTTCATCACGCCGTTTTCGTCGTCGAAAATGCGTAATCCGGTAGCTTTACCGGCTAGCCAATCACTGTCTTCGGTGCTGTCAGCTTCTTCAATACCCACTAAAATCAACAAACCTTGTTTTATCGAAGATTTTATCTTTTTGTCAATTTCGACAGAGGCTTCATTAACCCGTTGAATAAGAATGCGCATTTTTTTTGTTATCTCTCGGTTTCTGGCCTACAAAATTACAAAAAAATGTGGATAGTCAATTTTTATGCTAATCAAGCATTCAATAATTGGGCGGGTGACTTCAAAAAGATTGTTGTTTTACCGGAATGTGCCAACATTAAATCAATTTTTCTACCTCCGATTCATAAAAATAAACCAAATTTGTACTGTAATTTGTTTCAATTGGGATTTATTAGAACCGGAAATCTAAATTGAATATAAAATTGGAGAATAAAGGATGTTATTCAATTATTTAATACTAAAAACACGCTGTATGAAATTAAAACCCGTATTAATAAGCTGTGCCTTGCTATTGCTTGCACTGACTACTGCTGCTAAACCCTATTCGGTTTGGATGG
>Ga0302211_10000299_pt1 | contig 19073 bp, 20 predicted proteins | sample II_Fen_E3_3_FD_200234 | JGI IMG/M metagenome (GOLD analysis project Ga0302211, IMG submission 200234) | Peat permafrost microbial communities from Stordalen Mire near Abisko, Sweden - II_Fen_E3_3 | ecosystem: Environmental > Terrestrial > Soil > Wetlands > Permafrost | place: Sweden: Abisko... | reverse complement strand
AAAATGATTTATTAGTCATGATTGCTACCGACCGTATCTCGGCATTTGACGTGGTATTACCTGAGGGAATCCCTTATAAAGGACAAATGTTGAATCAGATTGCAGCTAAATTTTTGGATGCAACTGCTGATATTGTTCCAAACTGGAAATTAAGCACTCCCGACCCCATGGTTACTATAGGACTTCGTTGCGAAGGTTACCCTGTAGAAATGATTGTAAGAGGATATCTTTGCGGAAGTGCATGGAGAGCCTATAAAAGTGGTACGCGCGAAATCTGCGGCGTAAAGATCCCTGACGGCATGCGCGAAAACCAACGTTTTCCACAACCTATTATTACTCCCACTACCAAAGCAGAGCTTGGTCGCCACGACGAAGATATTTCAAAAGAAGAGATTCTGAAACAAGGACTGGTTTCGCCTGAAGACTACGCTTTACTTGAGAAATACACCATGGAGCTTTTCATTCGTGGAACAGAAATTGCAGCTCAACGTGGGTTGATTCTCGTGGATACAAAGTATGAGTTTGGAAATCGCGACGGTAAAATTTACCTAATTGATGAAATTCATACACCCGATTCGTCACGCTACTTCTATGCCGAAGGCTATCAGGAACGCTTTGAAAAAGGCGAAGCGCAGAAACAACTTTCAAAAGAATTTGTACGGGAATGGCTAATGGAAAATGGATTTCAAGGAAGAACAGGACAGCAGGTTCCTGAAATGACTCCGGAAATTGTAGCCGGAATCAGTGAACGCTACATCGAATTGTTCGAAAACATCACTGGTGAATCTTTCGACAAAGCCGATATTGCCAACATTACTGCCCGGATTGAGAAAAATGTTATAAATTATTTGAGAACTGTTTAGCTAATTCGCAATTTACAATTAATTGACTCACAATTATATTTGCAAATATAATTTAAAACAGCGAGTCATATATAAACAAATTGTAATCGAATTCTGAATCTCATATTTGCAAGTTTCAAAAAAAGCAGTATCTTTGCACCGCCTTTGAAGAAAAGACGATCCCTGGAGAGATGGCAGAGTGATCGATTGCAGCGGTCTTGAAAACCGCCGTACTGCAAGGTACCGGGGGTTTGAATCCCTCTCTCTCCGCCAAAAAGATTTCAAAAATCAGTAAAAGCCCGTAAAATCAATGATTTACGGGCTTTTTCATTTTTGGATATATCCAAAATATTCAGAAAATATCAAACTTTAGGAGACCTATTCGGGTACCCGAAGATTTGAAGAGCTCCGGGTAACCGAATTTACATCAAACTCACTTGTAATCAAGCAGTTCAAAGATTGAACATCTTGTGTACTAAACAAAGAACAAGTATTTTTGAACAATTCTAAAGGTTACCACAAATGAATGCAAAACTTTCCATTCTCTTTTACGCAAAGAGAGCAAAAACCACAACCGATGGTTTAGTCCCTATTTACATCCGTGTTACTGTCGATGGCGAACGAATCGAATTTAGCACCAAGCGTTACACACATCCTGGTAAATGGTCCATAGAAGGAAGCTGTATGAAAGGATATAGCGGCGAAGCCAAATCAATCAATTCTTTTCTGGATTCATTAAAAGCCAAAGTCTACGACTACCAACAGCAGCTTATCCGGGAAGACGAACCCGTCAATGCCGAAAACATGCGAAATAAAATTCTGGGCATTGATAAGCGTAGTCACATGCTGATAGGTATATTTCAACAGCACAATAATGAAATAAAAGCCCTTATTGGCAAAGATTATGCAGCCGCAACACATGTCCGTTACGAAACCTCTTTAAAGCACACGGAAGATTTCCTGAAATGGAAATACAAAGTTTCCGACCTCGACATTAGAAAGATTGATCACGAATTCATAACCAGTTACGAGTTCTATCTGAAGAGTGTTTGTAATTGCTGTCAAAACACCACATCGAAGTATATCAAAAACTTTGGAAAAATTATCCGGATTTGCTTGGCCAATGGATGGATTCAAAAGAATCCATTTATCAACTACAAAAGCAAGATGGTTGAAGTTGAACGGGCATTCTTATCTATGGAAGAAATTGAAACTATGCTTAATAAAGTATTTGTTTCCGACCGGCTCAATCTGGTGAAAGACATTTTCCTTTTCAGCTGCTTCACGGGCTTAGCCTATTCAGATGTAAAAAAACTCTCCAGAAAAAACATTGCTATTGGTGTGGATGGCGACCGTTGGATTTATATCAATCGAACAAAGACAGACACCCGATCCAACATTCCAATTCTGCCCATTGCATCTTATTTATTGGAGAAATACGAAGATCACCCACAAGTAGTCAATCAGGAAAAACTTTTGCCGATACTCAGCAATCAGAAAATGAATTCCTATCTAAAGGAAATAGCTGATGCTTGTGAGATCAATAAAGAACTGACATTCCACATTGCCAGGCATACTTTCGCCACAACCGTCACGCTTTCAAACGGTGTCCCGATTGAAAGCGTTTCTAAAATGTTAGGACATAAAAATCTCAAAACAACCCAGCATTATGCCAAGATTCTTGATATAAAAGTTAGCAATGATATGCAGATTCTGAAAGAAAAGTTTGGGAGTGGAACACAATTGAAAATCAAGCAATCGGCAGGATAAAACCCAACACCCCCTTTTCTATTCACATGAATACTATTCATATTGTATTTCTTTCATATTAAATACTGCTTAAGTGAAGAGTGAATTTGTATTATAAGGAAGAGCGTAGTTATACATTTACACAGTTTTAAGTGTGTAAATGTATTAATCTACGCTCTTTGTTGTTGCATCCTACTTTTTCTTTCCACTTTTTTCTCTTTGAGAAAGTGCACTACCCGCTGCGGTCTTACTCGTAGCACTTGTTCGCCCATCCCTCAAGACTTTTGAGGCGGCTGAAGCTGCAGCTGTACTTGTAACTTTTTTAGCCATTACTTTCAAATTTAGTTTTCAATCCGAACAATACAGGTGGATTGATTCCTGTTTAATGTCATTTTCTCTGTTTCTGGATGACTTTATAAACTCTATTAATGTATTCCACCTCCGTGCCAAGTCCCAGTGATCACCCAAATCTCATAATGAAGCAACCATTCACTTGTCCATGGAATAATTGTTTTTGCAATCATTTTGTATTCATTCCACTCGTTCATGCGTCTATGATATATACATAGGTGCTGTCTTTCCTGGTCGTAAATATGAGGCAGTTTTGTAGCATCTTTGGCTAAAAGTAAAGGTTTTGGATTAATTACATATATATCTGGATCTTTACCCATATTATATATTATCCTGATATCATAAGTCATACTTAATTCGGAAGGTTGTAACTTCCCTTCCCAAATCAATCCTTTTCCAAATCTAACAATTTTCAATGTCGACTCTGGGAAATAATGCCGGAGCATCCCCCCTTGTGTAAACATTGAAATAGGTCTTTTTTTAGTCATTCCCATGAAAATTGTGTGCAGGTGTAGCTACAGTACCCACAGAACTAAGAATACCTGTACCAGTTGCCATTTTTAAAGTCCCGCTTTCACGAAGATTTAATTTTTTTTCTCCTAATGTAGAAAAGGTCTTTGTAATAGCTTGCTCACCGAACGGCTTTTTCATCGACTCAGCTATATATTGCAATCCTCGTTTTTGAGTAATTGTTTGTATATCATATTCAACTTGGTCAAGCCACTTAAAGAAATTCTTTTCCCTTTGGGGGTGCTCTATCCATTTATCTGCAAAATTTTCTTGAGGATTTACTGGATTCGGAATCCATTTAACAACTTTCCCAACGCTTGTTTCATAGCGGCTCTCAATGTAGATTCTCATATTAGCGACTACATTCATCAACGCTTCGATAATGGATGTTTCCTTTTTGTATGCCTTTGAAGCTAAAGTTGTAATAATTATGGAGATAGGTTTGTCTTCATCCCCATTAAACATCACATCCCGATGTCGTTTCAGAATTTGCACAACTCGTTGAAGGGGTAATTTTTCCATATTATACTTTGGAACAGGATTTACGGCCTCCGACAAAACCATAGATTTACGTAACGTAGTAACATCGGCTGCATTAAAGAACCATTTACCATAGCCGAATGGATTGCTTTTCATCCAATTTTCGGCAGCCGTATCGGTATAGTAGTTGTTTTGCTTATTATCGGTGATACGTATTGCCAACGATTCATAATTATTATCCAAAGCTGTCAAGGCTGTGGCAGAAAAAGCTTTTTCAAGCACTGTATTGTATCCACTACTGACAATACTCGGAAGTATATCCATGTGATACTTGGCACTGTCAGCATATGACAACGTCCAGCATCTTCGTCCTTCCTTGTCAAGCATGTTTTTGTAAGCTTCGTTGTCTTTAAGCCGATTTCCAACCACTTGTTTTAAATGATATTGCGTCCACTGTGGATTTTTACCTGTCAGTTCACACACTAAATCAATATCCAAATCGTCATCTTCGCAGACGGGTTTAATCATTGTTCCGAGCATGAACGAGCCTTGCGGACGAATGATTGGTTTATATGGTGCAAGTGATGATTCGGGCTTTGCCAACCATTCGCCTACTGCACCATAACTACTAACTGCGGCTTTATATTGGCTTTCTGTGATATCCAATGTTTCACCGAGTGTTTCTAAAATTTCACTAAACTGTTTATTTTCTTCTTGTGTCAGCATATCTAATTAATTTATTGTTATTGTCTTATAGAAATCATTCTTCTCCTTATTTGCATCATATATTACCATAGGCATATCAACTTTTGGCATCCATACTCGACCCAATTCAACGGATGCAGAAACAGGCATAGCAGGAAAAATGTGTAGCTCTGTGCAACCATAATGCGATTTGATTTTATCGAAAACATGTCGAACTGTTCGACGAAAATCAGATAACAACGTCTCTGTTTTTAAGAAATCATTGTCGGGTGTACCACTTGTTGTTATTTCCCATACACTTGCATTGTCGCCAAATATTTTTTGTATTCTATCATGCGTAATAGTCGCGCTCAAACTAAATACAAGTACAGGAACTTTCGTTTTATCGGCAGGCTCACGAAAAATATATTCAATATTAGGAGATGTGCTCTGCCACTTCCATGTAGAAGGCTCCCTATGCTTCTGATATACTTTCACATTATTCAAATCGTTCAACAGGACTCCGAATTTTATAAGCAACGGTTGTGGCGCAATAGCGAACACAGAATAATGGTCGGCATTGCCTTGCATAAGCCTTGGTTTTATTTTCTGATTAAACTGTATAAGAAGGTTTGTTTCTTCCGCTACCCAATAAGCATCAGTATCGTCCGTAAAAGGAGCATTTTTCAATCCCAATTCAATAGGATGAATGCTTGCGGGATAATAATCGTATAACAAGGCTTCACTTGCCTTATGATAGGATAAAGGAGAATTATTTATTCCAACATTCGCACCATACAGAATTATTTCACTAGTCATATCCGGAGCGATAGCCGTTATTCGATTAATGCGTTCTTCATGTTGTCTTTTCATTGCTAATAATCGAGATTCAGGATGACCAGCTACATCATTTATATCTATTCGTCGATGACATTCATCGCATAATAACATCAGATTCTCAATATTATCGGCCAAAATTTTTGACCGTAGTGCATCACCTCTTGGGCCATCTGGCTCATCAGCTACAATATGTGCTATATAAGCACTGTTATATTTTTTCTTGGTGAGAATATCTGTATGTAACTCTTTGTTGCATCCTTCATATTCACACCTTCCTGCAGAAATTGCCCATAGAAGGTTCTTATTTTTTGTACTAATACTTGTTACACTCATTATTATCTCATTTTATTATATACTAATTCCGTTAGGGAAAATTCTGCTTATTCACAACAATATGTTTATATTTGCAAAATAATTGATATCTTTCAATTATATACCAATTCCGTTAGTAACGCTTTTAGTATACATATGAAAAGTGATGTAATAGCAGAAAAAATAGATTTTGAAAATATGGTTGGTTCTGAATTATTGGAGTATGTCTCATTCAAAGATGAGTTTCCCAATGAAGCTGAGTTGGCTTTCTATGTATTCCATGACAGATATCAACGAGATATATTAGAAAAATCAGAAATTCAATGTTCTAAATTTGAATACAATGAAGCAATTGCATTTTTAGCAGCAACTTGTACTTTTGATAAAGTATGGAAAAATGCTCATACTTTTAGTATGAAAAAAGCAAATACAAAAAATGTTGATAAAGCTATTCTTTTGTGGATGTACAAAATATTGTATACCCAAATATTACTTTTTAAAGATAGTGATACCTGCGCCCAGCCAACAAAAGAGGAAGATTTGTCGTTAATCGAAAATTTGGATGACCTCGTTAATGTCTATGCACCTGAAAATCTTGAAAAACAAAAAGAATTAAAAGAGAATTATAGTTTTTTGGAGAAGATGCTGCAAGGACTTTCGCTAAAGCATAAAATAATTTATTTTACCTACTTGGCATATAAGCCGGAAAAAGACAAAAATATTCCTCGTTCTGTAAGTAACAAACTACAAGAAAAGTTGGAATTAACGCAGGCTTCCATTAGAGTATATAGAAAAGACGCAACTGACCTTGTAACCAATTACATAAACAAAGTCAATGGGAACAAATAATAATAAAAACACAATCAATAATCAGAATTTGGAAGAGTGGTTTCGTTCTACTGGATTTTTATTTCCAACAAATGAATTGGAGCTTGCTAGGTTTAATAAAATATATGCAGACTACGACTTTAAACTAAAAGATGTTTCAATTGATGCTAAGTCTATAGTTGAAGGGCGTATTTGTTCCTGCGACGCAAAGAGGTTTCAAATAAAAAAAACTGAGAAATTGAGTAATGAGATTGAGGAGTTGAGGATGGTCGCCCGAAAAGGGAAAGAACTTCCAAAACATATCCTTGATAAAATGACTAAAAAGCATCGAAAGAATAGCGATGATAAAGAAGAATAGTCCCAGGATTAAAAGATTGGCGGAGTATATTGCTTTACAGTTTGATGAAAAAATTACACCGCTTGAAAGAATCTTAGAGGATGAGTACTTAGATGTATTCTACGACAATTACGAGTGTGATACATTTGATGGAATGACCGTTTATGATAATGGAAATTTTTATATTCATCTTAATATCGACAAGCACAATCATCCGGGTTCAGATAGAGGTAGATTTACTTTAGCACATGAACTGGGACATTATTTTATTGATGCCCACAGAATTGGCCTAAAGAAAGGATTATTAGAGCCACACCCGTCATTAACTAATCAAAAACAATATTATACTATTGAACACGAAGCAGACTATTTTGCATCATGTTTATTAATGCCCGAATCACGCTTTCGAAATGATATCGGGAATAAGAAATTTAGTTTTAAAGTTATTGATTATTTAAAAACCGAATATAAAGTAAGTAGAACTGCATGTGCTTTACGATTTGCTGATATTGGCAATTGTCCTATTTTGGTTGTTTATGCTGAAAAGAATATTGTAAAATGGAAACATTCAAGTGATGATTTTCCCTTTAAATGGTTGATCAATGACAATATTGTTCCTCGTTATACAGTGATGGGGGATTATTTCAACAACAACCACATTGCCGAGGTCTTTAGAACAGAGCAAGTTTGGGCAATTGATTGTTTCAAATACGTTAATGATGAAGATATTCAAAGAAAATTCTATGAACATTGTATTACATATAAAGATTCTGCATTAAGTATTTTTTGGGAAGATTAATTTAGAAGCCAAATGAACGATTTGTTTAAGTTGTAGGCTTTTGTGATTTTAAATAATTTACACACAATTAATTCGTAGTTTGATTACAATCTCAATTTAAGCCCTTCATTAATCATATAGAGAAGTGCATGAGCATTACCCAGTGCATCTTCCAATGGATTATGTGTATGCGTAAAACCTTTTTGTTCTCGGCCATCTTTATCTATAAAAGTTACAGTTCTCATCTGTTTCCAGGATGCGCGCATATTATTCTTAAAGCCTGACCATATATCACCTATACGCCGGGAACTGTAACCGAATGGATTGCTTCCACAAAATGTTTGAAAATACCAGTTAATCCATGAGGCATCATATCCGTTATTATCTGAGATCAAAATAGGTTTTCCATTAGTGTTTGTTTCGGAAAGCCATAACGCAAATTGTTCGAAAACAATTTTCGGATCTTCAAAAGACACATGTTCTTCTCTCGAAAAACCACTGATGGCAAGTGCCTCCTGATTATAAGATTCACTAACTGGACGTGTTTGCCCGTAAAAAGTTGTTTGGAGTTCATTATCCAATCGAACAGCACCAAAACAGACCAATGAATTCACACCTAAAATTGGTCCATCTGATTCAACGTCTATAACATAGTAGCTCATTTTCGTATGTGTAATTCTATTGACAACATCTTTATAATTTATTTGTCTGTCTGATTTATATCTCCGTCATTCTCAAAAAGAAACTTCCTCAGTTTCTCAACTCCTTCATTAAACTTAGAAGAATTTGTATCCTTCAAAGCCTGGATATTTTTCAACTTCCATTGTATGGAAGGATAACCGCTTAAATCACCGGCACAACATTTTTTCCATTCAGGGCTTCCACTTTCGAAGGATAGCAGAAATTCCTTATCAGTATCGGTGAGGTTTTGATTGACATTTTCTATTAAACTCTTCCGGGTTGTTTCGAAATCTGCATATTCGAATGGTACATCAGACATTCCCTTAAATTGATTTTCAAGGGCTTGTTTCTGATCTATAGGATTCGGCTGTAAAGATTCAATTAGAGGCTTATCGCTTCCCAACAGATAGAAAATCACGCCATTCTTTACATCGGCAAATGATTCAACTTCCATGTACTTATAATCAAAAAGATCACGTGGGTGCTGACGACCTAAAGCAGCTGCTATTTTGCCACCATACAATAATGAGAAAGGAACTATTCTTGCTACGCAACTCATTTTAAATTCCTTCTGAGCCTTCTCGCAAAGTTCCTTTTCCTCAACGTCTCCAATGATACCCCGCTTGATACCATTAACCTCGATTTTCACAGTTGCTCCACCAAAAGTACATTGCAATTTCAATACAGCTGGTTTGGGGATAACACGAATTCCGGGAATAGCTTTTTCAATCTGCTGTTTTAATAAATTCAAATGATTATTGATTTCTTTTATACTCTCCTCTCTGTTTTTAATTGGAAGATAAGTCAGATCAATATCTACAGAGTAGCGGGGCATATCCTTTACAAACAAATTGATAGCCGTACCACCATGTACTGCAAAATCTTTGATTTTATAAACTAATGGCATAATCCGGATTAGTAGTGCCACCTGTTTTTTATATGTTTCATTCATATTCGTACAATTCTCTTGGTATGGTTATCATGTATTCAGGAAGATAAATCCCATTATCTGCTAATTTATACTTTCCTGTACCTAATTCAATTTTACTTTTATCCAATCTTAGATACCAATCATGACCAGCTTTCTCAGCCATATATAAGAATAATCGCTTTACTTTTATATTATCCGTGTTTTCTAACAACAGTTGCACAACTTCAACTCTCAACGTAGTAAGTTGCTCCATAATATAATATAAGTCCATATAGGAATATTGACCTGGAGCCAGCATCAGACATTCAAGAAATGCTTGTTCAGGTACAGAGGTAAGTATTTCACAATTTCCCTTGTTGAAGGTAGTCAATTGTGGCGTTACAAACGTTTTCGTTGAGAAAAACTTTAGCTCATATTCAAAATCGGTATTTATTAACCAGTTTGGTATATTTTCCTGTATTGGATACCCTATCATCAAAACAGGTTTTCCCATTGGAACATAGTGGTTAAATCCGGACAATTCTAATGCAGAATGAGCACCCACATAAAACTTCTTATTCAATTGAGTATTGTAACTGGATATGGCTGTATAAGAAGAAAGTTTATCTCCGGTTCTATACATAACTCCTCTTGTTAGCATAGAAAACCATCCCGATCTTCTATATTGTTGTATTAACTGGGCAGAATATCCATTTTTATTCAACCAAGAAGAAAAGAGTAGTCCTCCAGATTGCCAATATTGTAATAATTGGTTCAGTTTATTCCCGTTATCTATATTCATAATATACATTGAGCCTTTAAATTCAACCACAAAAATATATTTTATTTTCTATTTCAACAAATTATAATTGAATTTATCAACATGACAACCTAGTATTAGTTGAATTTAAAATTATTTCATATAGTATCAATATATTATAAAGGGATTATTTCAACTACAACTCACTTTTTCAAGATCACACGAATTCGAACACAAAAATATGCAGACCACAGCATTTCGCTAAGATTCAAGACCCAAAGGTTAGCAATGATATGAAAAGCTTGAAAGAAAAGCTTGGTAGTAACAATCATCTAACTAAAAAAATCCGTGGGATAAACCACAACTTTTACATAAGTAGAAATTGACCTTTTCAACAAAGAGAATTTGAACTTTACAACAAACTTTTGTACTAAGTTTCTGTTTTATCTTTGCAACGTAATATAATCCAAAATACAAATCTTATTTTTCTTACAATATTTCAATTCTCAAAATTAAATACTATTCAACATATGGACAATACAAAGACAACGGTTCTGGTTACAGGTGGAACTGGATTTTTAGCTAGTCATATTATTTTACAGTTACTTGAAAATGGCTATAAAGTAAAAACTACTCTTCGTTCACTACAACGCAAAATTGAAATTATCAATATGCTGGAGGCTGGGGGTATCACAGATTTAAATAATCTTTCATTTGTGGAAACTGACTTGACCAAAGATAATAATTGGGATAAAGCCCTGCAAGGTTGTGATTATGTACAACACGTGGCTTCACCATTTCCAGCTCAGGAACCCAAAGATGAAAACGAACTGATTATTCCTGCACGCGATGGTGCATTACGAGTTTTGAAAGCCGCCCGCGATGCTAAAGTGAAACGTGTAGTATTAACTTCATCATTTGCAGCTATAGGCTACAGCATTGATCCTATTGACCATATTTTCACCGAAAACGATTGGACTGATCCAGACTCCCATATTCCTCCATATATTAAATCGAAAACTATAGCTGAAAAAGCAGCTTGGGAGTTTGTTCAAAATGAAGGTGGAGCAATGGAGATGGCAGCGATTAATCCGGTTGCCATCTTTGGCCCTGTGCTTGGGAAAGATTATTCAGCATCTATAGGTTACATTGATGCTATTCTGAAGGGCATTATCAAGGAGACACCGCCAATTGCTTTCGGAGTAGTCGATGTTCGCGATGTCGCATCCATCCACATATCAGCAATGATAAATCCATTAGCTAATGGTGAACGTTTTCTTGCAACTACCGAAGGAACAGTAAGTTTTTACGACATTGCGGAGCTTATAAAAAAAGAACGCCCGGAATTAGCTGAGAACATTGCGGATTTACAACCTATTAACTTTACACTTTACAGCCAGTTATCCAATCTTAAAGCAAGAACAGTTTTAAATTGGCTTCCCCGGAGCAAGGAAGAGGCCATTCTGGCGAGTGTAGATAGCTTACAAAAGTTATAATAGTATGAATTGATAGTGAAAAAGACTCTGTATATAGTAGCCATAGAGTAATCTGAATACCTATTCTTTAAGCAATAATCACCCAAGACAAAAATTGCGTTTTAACTTTTTTATAAAACTGCAATAATATATTTATCAATTCAATTTCAAATTAATGAATGTAACAGACAATTGCGAACATCCAAAGATATTTACTTCGTGCTATTATAAGAAATCTATAAATGGTGAAAATATTATTACTCATCATGCATTTGCCTACCAGATTTCAGGGTCGTTAATCGTCCGCGATGGACAGGAAATAGTCGTTTTTGATCCAGGTGATTTTCGACTAAACATTCGTAACCATCTGGCAAAATTTACAAAGTTGCCATCGAAAGAAAAACCTTTCCAGTCTCTATCGATCTCATTTGATGAAAAGATACTTCGCGATTTTGCAAAAGAGTATAATGTTACCGCAAAAAAAAAAATAAAGCCAACACCTTCAATTAAATTAAAAAGACATAAACTGTATAGTTGCTTTGTAGAATCAATTTTGCAATACATGCCAAATCTAAATGAAAATAATATTGATTTGGTCAATCATAAAATAAAAGAAATATTACTGATTTTACTTAAAGTACAGCCAGAGCTAAAGGATATTCTATTTGATTTTAGTATCCCCGAAAAAATAAACCTCGAAGCATTTATGAACCGGAACTATAAGTTCAACATTAGTACTGAACGCTTTGCTTACCTCACAGGAAGAAGTTTATCTACTTTTAAACGTGATTTTAACGAGATATTCAATGACACTCCTAATCATTGGCTGATACAAAAACGACTCGAAGAAGCTCATTTTCTCATTGAAAATAAAAAACAAAAACCTTCGGAGCTGTACATTGAGTTAGGTTTTGAGGATTTATCGCACTTTTCATTCGCCTTCAAAAAAAAATATGGTTACTCGCCTTCTTCATTGCTCAAATCGAAAGAAACTATATAACTTTTTGCTAAATACAAATTTACACTCTATTTCGTATCATAAATACAAATTGTAGGGTTGATGATATTAGAACTAGTGTTAGAAATTTTCTGTGATTGTCAAAAGCATCAGATATAATTTACAGCCCCTATAAATCCAAGAGAATAAATACTTTTTCACATAATGTATTAAAATATTGAACCAATTTTAAAAAAGATTTTGAGAAAAACGTTTGATCAAATATTAGAAAAAATCTCTGAAAAATTATCCACTATTGATCTCGAAGGATGCGACATTTCCATCGAAAAAGCCTTAAATCTGGTTGAATTTATTCAAATCCAGATACAGGTGTTGAAAAATAGATTGCTTGAATTTGGATTTAAAAACGAACAGGAAGAAATTTGTTTTTTCAAGGAAATGAAACCTCAAATTTTAAGCAAACTTATATATTTCAATAAAATATATACTATTGAGCTAAAACGACCTAATGGGAGCAATCTTATTCTAAAAAACTACTACGAGCATGAGTTAAATAGTTTAACTTTCTTTTTCACCCGAAACTTAGATTTCTATCAATATTATCGCTCAAATGCGGTGCATTTGGACGATTATTATTTCCGTAGAGGAAAACCCAATATCAGACTCGGGGTTGATAGTTCTCAATTTATAAATGATACCACTTTCTCAACTTGTTACGATTATAAGGTTGCCAAGATACTTTCTAATGAAATGTTGAGAATTTATCTCAATAAAAAGTTACAACAAATTGATAGATTATCCGAATATTCTGGCAACAAGCAAAAAAACAAAAAAAACAAATGGACAGCAACCAAAGTTGCCGCTATTGAATTAGGTTATGGAATTTATGCAGCCAAAGTCATAGATAATGGAAAAGTAGATATAAGAGAAATTATGACTGCATTACAAGATGTATTGGAAATAGATTTGGGTGACTATTATCGCACATATATTGCTATTAAAAGCAGGAAGAAAGATCGTACAGCCTTCTTGAACTACTTGGCTGATTGCCTCGAAAAACGCATGGATGAAGAATTTGAAACATAAAAATAAAAGCTTTATTTTCAAGAAAGAACTACCAAGATGATACCAACTTGGTAGTTTTGGTTTTTATACTTTTTATGTCCAAAATCCTCAATCTCTCACTAAAAACGCCCTCCAATCACATTATTTTCTGCTATTTTTTACTAAAACAGCTCCAAAATAAATTTTCACCAAGTTGGTAATACCTTGGCAATAATATCCACCAAAACCCACCAATTTTGCCAAACATATTAAATCATTGCTTTTTGTCCCAATCATTGGCACATTAGCATATTTTCAAATTATCACATTAACATTATGGCGAAATTCAATCTCGCACTTTCCAAAGTGCTTTCTCACGAAGGCGGTTACGTCAACGATCCCGATGACTTGGGCGGTGAAACTTACAAAGGCATTGCCCGGAACTCCCACGGTTCCTGGTCGGGCTGGTCAATAATCGATTCTTACAAAGTCAAACCTGACTTCCCAAAATCATTGGAAGCAAATACAAAGCTTCAGAACATGGTCGAACAATTCTATTTCGAATTGTTCTGGCAACCACTCAAAGCCGATCAAATACAAAATCAGACTTCCGCTGATTCAGTATTTGACTTCGCGGTTAACTCCGGCCTTTCTAATTCAGCTCGTCTTGTACAATCAATTGTTGGAACAAAAATCGATGGAATTATTGGAGAAATCACGCTAAATAAAATCAACTCCATGGACTTCGCCCATTTTCAGGCAGCTCTCACCGTGGCTAAAATGGAGTACTACATGAACGTTATCCGCAAACGCCCAACCAGTAAAAAATTCCTCTTAGGTTGGATTTCCCGCTCCCTTTCATTCAATGACTAACAAAAAACTATCAACTACTAACTGTCAACTATAAACTAAAGACATGTCTGCTCAAATCATAACCACAGAAGACCTGAAGGAGTTCAAAACCGAACTCCTTCAGGATATAAAGGATTTGTTGAAAGAACAACAAAATCCTGTTACTAAGAAATAGCTGAAATCCGCTGAAGTTCGCAAAATACTCAACATTTCGCCTGGCACACTACAAACGTTGCGAATCAACGGCACTTTGCCATTTACAAGAATTGGAGGTACCAATTACTACAACTTCACCGATATCGAGAAACTACTTTCAAAAAACAAATCCTAAAGCCCCTTTTTAAAGGGTTTGGGGTTATTACCACATCAACTAATCATCACATCAGCACATCATGAACTATATCCTCCAATTATCCGGTTTTTTTCAAAAGGTTGCGGCCGACAATCGCCTCAACCCTACTCACGTTAGTCTCTACATGGCCATCTTTCAGTTTTGGAATTCCGGACGTTTCCAAAACCCGGTTTCAATCTCCCGGCAGGAGCTAATGCGCATTAGCAAAATTAGCGCGAAAGCCACTTATCATAAATGTATCAAAGACCTGCACAACTACGGTTATATCCAATATCTTCCGTCATTCAACCCGTTCAAAGGAAGCTTGGTTTACCTGTTCGATATGCAGTCTAGTGCTAAACTGGTATCTACCCCAGACCGTACCAATATCGAAACAAGCATTGAACAAGCATTAGCCCCTTATATAAACAAAGAAAACATCTTAAACCTAAATATTGAAAACGAAGACACCCGACCACAAAATGATATTGTGTTGAAAGTTTCAAAAAAAGGAGCGAAAGTAGTTGAGATAAATGGGGAAAAAGTACAACCGGAAAAGTTACCGAAAAAAAGAACCTCAACAATTCATCCAACGAATGTTTTTCCTCCCACTCTGGAGGAAATAAGCAAATACTTCCTGGAACAAAGCAGCAACGAGGTAGAAGCACAGAAATTCTTCAACCACTTTCAAAGCAACGGGTGGAAAGTGGGCGGAAAAGCACCTATGAAAGATTGGCAGGCAGCTGCCGGCAATTGGATACTAAACATCCCACAGTTTTCACCGCAACCTAAAATGCAAGTACAAAAACAACCAACTCCGGGACAACTCAACACAACCAGTTCAAAAAATTACTCAGAACCGCTATAAAAAATAGTCATGAGTAGAGATAGAAATTATACTTGTCAAAAATTAAACTGGTTTTCTCTTTAGTCCTCATAGTCCCAAATGTCCACTAACAACCACGCCAATCAGTCTCGTTTCTTGGCTCTTGGTTCTATAATCTAAAAATACATGAACAACAACCTGTCTATAATTCAGACCAAAGGAAAAGAAATGTTCGGGGAACATTTTATCATCCTTCCCGAAGACTACGAAGTAGTTCATAAATTACTCACGTGGTTCCTGCAGGATGAAAAACAAGCACAACAGTTTGGGATCAACTTGAACAAAGGCATTTTACTAACCGGTCCTATCGGTTGCGGTAAAACCAGTTTAATGTCCCTAATGCGTATCTTGGTACCACCGCAACAGCGGTTCGGAATCAAATCCTGCCGCGAAATCACATTCAATTTTATAAAAGACGGTTATGATATCATACAACGTTACAGCAGCTATGCTTATAACAACGCAACCAATCCACCGCAACCCCAAACACATTGCTTCGATGATCTGGGAGCTGAAAGCACCCTTAAATACTACGGCAATCAATGCAATGTCATGGGTGAAATTCTCCTATCCCGGTACGACCATTTTATCAATAATCACATGGTCACACACGCCACCACCAACCTCTCCGCCTCCGAGCTCGAAAGCTATTACGGCAACCGTGTCCGCTCCCGTATGCGGGAGATGTTCAACTTAATTGCGTTTGATAGTTATGCCAAAGACAAGCGAAAATAAAAAACTAACTAAATATTTAATTAGCCCCCATTTGGGGGGTTGGGGTAGTCCCCAATGTCAACTATTAAACACAACAGATTTGACAACGAATGTTGTTTATTGCCAAATCTGTTATACATTGAAACTCGGAAATTAACAAGAATGCAATCATAAAAGCTTTAAATAGAGTCGCTGCAGAAGATAAAATCGCCAAACTTTCAACTGGTAAATATCCAAACAAGTCAAATAAATCATTTCAATAGCTCTATTTGTATTTATCGTTGGCTGATACAATTAATCAAATAAAGTTCAGTTTTTCAATAGGATATTCATTATATTACTATATTTTTGCATAAAGAATTAATTTTATTATTGTAATTATGCTTGATTTTTCAAAAATTGGATACGAGTATGGAATAAAACCTCATATGGTTTTAATTGGAGATATTGATTTTGCAGAATATTTTCAAAAGGCGAAATGTATTGGATTAATGTATATGTTTGGTGTTGACAATAGCAATAATCGTATTCCGGCTCAAATAGCTTTCATGTTTCAAAATGAAGAACCTGCAAAAAAATTTCTGGATTGTTTGTTGAATTGGATAGAACGTTCAAACAATGATGGAGATGCAGTTTCAATTGAATTTATTGAAAATAATAAAGACGGTTATACTCTTGCCATTTTTCCTGAAATGAATAGGTTTATTGAAAGAAATATACCTTTACACCTCAAGGATAGAATATCACCTATTATGATGATTCAAACTCAATATAAAGAAATCGATTCTGTAAGTCCTAGTTATCATGCTTTCAAAGCAAATTATAAGGAAAAAAGGAAAATTGCAGTTGGGTATGTTATCGGAAACCCTAATAAAATTGAGAAGAAGAGTGATAAGTATTTCGTTAAGACGGAATTCAAATTTTACGAAAAAGGTAATACGCCGCAAAACTCATCTGCTGATATGTATAGTTATATTGAACAGAATAAGATTTTTGATAGAGAAAATCGGCCTCATCCACCAATTGAGAGTAAAAAGGAAATTTCTGAAAGAAGAAATAAAGAAATGAAAAACTTTTTTCCTGTTACATACAATAGATTGAACAATCAAGGCTGGCTAATGAATTTGCAACAGGAATTATGTAGAAAACATGAAAAGGATATTATTATACAAGCAATATGTAATATAATCCTTTTAGAACGATTGAAACAAGAAAAAAACTTATCTTCCGACTTTACAAAAGCTGGTTACCCTACGAGAATTTTAGATTATTTGATATCGACTTATGAATCCTTTTCTTCTTATTTCCCTACTGAAGATTTTTTCAGTATAGAGAAAATTGAATATCAAATAAAAAATGACCAGCGTGAATTGAATGAATATTTAAAGAAGTAAATAATTATGAATACAGTTATAGCAGTAGTATGTGGCTTCTTGTTAGAAAATCAGGCATCAATTGCATCAAGTGTGATTGCAAGCGCATCTTATGATGCAATTAAAAAAGTGTTTAACTTCTCAGCTTTAAAGAAAAAAATATCTAGATTCTTTATGGATGAAAAACAAATGGAAGAATATATTCGGAAAATATGTGAAGAATCTTCTATTAATCCACACAAGCCAGAAAGGGATATTGAAGATATTTATGAAGCTACTACAAAGTCTTCATATCATTCTGAAATGTTTGAATACATCAAAGAATGGATTCTGGATAATAAAGATATGATTAATTCGAGTGTAAATATAAATTTTAAGAATGAATCCGGATTTAACATTGGTATTCAGAAAGCACAAGAGATATATAATATTCAAGGTAATTACAATGCTAAAAATGACTAATGATGGAATTATCTTCTCAAGAAGCCAATGTTATTTATAACGTTAGAGGTGATTTACGCATAGAACATACTTCAGAAACAATTGAATTACTTGCGAAAAAGAAACAGGAAAATCTAAACAATATATATAGCACATCATACATTGATATTCTCAGGGAAGATTTATCCAATAAAAAATTAGTTGTAAGAGCCCTGGAGATAGAAACAATTGAAGGACTATATGATGAATTGAGTCAATTTATTATTCATGGTGTGCCTGGAATAGGAAAAACCGTGCTAATAAATCAATTCACAGAGCAGCATAGCAATGCTGTTTATATTTCTGCGAAGAACAAATCTCCATTAAGCATTTTTTCTTACTTGACTAATAAGATCAGGAGACTTAATAATGAAGATTTGCTTGAATGCGAGAATCTGGAATATTCTCAAAATGCTCTTCGAGCAGAATTGCAAAAAACAGAACACTTATTTATTGTTGACGATTGTGAGAAGGATTTTGAAACAGCAAAATACCTTATAGGATTAGACAAATACAAAAGCAAGTTTATATTTATTACTCGCGAAATTGAAATTTTCAAGCCTTGTAATATTCACTCATACCCCCTATCTCCATTCTCTGAAGATGAAACTAAGATATTCTTAGCCGCAAATAATATAACTCTCGACATTATAGAATTTAACAATCTTTATTTATCTTCGAAAGGAAATCCACTTTATCTTTATTATTTTTCAAAATATCAGGTAAATTCACTACCAAAAGATATTCAAAGCTATCAGGATTCAATATGGTCAATTACTGCTGTTGCGTTTATTTTTAACGCTATATATTATTAAAATAAGCTAAGTTGCTCTTTGACATTTTGATTGAATTGACGTTGTTCGCATAGCAAGTCACGTATTGGTGTTTTGTCTAATGC
>Ga0302211_10000298_pt1 | contig 19076 bp, 17 predicted proteins | sample II_Fen_E3_3_FD_200234 | JGI IMG/M metagenome (GOLD analysis project Ga0302211, IMG submission 200234) | Peat permafrost microbial communities from Stordalen Mire near Abisko, Sweden - II_Fen_E3_3 | ecosystem: Environmental > Terrestrial > Soil > Wetlands > Permafrost | place: Sweden: Abisko... | reverse complement strand
AGGAGCTCCTTAAATTACCTAAAGAAGAGGCTTTGCGCCCTTATTTACATTGGGCTGTAGCACGCGATTGGGCACTCGGATTTGTAATCCAATTTAATTTGATATTTTATTTTTTGAGTTTCAATAAGGCTTTTGCTTTTATTGTACTCATCACTCTTTTAGCTACTTTATTTTGTTTACCCGGTAAGGAAAGGGTATGCAGCGATTTACAAATAGAAATAACTAACCCGTAACAACTATGATCATTGCAGTAGATTTTGATGGTACAATTGTAGAACATGCTTATCCCAAAATAGGACGTCCTATACCTTTTGCTATTGAAACACTAAAGAAAATACAATCAGAATTACATCATCAACTAATTCTTTGGACGGTACGTGAAGGAGAATTACTTGATGAGGCTGTTGCGTATTGTCGTGAGAACGGTATTGAATTTTATGCTATAAATAACGACTTCCGCGAAGAACAGAGAGACAGTAAAGGCTGGAGCCGAAAGATAAAGGTGGATCTTTTTATTGATGACCGCAACCTAGGTGGGATGCCCGATTGGGGATTAGTTTATGATATGCTTCTTACCGGTGCATACCGGGGTGGCAATATTGAAGAAATTCTCCAAAGTGCAGCAGAAGGCCGTAAGGCAAGAGGGCGTTCTCGTCGAAAGAGAAATATTTTTCAACGGATTGGAGATGCCATAGAAAAAAGGGAGAAGCGAACTAAAAGGAAATGAAACTCTCTATTCTCATTGTAAATTACAATGTGAAGTACTATCTTGAGCAATGCTTACAGTCCGTCTTCACTGCGCTTGATGCCTTAACGACATCTGCAGAAGTACTTGTGGCCGATAATGCATCAACTGATGGCTCTGAAGCTTATATTTTGGCACGCTTTCCAACTAAACCTATCCACTGGATAGCGAACAGAACGAATGTAGGCTTTGGACGTGCGAATAATCAACTTTTAGCACAAGCAACCGGAGAACATATTTTATTTCTTAATCCTGATACTCTGATTACTTCGGAAGTGCTAGAGAATTCAATGCGTTTTTTAGATGAGCATGCTAAATGTGGCGCTTTAGGAGTGAAGATGTTAAATGGTCGTGGTGAATTTTTACGGGAAAGTAAACGTGGATTCCCTGATCCATGGACTTCCTTCTTTAAGATTACACGACTTTATAAGTTATTCCCTCGCAATAAGCGAATGGGACGATATTATTTTTCTTGGTTAAGTGAGGACGAAATACATGAGGTCGATGTACTTGCCGGGGCTTATCTTTATGTGCGCCGTAAAGCCTTAACTGATAGTAGTGAAATTTATTCTTTCGATGAAAATGGAATCGAACGGAAGGAGGGCTTTGATGAACGCTTCTTTATGTATGGAGAAGACATTGATCTCTCTGTCCGAATTCAACGAGCCGGATGGGAAAATTATTATCTGCCTACGCCTATTTTGCACTATAAAGGTGAAAGCACAAGCTATCAGTCTCTACATTATGTAGAGCGATTTTATGAGGCGATGAATCTCTTTCAACAAAAGTATTATCCAAATAAACGCAGCTTAAATCGAGTCATTTCTTTCAGTATTAATGGATTAATGGAGATGACTAAATTGAAGTGTAGAATGCAAAAAGAAAAAGAAGAGGCGCAACAGCTTTCTTCAATTCGGGCGATTGTATGTGGCAGAGAGGAAATTTGGAGAAAAAATTTTGAGGTTCGAAGTGAACTTTTAGCTTTAGATTCTCTCTTTATATCTTCACTTGAAGAAGATATTGATAAATATATTGATAATGAAGGACTTAAATACTCTCATTTAATAGTTTCGCTTGCTGATTATTCGGTTTTGGAGTTGATGAGCTTTCTTAATACGCATCCTCTTTGTACTATTGAATTAGCTATTTATTCGCCTTCTTCAAAAGTGCTAGTCGCACCTCAGCAGTGTTGGCTGCTTAAAAAAACAGATTAAAAAAATGAATACTTCATTTCTTTCCGATGAGGAAATCTATTTACGTGCTGTTGAGCCGGAAGATTTAGGTTTAATGTACGAGATGGAAAACTCTCCCGAGTTATGGTTTGTAAGTAGTACTTTTGAACCTTATAGCAGACATACGTTACGCGAATATATTTTATCTTCGCAAAACGATGTGTTTGCAGATAAGCAATTGCGCCTTATCATTGTGCGTAAATCGGATCAAGCTTCGTTAGGTACACTCGATTTGGATAGCTTTGATCCTTTACACCGCCGTGCAAATATTGGAATTGCACTCCGAAAGGGATATCGTGGCAATGGATATGCGCAACGATCGGTCGAGCTTATTCAGAGTTATGCGTTACAATTTTTGCATCTTCATCAATTGGTGGCCTATGTTCCGGTGAATAATAAAGAAAGTATGGCTCTTTTTTCTCGTTGTGGCTTTGTGCAAAAGATGGTATTATCCGATTGGTTAGTTACTCCAAACGGTTATCAAGATGTAGCTCTTTTTCAATGTATTGAGTCGTAGAAACGTCTTTTGTCTTTCTTGGCAACACAAACGTTCTTGGCAACACAATAAAATAAGGTTTTCAATTAAAGCTAGGGAAAATAGGGAATTTAGCCCATACGGCATATTTCCCTCCTAATTTCTGCATAGCTTTCTTCCATGAAAATTGATTTGGGTCGATAGTAGGAGTGAGTAGCCAAGAGCCGGAATCTATTTCCTCTTGCAGCTGATTTGGACTCCAGCCGGCGTATCCTTTTACAAAACGGATGCGCGTATTCAAGGAGTGTCCCTGTAGTACATAGTCTTTTATATCTTCCAGATTACCATTCAGCCAATAGTCGTTGTTGAGCTTTATGCTATCCCGAATTTCTTCGTACAGGTTATGCACAAAGAATAATCGGTCATTGCCTATGGGGCCACCTTGATAGAGGGGTATTTTTTCTAAATAATTGAATTCAGGGACAAAATCGTTTAGCTTATCGCTTGAAGTCTGATTTAATACTAGTCCCATTGATCCTTCTTCATTATGCGAAATGAGCAGAATTACCGATCGTGTGAAAAAAGAATTTCGCATGAAAGGTTCTGCCAAAAGGAACATCCCTTTTTGAGGAGTTAATCCGTTTGATTCGATTTTGTAGAAGTCTTTATACATTATTATATATGTTTTATTTAGGAAGCATGATTTGCTTCAAACAAAGTCATGCGTTCTTCCAAAAGAGTATATTGATTTTCTTTTATAAATGAAGTGCATGCTCGTAGTCCTTCTTGCTCACTGCCGGTGGTATTTAATGGGATGGCACTAACTCCATAATAGAGTAATTCTTTCATAAGTTCTCCACCTGTCATGCCCGGATAACCGATAGTGAAGTAGAAACCGTCAGCTAGTTCATCGCCTAAATCATTGTCGTAAACTAAATAGAACCCATGTTTTAAGAATATATTCTTTAGAAGATGTGCGCGTCGACCATATTCTTTGATTTCGCTTCGAAAATTAAACACTCCCTCGTTAGCAGCTTTCATCATTGCTGCCATTGCATATTGAGCAGAATGACTGGTGCCTGAAGATAGGGCATAGAGTACGCGATGGATAAATACCGTTCCAAAAGTACCTCCTCCATATCGTTGCTCATATCCTTCATAACTGCGATGATACAGCTTATTGCTTATGCAGCAAACCCCAATACGTTGACCGGCGTAGGAAAAGGCTTTTGAGGCAGATATTAATAGAACGTAATTATCGGTGTAGCGAGCTACAGTAGGTTGATAAGGAGCTTGGTAAGGAATGCTTAGCTCTTTGCGAAAGTCCATTGCAAAGTAGGCTAAATCTTCTAGCACTACTGCATCGTATTTAGTAGCCAAACGGCCGATTACCTCTAGTTCTTTTTCTTGCAAACAAATCCAGGAAGGATTGTTTGGATTTGAGTAAACAATCGCGCAGATATTTCCTTTTTCAAGATAACTCTCTAGCTTATCTTTCAACTTATCTCCACGGTAGTTGTACACATCGAATGTTTCGTAATTAGCACCCATTACTACACATTGTTGCTTCTGTACAGGAAATCCGGGATCAATAAATAAGATGGTGTTCTTCTGTGAAGAGGTTTGGCTAGCGGTAAGGAATGAAGCATAAGTACCTTGCATTGAGCCGGTAACGGGTACACAGCCTTCAGGAGCAATATCTACATTGATAAAGGCTTTTACAAATTCTGATGCAGCTTCTTTGAGCGCAGGTAAGCCGTTTATATCAGGATAAAATTGAGCAATACCCTCTTGTAAGGCTTTTATTTCGGCCTCTACACCAATTCGTGAAGGAGCTAATCCGGGTACTCCCATTTCCATTTTTATAAATTCTTTTCCGGAAGCAGTTTCAGCGGCCGAAGCAATGGCCTTAACTTCACGAATGGTAGCTTGTGTTAAATCGGATATTTGCATTTCTGCGACAGCCTGATCAATAAATTTCGGCTCTATAGGGGTTACTTTCATTATTATTAATGAGTTTATATGTATATTATGAATTACAAAGATACTAGTTCTAAATGAAAGAAACAAATAATTCGTTTCTTTTGTTTTCCTTCATTTTTGTATCGTTTAAATTATTCGTGGTGATAAGGACCGCCGTTGAGTATAGTCATGGCGCGGTAGAGTTGCTCTACAAAGATAAGTCGCACCATTTGATGTGAAAAAGTCATTTTTGAAAGCGAGATCTTTTCATCGGCACGACTGTATACTGCTGGAGAGAATCCATAGGGGCCTCCAATGATAAATACCAAGCGATTGGATATATGATTCATCTTCTTCTGCATCCATTCCGAAAAGTCGAGGCTACGCATCTCTTTCCCGTATTCGTCCAGAAGAACTACTGCATCGGCTGATTGCAACGATTTTAGGATGAGTTCCCCTTCCTTGTCGCGTTGCTGATCCATACTAAGATTTTTTGTGTTACGTAATTCGGAAATCACCTCCATCTCGAAGTTCAAGAAGTGTTTTGTGCGGTCAATATAATCGTTGATAGCTGTGATGTAGTGCTTTTCTACGGTTCGTCCAACGACGAGTAAGAGTACTTTCATGTGTTGTATTTCTAAAAAAACGTCACAAATGTACTAATTTTCTAGTAAAGACGCCCCCTGTTTATCGATTTATTCTTATCTTTGTGCTGAAATAACAGATAATTAAATTATTTATTACCACAAAATATGTATCAACTTATTCAACCTAATGAACTAATTGACAGCCTTATCGACCTCGCTTTTTCGGAAGATATAGGCGATGGTGATCACACCACGTTATCCTCTATTCCTGCTACCGCAATGGGTAAGCAGAAACTACTTATAAAAGAAGCTGGAGTATTAGCCGGCATTGAAATAGCAAAAGAGATTTTTCATCGTTTTGATCCTGAATTGAGTGTAGAAGTCTTCATTACCGATGGTTCACAAGTCAAACCGGGTGATGTAGCTATGATTGTAAGCGGAAAGGTGCAAAGTTTATTGCAAACCGAACGCTTGATGCTCAATGTGATGCAACGTATGAGCGGCATCGCCACGATGACTCGTAAATATGTAAACGCTTTGCAAGGAACAAAAACCCGTGTGTTGGACACTCGAAAAACAACTCCCGGATTGCGTATGCTTGAAAAGTCAGCAGTGAAGATTGGGGGTGGAGTAAATCACCGTATCGGTCTTTTCGACATGATCTTGCTGAAAGACAATCATGTGGATTTTGCCGGAGGTATCACTGCTGCTATTGAAGGTGCGCAGAAATATTGCAAAGAGAAAGGGAAAGATCTGAAAATAGAAATTGAGGTGCGTAACTTTGAAGAACTCCTTGAAGCCTTGAATCATGGTGGAGTAGACCGCATCATGCTCGATAACTTTACACCGGAGAATACAAAGAAAGCCGTAGAGATGATTAATGGTCAGTGTGAAATTGAATCGAGTGGAGGCATTACTTTCGATACTCTACGCAGCTATGCCGAGTGTGGAGTCGACTTTATTTCGGTGGGTGCTTTAACTCATTCAGTAAAAGGATTGGATATGAGCTTTAAAGCTTGCTAATAGAATATAGATATGAGTAATCGAATTTGCCAACTTTTTGGTATAAAATATCCTGTCATTTCAGGAGGTATGGTTTGGTGTAGCGGCTGGCGCTTGGCCTCTGCAGTAAGTAATGCCGGAGGGCTTGGACTAATTGGTGCCGGAAGTTTGCATCCCGATGCTTTGCGTGAACATATTCAGAAGTGCAAAGCAGCCCTTGCAGAGGGTTGCGTGTTTGGTGTAAATGTACCTTTGATGTATCCGAATGTGGAGGACATCATGAATATATTAGTAGAGGAAGAGGTGAAGGTGGTTTTCACTTCTGCCGGTAACCCAAAAGCTTGGACTTCTTTTTTGCAGAAACACGGTGTTTTAGTGGCGCATGTGGTTAGTAGCTCTAAGTTTGCTGCGAAATGCGAAGCTGCGGGTGTAGATGCGGTCGTTGCTGAAGGTTTTGAAGCAGGTGGTCACAATGGTCGTGAGGAAACGACCACACTTTGTTTGATCCCTGCTGTGCGTAAGGCTACCTCTTTGCCTTTATTGGCTGCGGGTGGTATTGCTTCAGGAGCTTCTATGCTCGCTGCAATGACGCTTGGTGCTGATGGTGTACAAGTTGGTACTCGTTTTGCATTGACAGAAGAAAGTTCATGCAGTGCTGCTTTCAAAGAAATGTGTATTCAAGCCGGCGAAGGTGATACAAAGCTATTACTTAAAAAGCTAGCTCCTACACGTATGGTAGTAGGATCTTTTACTACTCAGGTAGAAGAAGCTGAAAACCGTGGTGCATCGGCTGAAGAATTGAAAGAGTTACTTGGAAAAGGCCGTGCGAAGTTAGGCATGTTCGAAGGTAATTTGACGGAAGGACAGTTAGAAATCGGACAAGCTTCGGCTTATATTTCTGAGATAAAACCGGTTGCTGCTGTAATGGAAGAGATGATTACAGAATACAAAGCTCGATTGGCTGCCAATTATTCCTTCTGAAAAGGATGGAAAACTTTTCTTATTTTTGTTTTTTGTTCATGGCCATCATGTTGGTGATGAGTGCCTGCACTACGCCTAAGAAAGCAAAAGTGGGTTTAGTTGTTTTAAAAGGACGATGGCTTGTAGTCGCCGCGTCAGGTGAAGCAATAGCAACTTCGGTGGAGGGTATACCTTACGTTGAATTCGATCTCCTTAACCGACATATTTCTGGAAATGCAGGGTTAAACGCTTTTACAGCTGACTTTCTCCATATTAATGGGAAAAAGGAATCGTTGCAAATTAGTAAAATAGAAACGACTAGTCCAAGTGTTGAGCACTGCTCTTTACCTATTGATTCTTACCTACTAGACTCTAATCTTGCTGCTATGCAAGAACAAATTCTTTCCGCTTTGAGCGGAGTACAGGAGTTTGCACAGCAATCGAATGGAACGGTCGTTTTGCTTGACCGATTTGGAGATCAGGCTTTGATGTTAAAACGTACTTAGTAGGGGCTGCTTTTTCTTTGTTCAGGCTCTTTTGCAACTGTATATTACAATAGAATAAAAAGAGTAAAGGCTTAATTCAAGATTGAATTAAGCCTTTACTTATAGCGTTTAACTTTATGAATATCAGAATATTAAATTCCGAGTGACTTCATAACAGCTTTTACTTTCTCATCCGTTTCTGCATTGCAACGATCGTATGCACTGCGATTCTCCATCTCTGCTTTTACTTCAACGTAGAACTTAATTTTAGGTTCTGTACCGGAAGGGCGTACACTGACTTTCGAACCGTCTTCGGTAAAGTACTGAAGTACATCGCTTGTTTCAGGCATATCGAGAGCAACGGTTTTTCCGGCAGCGTCTGTTGTTTTTAGAGTGAGGTAGTCTTTTACAAGAACTACTTTGCTACCAGCTAATTCTTTTGGAGGATTAGTACGGAAGTCGGTCATCATCTGTTTGATTTCCTCAGCACCACTTTTCCCTTTTTTCACTACGCTAATACCTTTCTCCTTAGAGAAGCCATATTCTACGTAGATATCTTGAATCAATTGGTAAAGGCTCTTTCCTTGATCTTTTGCCCAAGCAGCAATTTCGCTGATCAAGCAACAAGCTGATACGGCATCTTTATCGCGTACAAAGTCTTCAGCAAGGAAGCCATAGCTCTCTTCACCGCCACCGATGTACACTTTCTCACCTTCTGACAAGCGAATTTCACGTGCGATCCATTTGAATCCGGTGTAACAGTCGCGCATCTCAAGATTGTTCTTGTCTGCAATCACTTTAATAACCTCTGTAGTAACAATGGTTTTTACGATAAATTGGTTATCAGCCAATTTGCCGAGAGCCTTCATGTTGCTGATGATGTAGTATAGATAGATCAAGCAAGTTTGGTTTCCGTTTACCAGAATCCATTCTCCTTTGTCGTTCTTAATCGCGATACCTACACGGTCGGCATCAGGATCAGAAGCCATAACGAGTTCAGCATCGATTGCTTTTGCTTTTTCGATGGCTAAGTTCAATGCTGCTGGTTCTTCAGGGTTGGGACTAACCACTGTGGGGAAGTCACCGCTGATTACACATTGCTCTTCTACAGTGCTGATGTTTTCAAATCCCCATTGCTTCAAAGCACGTGGAATCAAGGTAACACCTGTACCATGAATAGGAGTATATACTATTTTAATATCTTTTTGACGGGCAATAACTGCAGGGTCGATGCTTACTGTCTTCACTGCATCTAGATAGATGCTATCTATATCCTCACCGATGCTTTGGATGAGTGAATCATTGCCTTTGAATTTGATATCAGCAGCACTTGCTATTTTGTTTACCTCATCAATGATACCTTTATCATGTGGAGCCAATACTTGTGCGCCATCGTCCCAATAAGCTTTATAGCCATTGTATTCTTTAGGGTTGTGACTAGCCGTAAGGTTGATACCTGCTTGGCAATTCAAGTGACGGATGGCAAAACTAACTTCAGGGGTAGGGCGTAGGTCTTCAAAAAGATAAACCTTGATGCCATTAGCGGAGAAAATCTGTGCCGATATTTCAGCGAACTTGCGACTGTTGTTGCGGCAATCGTGACCGATTACTACGCTGATTTGCTTTAGTTCCTTAAAATTAAGATTCAGATAGTTTGCTAACCCTTGTGTGGCTGCACCTACGGTGTAGATATTCATACGGTTTGAACCGACACCCATAATGCCACGTAGGCCACCGGTACCAAATTCAAGCGTTTTATAGAAAGCCTCGATAAGGTCTGTTTTATCTTCTGCTTCTAGTAGGGCGCGTACGCCTGCTTGTGTTTCTGCATCGTAAGCCGGAGCGAGCCACGCTTGTGCTTTCGCGCTTACTTCTTTAATCAAATCTTCGTTATTAGCCATAACTATCTTTTAATAAAATTGGTTATTCAATTTGTTTATATGAGTCAAATTAGTATGCAAAGATACGAATTTTTTCGAAACGTTCTGTGCCTTTTTGAGTTTTTTAAAAATAAATCAGAACAAAATAAATGCTTTTTCGCATTAATAATTAAACTCTTTTTCGTATTTACTTGTATTCCCGCAAGCATCTGTAGCTGTCAAAACAAGTTTATGGAGACCTGCTGTAGAGCGAATGCCGCATTCTTTCAAGTCGCATGTTGTTAACTCTGTATGCTTTCGGAACTGGAAGAGTTGCCACTTCCCATCAATAGTGCCTCGGAAATGGACAATTGGAGTTTGTGAATCGAAAATCCGGAATTTCAAGATACCACTTCTTTGCCATTGCAGAGGAGTGGTTTGTGGAATGATTTTAGGTGCAATGGTATCGCAGTCAATTCGATAAGTACCTAGTCGGTCGACTAAAGCGGTTAGGGATGCTCCTGTTTGAGCAGTTCCTTGTCGAACTGTATTGCCTACAAAAATAGGAATTCCACCTTCTATTCGGGCGATGAAATATTTGGCATTATTGCTTATCTCTTTTTTCATTGACGGATGTAATGCTATCGTCAAGTGCGCTTCGGCAGTTAGCATAGCCGTGCTGTAGGTAAGTTGATAAATAGGTTTGCTGTTTATTGTTCCTACAACGTGTATAGAAGGAGCAATCCATGTATCAGTAGTGAAGCATCCTCGTGGAAAGTCGAGACTTAACCCTGGAGCTACAGAAACTTGGTTACTCTGGTTCCAGTGTAAATGTATTGCCTCAGGCATGCGACTTACAAAAGCGCCATCGAGCGTGCGTTGCGGAACAAAATCCGTTTCATTTATTTTCTTACCTCGTAGAGTTAATTTATAGTGTGATGTATTTCCTGCATCATCGGATAAGATGTATTCCACATGATAATCACGTTCCTCGGAGATGGTAATTAATCCCCGTGTATCGGGTTCAGGGATGCAGACACATCCCATCTGAAAGCCCGGATCGACAAAACTCTTTAGATGTCCTTGTACCAACCAACTGTAAATTTGATTATTCTCAGTACGAGAGAAGCGGTTTAAGTTGCTCATGAAAATAGTTTTCCCATCGACTTTCAGTGTGATACCACGTACGCCTAATAAGTTGTAAGTAGCATCCATGGTGTCGTACGCTTTCAAGGCCAGTCCCACTTTTCCCCAGCATTGCACGAGACCTCCATTTGGAGCGACTTTTCGGGTCGGTAGGAAATCGGCTCCTAGAGGGCCATTGGTTACAATTGCTCCTTTTTCCGGCTCAGCTATCACCAGAATACTTTGTGCAACAGGAGCTTTGTGGTCGGGAATGCTTTCTCTAAAATAAGGGAGTGGGTTAAGCCAGATGCCGGTTTGCGTTTCGTATAAGTCGAGGTGCAAGTGTGGCCCTTTTGAGAAACCCTCATTTCCACTATAACAGAGCAATTCACCTCTTTTTACACGTAGTGCATGAGGTGCTATAGTAATTTCACAAGAATCTTTCTCGTTTTTATATTGGTAGTTACGTACGCATCTTGCTATTTTGGGAGCGAAGCGTTCATTGTGTCGATAAATGGCACTTATTCCGTTTTTATAAGCCACATGCAACATCATTCCGGAGCCATAATGTACGAAGATTTTTGTGACCCATCCGTCGGCTGAAGCATATACAGGAACCCCGGTATGTCCTTCTGTTTTAAAGTCGATTCCCGAATGAAAGTGTCCACCGCGTATTTCTCCAAAATCTCCCGAAAGAATCGGTGTAATTTGCATCGGAAATGCTAATTTAAGATTAGCAGTAGGAGTATCGAAGAAGTGAAGGGTATCAGTTGGAAATTGAAGTCTGTCAGACTTGTTTTGGGTATCTGCTTTGCTCTTTTGACAGCTATTTAGTGCATAAACTTGAAGCAGTAATGCTGCAAGTATGGGAAGTATATGTATCATTGTGTGTTTGTTCGTCTTTGAGGCTACAAAGGTACAAATGAATTCTGAGACCGACAAACTTTGTGCTCAAAAAAGGAAGAAATATTGGTATTTTATTTTTGATAAATTGACCCTGTGAATAGAACTCGTACTCAAGACAATTTAGTGACTACAGATAGGTTAAAAAAGGATATATAATAGAGCGTTTCAAATATTTAAAAAATGCGTTTCTCAATTGTGAAAAATGCGTATTCCATATTTGAAAAATGCGTTTCATATATTTGAAATGGTATGTAGGAGCGCAAATATTGTAAATAATTATTTTATAAAAAATGAAGATAACCTGAAGATTGCAAAAGAACAATCGTCAGTCTAAATACTTACATATAAAACTGTTATGAATAAACTGACGATCTGAAGGAAAAATATCGCACTCCAATAGTTGGGCTATAGAGTCATTTGTTTCTAGATGATATGATTTTACTTCGAGCAGCAAGGCTTTTTTCCTTTGCAGTCGATGAAGAATTGTAAAAAGAGCTGCTGTGCAATCTCCCAATTAACAGGGTTGATGCAGTATTTTACTTTTGGGGTTTCAATTTCACCTTGTATCAGTCCTGCTTCTTTTAGTTCTTTTAAGTGCTGTGAAACAGTAGCTTTTGCTATTGGAAGTTCTTCGTGAATATCTCCAAAATAGCATTGCTCTTGTGCAGCTAAAAAGTGAAGTATTGCAATTCTTGCCGGATGCCCTAATGCTTTTGCAAAGCGAGCTATCTGCATATCTTCGGCACTATATCCTTTTTTGAAATCTTCCATTGTTTTAATTGTTTGTTTGCAAAAGTACGAACAATGGATGGACTCTGCAAATAGAAGAGCTTGATTTTGCAAACATTAACGGGCAATCTGAAAATGAGGGCGGACACTTTTCACAAAGTGTCCGCCCTAGAAACTTAGATTTTTTCATTATGACTTACGCAGTTCAAACGTTTTGCAAAGATCGGGCTTTCTTATTGTATCTGCAATACCTGAAAAGAGGTATTTTCAAAAACGAAGTTGTACCTATATTGAGGTATCTCTGGTTGATAATTCAATTATAAATAGGTATTTTTTGTGACTTTTAAAACCATTACCTTTGCACCTATAAACATAATATTTATAGCAAAATGAAAACAACGGGTATTATCTATGGTTCTACTACAGGAACTACAAAGAGTGTTGCTCAGGTTATTGCAACCGAGCTCGCACTCCCCTCAGGTAGCGTACACGACGTGGCTGATTTAACTGAAGACTTAATAGCTAAGTATGATTTGCTAATTCTGGGATCTTCTACATGGGGGTATGGGGAGTTACAGGACGATTGGTATGATGGTCTGAATTTATTAAAAGGAATCGATTTGAGTAAAAAAACGGTCGCTCTCTTTGGATGTGGCGATTTATCGTCTTATGAAGATACGTTTTGCAATGCGATTGGATTGATCTATGAAGGTTTGCAAGGTACTGGCTGTCATTTTATAGGTGGTGTAGGCATTGAAGGGTATTCGTTCAGCGACTCGGCAGCTTTGAAGGACGGACGCTTTGTTGGGCTTCCTCTGGATGAAGTTTCTGAAGACGATCTTACCAATCAACGTTTAAGACCTTGGATTGAGGAGTTAAAAGGGTATATTCAATCGTAAAAGGAAGTTGGAATATGCCTATTGAATATAATCTTCCGTCTGAGCTTCGTCTGTTCTTAAATCATATCTATGAATTTAAGAAAGGGGTGCGAAATATGGTGCTTTATACGCTACGAAAAGAATATACCGAATATGCTATTCAGCGTTTGGAATTGCTTAAGTCCGGAAGAGGACTTTATCCTTGGAACGATGTTGGGCTATGATATTTGCCAGCAGTGTAACCGTTATTGTGGAAGGAAAAACTCTGTTTCTTCTTTGCAAATTGCTTATGAAGATGCCGGATAAGTAAATGAAAGTAAAAATTGTGTGTATAGAAATGCCGTTGAAAAGAGTTTTCAGATTCTTTTCAACGGCATTTCTTTTTGGAGATTTATCCGCATTGTCCTTTGAAGCGTATTTATTGACTTACTTCTTTATTGCATCTACTCCATGAAGAGTAGGTTTTACAGGAAGAATATTGCCTTTCTTATCGAAATACATACGGTCGATGCAGACTTCGCGATTATATCCGGCAGCGTTTCCCATAGAAGGGCCGTTGGGTCGGGTAAGACGATGGTAAACAATATACCACTCATCGCGTTTCGGATCTTTAAGTACCGAGTTGTGTGCAGTACCGAATATTTCGGCTTCGGGATCTTGCTGAAGCGCGATCGGCTGAGCAGCTACTTCAATAGGGCCAAGTGGCGATTTAGAGGTGCCATAGGCTACGTGATAGTTCTTTGAAGCAGTATCGTCAACCGACCACATGAAGTAATAGATTCCTTTGCGATAGAATACATACGTAGCTTCACGGTATGCATAATCTTTCAAAGTTCCTCCTTCGGGGGTAAGTATTTTAATCGTTTCTTGCTTAATACTTACCATATCGTCGTTCAACTCGGCACCCGCCATATAACCGTTTCCCCAATACAAGTAACTTTTGTTAGTCTTTGGATCGGTAAATACATCTACATCGATTTGTTGACCGTGACCTGTCGGACTATCTTTAACGATAGAGCTTCCATGATCTACAAACGGACCTGCAGGATCGTCGGCTACCGCAACTCCAATCTCTTTACGAGGACCGGCATTGCCGCTATAATAGAAGAAATATTTGTATTTCCCATCTATCTTCTTTTCTTCAATACAAGGAGCCCAAGCGTTGCCCGAAGCCCATTTTACTTGATCGCTAGCGAGATCAAGAATGGTGTGCTCGTTTTTCCAGATAACAAGATCGTCGGATGAGAAACAGTCGAATGAAGTGCCACTCCAACCTGCAAAGCCATCGCTGGTTGGGTATAGGTAATATTTTTTGTTTTTCTTAGAATAAAGAATCTCGGGGTCAGCATGGTAACCGGGAATCACGGGATTATGATCTGCACTAACTTTTACTTGAAACTCTTCCTTGCTACCATCAGCTTTCGAAGTTAAGGTATAGGTAACAGGGCCGTCTGAAAAATTCTGCGTTCCCGTAGGAGCCAAGGTATAGAGCTCGTCGATTTCCAACTCAGGGTCGAACTTCGTGAGGTCGGTACCTGCTTCTACGGGAACGTAGATAGTACCTTTTTCTAAGTTTACAACTATATTATTTTTTTTTTGCTGCCTTGTTACGGGCAGTTTTTATAGTCATCTTTTTTGGAGTACCCCATTTTTTACAGAGGCGTTGCAGCTCTTTTTCGGTGATGGTCATTACCGTGCCGTGGCGTGGATGAAAGTCGAACGAATAAGGCTTAGTCATCTTTTTGAAATTTACCATGTCGGTAGTTTCGCAGAACTCATAGTATCCGCGGCTATAGACATCGTACATAAGCACCCAAGTCTTTCCATCAGTCATTTCATATACGCCTGCACCTTCTACTGAATTATCGTTTTGATCGACGTACACATTGTTGCAAGTCCAATTGTTGGCAGTTAAACTCTTCGATTTTGCAATCATGATGCCGTTACCATTGCCTTCTGTTTTGAAGAACATGTTATATTCACCATTAAAATAAATAATGTCAGCATCAATAGTCGACTTACCACGATCGAACAATACCTTAGGTTCGGAAAGTTCCGTAAAGTCTTTGTTGGCATAGCAATAATATTCTTTATCGTAATCACCAGGCTTGCTAGTTAAGATAGAGAAGTACACCATATATTTCCCAGCTTGAGGATCGTAAATTGTTTGAGGAGCCCAAATGCGGGTAACATCTCCAAACTTATTCCCCCAAGTGGTAGGGAAGTTAATAGCTGAATGCGACCAATTTACGAGGTCTTTCGATTTCATCAATACCAGTCCGCGATTCGAAGACCAGCCTTCTGCCGACTTCATGTCGGTTGCTACCATATAGAAACAGCCATCTTCTCCACGTAGAATATGTGGATCGCGTACAGCTGCTTTCACAGCAATTGTATCACTTGAAACAATAGGCTCATTCTTATTAAGCGCATAGTAGTTCAGCCCATCGCGACTGACAGCGAAGCGGATTTGTTCCTCTTGCTGTGAATTCCCTGTAAAGTAAGAAAATAAGTAGGCCGTCTTCTTTTCAGCATTAGCAGCCCATAACGAAGGTGCGGTTAATGCCAATAAGGCAGCCGCAACGAAGGTTTTCTGGAGATAATTCATATCACTTTATTTGTAATTAATTCTGTATTTTGTAAAACTTTTAGTGAAATGGTTTTACTTTGCAATAGCAATTTTAGTAGTACGTACCTGTCCATTCTCATAAGTACTCTTTTTCAAATAAATACCACTTAATAAGTGTGTTTCGTCGGTCGCTACTATAGTTCCTTGCAATGAATAATATTCAGTTTTAGCAATTTCACCTAGAGTTTCAGAGTCCGAAGTAACTTCACTAATGCCCGTCCAGTTCAGTCCGGTAGTAGGCCATTTTTCGCCTAACGATTTAGCTTCTGCAGAAGTAATCGGAATTACAGTTCCATGACGAGGGGCAAAACTTCCTGTATTAGAGGTGTTTTGTACCCATGAGAAGTTGTGAAGATCTGCAGAAGTGCAGAATTGATAATATCCACTTGTATAGCAGTCGTACATGAGTACCCAATTATTCGAATTGATTAGAGGAAATACTCCAGACCCTTCTACGGCAACAGTTGTTTGTTGAAGATATTTTCCTTCGTCAGTCCATGAACCTTTTAAACTTGGAGAAGTACTTTGCTGGATACCATTCCCATTGCCTTCTGTTTTGAAGAAGATATGATATAAGCTATCGCTTTCATCATATACAATATCTCCATCAATGGTGTTAGAGCCATGATCATAAAGTACTTCCGGCTCAGTAAGTCCTGTGAAATCGTCATTAACGTACGAATAGTAAATTTTGTAATATTGCGTAACTCCGTTTATTGATTCGCCGATAGAATAATATACCATGTATTTCTGTGCATCCGGATCCCAAATTGTTTGTGGAGCCCATACCTGAGTTAGGTCAGTGCGATTAAAACGAGTGGGGAAAGCTGTCGGAAAATCGATATAAGTGTGTGTCCAATTAATAAGGTCATTGCTCTTTAATAGTACAAGACCATCGTTAGACGACCATCCTAAAGAGCTTTTCATATCGGTTACAACCATATAGAACTTACCGTCTTTACCTCGTAGAATATGAGGATCGCGTACACAGCCGGTGCGTGCGATAGTGTCCGAACCGACAACGGGGTTTCCATTATTAAGTGGAGTATAGTTATATCCATCGCGTGAAACAGCAAAACGAATTTGCTCTTGTGAGGGATTATTTCCAGTGAAATAGGCAAAGAGATAGCAGAAATACCCTTGATCTGCTCCTACGTAAACAGTATAGTCACGACTTTTTTGTGTGCCGCTTAAAGTTGCAGTAGCAGTAAGAGTAACTGCTTTTGGGCCTTGATTATAGGCTGCTAGTTGAAGGACTTTACCTGCATTATTTACATATGAGAGATCTTTACTCTCCCATGTGATGATAGAACCTTCAGTGCCTTCTGTCGGTAGAGTGAATTCTTCGAATTGTGGGGTCTTTGAAAATGTGATTCCATCTAAATCGAGTGCAATAGACGCTGTGGCGTCTGTTAGAGCAAGTATGGTAAACTGAAAATCCTTAGTAAGGGTGGCACTGCCTTTTTTTAAAGTCGCAGTTAGTGTTACGGCTGCATTCGACTCGGTTGCATTGGGGCGAGTTACAGTACCATCTGTTGCAAGATGAGCCGCATCCGAGGTAGCCCAAGAAACGGTAATATCGTTAGTTAAAGAAGTTGGCAAAGTGATAGAACTTCGTTGTGTAGTTGAAATATCACTAAGTAATGAAGTCGCAGCCTTGCTAAGTTGATCTTGATAAATAGATGCATTGAGAGTAGACAACCCAGCACAAAGATCCGTTATAGCATTTTTAGTAAGTGTGCCATCGTATACGCGAAAATCATTATATTCTGCATTTGCCAAATATGCATCACCTGAATAACATGATCTTCCTAACCAATTATAAGAAGTACTTCCTAGATCGGCCAAACTAAGTGTAACACTTGTGTTTTGAGCGGCTTGCACTCCATTAATATAAATAGTTCCGATTTCATTTTGCTGCACATAGGTAAAGTTTTTCCACTCTCCTTGTGGCAGAGCAGCTTTCGTGTTAGTACTACTTTCAGCATTGTAGTAGGTTTGAGTAAGTGCCACACGTGCGGTAGGACTGCCGAAAAATAAATATCCGCTAGGGTCGGCTAATATATTGCTAGCATTCGAGAAACAATACACAAAGTTTCCGTTCGATGAATAAGTTCCACTTGAAGGGAGGTAGAGGTTAGTAGAAATGGTGAAGTTGGTTAATGTACTCAATACAGAGCCAATACCTTGGCCAAAATCGAAGTAACCATTGTTTGCACCAAGCGAAAGAATTGGCTGACCTTCGTAAGTATTAAGTACAGCTCCGTTTTGTAGTGTACCGATGTAAGTTCCAGTGGCATCTTTTGTCGATGAAAAATCGTAATGTAATTTTAAGGTCTGTGCTTGTAAAACCGAAAATCCACTGCTTGCAATTCCTACGATGCTAAGAACAATTGCAGCGAGGAAGTGTTTAGTTGTAAACATGTAATGTGAGCGCTTTAGTTATAAAAATTTAATTGCGGAGCAAATATACATAAAAAGGTTGAGAGCTCTTGTGCCATTCTTATCCTTTTCTATTTTTTTAGCACTTATCCGTTTTTGGTTTCCTTTTTTTTTGTAACTTTGCGCGCTGAAATAGTCAAGGATAATGATAAAAGTTAATAGATATACGCTAGAAAATGGCCTTCAATTGGTGCATTGCGAGGATCGCAGTACTCAAATGGTGGCTTTAAATGTATTGTATAAAGTAGGATCGCGTGATGAAAATCCAGATCATACTGGTTTTGCTCATCTTTTTGAGCATCTAATGTTTGGAGGTTCGGTAAATATACCTAATTTCGATGAGCCGTTAGAACTAGCCGGAGGTGAAAACAATGCATGGACAAATAGCGATATTACCAATTATTACATTAGTGTGCCTCGGCAAAATATAGAAACTGCTTTCTGGTTGGAGAGTGATCGTATGCTTTCGCTTGATTTCAATCCACGTTCACTGGAAGTGCAGCGACAGGTGGTTATGGAGGAATTTAAACAACGTTCCCTCAATCAACCTTATGGAGATATAAGTCACTTGATGCGGCGGCTTGCTTATAAGAAACATCCTTATCGATGGCCTACAATAGGTAAGAAACTCTCACACATAGCAAAAGCAACACTTTGGGAGGTTCAAGGTTTTTTTGAGCGCTTTTATACGCCTTCGAATGCAATTGTAGTAGTGACGGGCAATATTTCGTTTGAAACAGCTAAGCAACGAACGGTAAAATGGTTTGGATCGATTGAAGGTCGACAGGTTTTGCCGAAAGCCTTTGTGAGTGAGCCTCAGCAACGCAGTGAGCGTCGACTAACGATTGAACGAAATGTACCGGCTGATGCCTTATATATGGCTTTTCATATGTGTGGACGCATGCATCCCGATTATTATGCGTTCGATATTGTAAGCGATGTACTTGCCAATGGCCGTAGTTCTCGATTTACGCAACATCTGGTAAATGACCGCAAATTGTTTAGCAATTTGGACGCTTATATTTCGGGTGAAGTAGATCCTGGTCTGTTTCATATTTCA
>Ga0302211_10000290_pt1 | contig 19543 bp, 8 predicted proteins | sample II_Fen_E3_3_FD_200234 | JGI IMG/M metagenome (GOLD analysis project Ga0302211, IMG submission 200234) | Peat permafrost microbial communities from Stordalen Mire near Abisko, Sweden - II_Fen_E3_3 | ecosystem: Environmental > Terrestrial > Soil > Wetlands > Permafrost | place: Sweden: Abisko... | reverse complement strand
TGCTAGGAAACCGTGAGCGGTTGGAAATGAAAGCTTCGGATACGGACGAAAATAAGCAACTCATAAAACCGGTGGTGATGCGTTCGTCCGACCAGGTATTATTAGAAAAAATAATGAAAATTATTAACGACAATATAGCTGATCCCGACCTGAATGTCGAATTTCTGGCAAGTGGAGTTGGAATGAGTCGTGTGCATATGCACCGGAAACTAAAAGAACTGACCAATCAGTCTGCCCGCGATTTTATTAAGTCGATTCGCCTCAAACAGGCAGCCGAATTGCTTTCCACTCAAAAAACCGGTATTTCTGAACTTGCCTATGCATTGGGATTCTCTAATCTGTCCCATTTCTCGAACTGTTTCCGTGAGTTCTATGGTATGTCACCCAAAGAATACGCTCAACAGAACAAGGATAAAAAAGAAGATTGAAATACATTACGCAATCTAAAAAAAACAGTCGGAAATTTAATCCGACTGTTTTTTTATGTGTCGATAGTGCCGTTTGAACAATTCTAATGTATAAACAGAAAACATCAAATCATAACTTGTACAGTTATTTTAGACATAATTTAATGTCACTATATTAAGAGAAAATACCGATAAATATTCGTCTAATAAGGTCTAATAAGGTAGTCATACTGCCGAATGTAACATATAAGAAAGTTTTTGTAACGAATTTGGCGTAAATGTAACCAGAAGAAAAGTCTTTGAAATGCTTGCGTGGACCAATTAGAATATTAAAAAGTATGTTTGTACGGGAAATATAAACCATCGTTAAACTAAAGTAAACAAAATTGTTAAACTAAAATGGATAAAAGAAAAATGAAAACATGAACTCCCCTTATGTAATTGTTGAAGTCAAATAACTACATGTTAAAATGATAAATTATTTGATTTAAAATAAATTAGAGAAATTATAATTAATATTAATGTCTTATTTAGGTAATCTATTTACCATATGATTAGCAATGGTAAGCAAAGTAATTGAACCAATTTAATAGTAATACAATGAAAAAAAATCATGAATCAGCCCGTTTCCGTCTAAATGATAGAAGGAAACAATTGTTGACGAGCTTTTTATTTTTATTAATGATTATGCTCAGTTCAGCAACATTTGGACAAAATTCGCATTCGATTAAAGGACAAGTTTTGGATTCAAAGCAAGAACCTTTAATAGGAGCAACAATAATGCTTAAAGGCAATAGCTCGTCAAGCACAGTTACAGATCTTAATGGTCAGTTTGTGTTAAATGTGTCGGGCTCAAAACCAATCCTTATCATATCATACATAGGGATGGAATCACAAGAAGTTGAGGTACTCGGAAAAAATAATATTTCGATAGTTCTGAAAGATAAAAACATCAATATGGATGAAGTTATTGTTGTTGGTTATGGTACGCAAAGAAAAGCAGACCTGTCATCAGCAATTTCAATTCTTTCTCCGAGTGAGCTGACCAAAGTCCCTGGAGGTCTTTCTGCAGGATTACAGAGTCAGGTTGCCGGAGTGCAAGTGACTAATGGACGTATCCATATTCGTGGTGTAGGCTCTATTAATAATACTGATCCACTTTACGTGGTTGATGGAATGATTGGAGGAAGCGTTCCTGATGAAAGTAATATTGGAAGTGTTCAAATTTTGAAGGATGCTGCATCTTGCGCTATCTATGGTGCACGTGGTGCTAATGGTGTTGTAGTTATTACCACTAAACGTGGTCAGTCTGGAGAGGTGAGAATAGATTACGATGGTTATACCGGATGGAAAACATTTACTAATGAAATAAAATTGCTCAGTGGGCAAGACTTAGCCGAACTCATTAATGAGGAAATGTATAATGCTAAACCTTCTCGTACAGATTATATAACAGGACTATCTAACCCAGCGTCTATCGGCAAGGGTTATAATATGTTTGATGCACTGAAACGTACGGGATCTTATCAGAAGCATAATATTTCAATTAGTGGAGGTACGGAAAACGCTAATTTTCGAGTAACGGGAGTTTACTCTACTGATAAACCAATGCTTATCAAGCAGGATTATGAAAATTATTCAGTAAATTTTGTGTCTGATATAAAAAAGGGGATATTTACTCTTGGTGAAACTGCAACAATTAGTCGCAATTTACATAACTGGAACGAATCACTTACGATGCTTGCGCTGAAATGGAGTACTGCGTGTCCTATTTATGATGCAACATCAAAGACTGGCTATGCTGGTTCTGGTCTCGGTACCGATCTGGCAAATTCTCGGGCTACTGCTGACTACACCTGGGATAAGAGTGAAAACAATTCAATGACAGGAAATGCATGGGTAACAGCGGAACCTATCAAAGGCTTGAAATATAAATTCAACTTCGGAGCCGATATCGGGAGATATTCTTCCCGTAGTTATACAGCCGATTATAGTGTGGGTCAGTATCAGACCAATAGCCCGGATTCATACTCTATGTCAGACACCCGTTCAAATAGATTTTTATATGAAAACACATTATCATATGAAAAGAAAGTTGCGAAACATAACTTTAACGCGATGGTTGGTATAACCTCTGAAGAAACAAAAGGCTTTGGACTCAATGGTAGCGCACGTGATATGCCAAGTAGCGAGGTGCTGATTCTCAGTGCTACTCAAGATGCATCAACAAAGGATGTCGGCAGTTCCGAGAGTCATTCTTCTATGTTTTCCTATCTTGGACGCCTGCTTTACGATTACGATGGTAAATATATGTTAACAGCTAATTTCCGTCGTGATGGCAGTTCAAACTTCTCCCAGAATAATCGCTACGGTAATTTTCCTTCTTTTTCTGCTGCATGGCGTCTGAGTCAGGAGAACTTTATGAAAGGTATCTCATGGCTTGATGATTTGAAACTGCGTGCAAGTTGGGGAAAATTGGGAAATTCAAATATTAATCCTTATCAGTATCAAAGTACGGTATCGTTTAGCAATATATGGTATTATTTAAATGATACGAAGGTGACCGGCGCTATGCCTCTTACTCCGTCTAACCCAAATGTGAAGTGGGAGAATCAGACATCAAAAGACCTCGGTTTTGATTTGACAGTGTTGAATAATACATTATCTATTACAGCCGATTATTATGATAAGACAACAAATGATATGCTTGTGCAGGTCCCTATTGCTTATTCTGCCGGTTATGTGACAACATTTCCGACATTCAATGCAGGAAGTATCAATAATAAAGGTTTCGAATTTCTTGTAACATATCGCAATCATATTGGTAAAAACTTTGACTATAGTGCATCAGCCAACTTGTCCACAGTTAAGAATAAAGTCCTGAGTATGGGTTCCAATAATCAATTATTTGGTGCCAGTGGCATCACATGTACCCAAGTTGGAAGCTCTATCGGTCAATTCTGGGGTTATAAGACCAACGGACTGTACAAAACTCAGGCAGAACTTGATGCTGATAAAAAATTTGCACCGAATGCTGCTTTGGGTGATATTCGTTTCGTTGACGTTAATAAAGATGGTTCTCTTGATTCAAAGGATATGACATTTATTGGTAATCCTATTCCAGACTTTACATATGGGTTTAATTTAGAAGCTCAATATAGAACAAGTTTCGGAACATTTGACTGCTCTATGGTGTGGAATGGTTCTCAGGGAAATGACATATACAATAACACCCGTTATTATGGAGAAGGAATGTATCACAACTATAGCTGCTTTGAAAGTACGCTAAATCGTTACCGTGCTACAGATTTGACATTCACAAATCCTATATCAGGTGTAGTAACATTTTATCCAAAGAATACTGATACTGACATGCCTCGTGCTGTATATGGTGATCCAAACAATAACATGCGCCAAAGCAGTCGTTATGTAGAAGACGGATCTTACTTGCGCTTGAAGACTCTTGTATTTGGTTATACGCTGCCTGAAAACTGGATAAAGAAAATGTACATACAAAAAGCGCGTTTCTATGTGGGCGGTAAAAACTTGTTGACTTTCACGAAATATTCAGGCCTTGATCCAGAAGTAGGAGATCAAAGTACAACAAATGGTACAAATCTAACACGCGGTGTTGATGGTTTGACATCATGGGATCCGACTTTCCCTAATTCTAAGGAATTATACGTTGGTTTACAAGTTACATTTTAATATTTTATAAACTCTAAAAAAATATCAAATGAAAACTACAATATTAAAATTTTTAGTGTGCATTGGATTGTTGGTCGCTGCGGCTGGTTGTAAACCGGATATGACTCTAAGCAATCCTGCGGAAAGTACTATTGATACATATTATAATTCTAAAGCCCAGTTGCAAGCTTCTCTTATTCCTGCCTATCAGGCCTTAATTGGTCGTGATCAGGGTGGCTATTGCTTCCAAACGCTTTTTGCTCTTCTTGCACCTGGCGATGATTATGCTCGTACATATAAATGGCCCGCTATGTACCAAGATACTTATAATACTCCAGCAAGTGATGGTATTGTGAAAGTAACATGGATGGATTGGTTTAATGGAGTTTTTGCATCTAATATTGCTATTTATCAAATAACTAATTATAAAGGGACAGACACTTCTACGGATGAAAAGAATACGATGCTTGGACAAGCCTATTTTCTGCGTGGATTATTTTATTTGAATTTATGTTCACTCTATGGCGAGACAATACCTTTCTATGATCATCCAACGGTGAGTGGTGCTGCAGACTATTATCCGAGTAATGCTAAGAGCGGGCAAGTCTATGCTCAGATAGTAAGTGATTTTTCTCAGGCAGCAAGTTTATTGCCCGTTAAAAGCAAGCTGTATGCAACTGCATCCAATATCGGTCGTGCGACTCAAGGTGCTGCTCTTGCATTCTTGGCAAAGGCTTATCTCTGGCGTCCTATTCTTGAAAAAGGACAAACGGCAGAATATGCTAAGGCACAGGTTGCTCTGGAGAAACTTATCTCAAGTAATGAATATAAACTTAACTCCAACTTCCATAACAACTTCACAGATGACCTAACAAAGGAGAATGGAGTAGAATCTATATTCGAAGTACAAATGCACAATGGACCGGGTTGGTTGGGTGCTGATCTTTCCGACTCATGGCGTTTTATTAATATCGGTTTACCCGATGGCACCGGGGGCAGTTGGTGGAACCTGGCACCGACCAAGATGGCTTATGATGAATTTGAAAGTGGCGATCCTCGTCGTTATATGACACTTTGGTGTCCTGGAGGGGCGTACTTTACTGCACAAGATGGAAGCCATGTGACTTTTGAGCAAATGATAGCCAATGTATCGTCTGATAAAGACAAATACGGAACGCGCAAGGAGTGTCCGGATGCATACTCTCAATATAATGGCGATAGCGATGATAAATTTAATGATCCGCTAATGCGTTATGCAGACGTGCTTTTGATGTATGCAGAGTGTTTGCATGCAGCTGGTAATGATGGCAAGGCCATTAATGATCCTGCAGGCCCCAAGTATTGGATTCAACAGGTCCGTAACCGTGCCAATAATATTGTACCTTCAGAGCAAAGTCAACTATGGTATTCAACATCGAATGGAACCATTCCAAATGTTGATGATTTAATGGCGGCTGCTCCTACAATCAATGGTTTCAAAATGGACAATATCCTGAATGTAATTGAGCACGAACGTTGTGTTGAGCTTATGGGTGAGTATTATCGTTACTTCGATTTGCTACGTTTGGGTCAGGCAGACAGCAAGTATCTGAAACCATTGCAGGATGGTGGATGGACAGCAAAGGCGACGTATTATCCTTTTCCACAGGAAGAACTTAATAATAATCCTAACCTGAAAGGTAATGACATGAACAATTAACGGTTAAATAAAGATTGTATTTGACGTAAATCTAGTAACACTATTAAGACAACGTAAGTTGCAAAGAGTCCGCTCTTTCAGCATAAATAGTAAGTCTGCAAATTAGTTAATGGTTAGCATAGTAAAGAAATTTAGTTACTTATCTGTATTTAAACACTATAGATGTGGTAGTTGTTTCTGATTTATGCTAACCATTTATCATTTTTCTTATAATATGCCAACGGTGCCAAATCGGTGCTTGTATAGTCATTTTGACACAATTTTATGAGGTTGGATTAAGAGAAAATGCCAATAAATATTCGTCTAATAAGGTCGAATCAGGAAGTCAGACTACCGAATGTAACGTGCAGAAAAGTTTTTGTAACGAATTTGGCCCAAATGTAACCAGAAGAAAAGTCTTTGAAATGCTTGCTTGGACCAATTAGAATATTAAAAAGTATGTTTGTACAGGAAATATAAACCATCGTTAAACTAAAGTAAACAAAAATGTCAAACAAAAATGGATAAAGGAAAAACGAAAACATGACTCTCTTTATGTGATTATTGAACCCAAGTAATTAAAAATCTAGTAAAAATGAATTCTAATCATGAGAAACAAACTTTTATTTAGGCCATTAAGCCTGTTATTATTTTTATTCCCTCTCTGTGCTTTTGCACAAACAATAACTGTAAGAGGAATTGTAAAAGATCCAAATGGAGAAACATTAATCGGAGTGAGTGTAACGCAAGTTGGATCTACTAATGGAACAATCACCGATATGTCCGGAATGTATGAAATCAAAACAAGTGCTAACTCAAAATTGAATTTTTCGTATTTAGGCTATCAAAAACAAGAAGTAGCCGTAAATGGAAAAACAAAAATTGATGTTACGTTGAAAGACGAAGACAAATCATTAAGTGAAGTTGTAGTTGTAGGATATGGAACACAAAGGAAAGAAGCTGTTACTGGTTCGGTTGCTTCTGTAAGTGGAAATATGCTCAAAGAAATTCCCGCAGGAAATATTACACAAGCATTACAAGGACGTGTTGCGGGGGTGGATTTACAGCAAACTGATTCAAAACCGGGCTCTACGTTACAAATTCGTATTCGTGGTACCCGTTCGTTGACGGCGAGTAACGACCCTTTGATTGTGCTTGACGGTATTCCATTCTCAGGATCAATCAGTGACATCAGTCCGGACGATATCAAGAGTCTTGATATTTTGAAAGATGCTTCGGCAACTGCTATTTACGGATCGCGTGGTGCTAATGGTGTTCTATTGATAACAACCAACAAAGGAGTTAAAGGCGCAGTTCCACAGATTAGCTACAATGGATATTTTGGCGTAGGGAAAGCTATTTCTTACCCTATGATGAATGGAACTGAATTTGTAGCTCTCCGTAAGGCAGCAGGTATATACACCACAAATGGTGTGGATGAATCCAATGATGTAAACACTGATTGGCAGTCAATGTTTTATACAACCGCCGTTACTCAAAGTCATGATTTAAATATTTCGGGTGGTAATGAGAGAGGTAGCTACAAGTTTGGTGCTAACTATTATAAAAATCAATCTGTAATACCAGGTTCAAACTATAGCCGTTATGCTATCCGCGGTTCCGTTGATCAGGAAATCGGTAAATATATACGGGTCGGTTTTACTTCAAATACAAATTTTAATATTACTAATGGTGCCAGCTTGGGAATGTTCGGTGTGCTGAGTATGTCTCCTATTACCAATCCATATAATACTGATGGCACATTGAAAAAAGTGGTAAGTATGGTGATGGATAATCAATATGTATATACAAAAAGCGGAATAGAAAATTTGGGAGATGCATGGAAAGATCAACAAAAGGCATTAGGTTCCTATAATTCATTCTACGCCGAAATAAAGATTCCTGGTGTAGAGGGCTTAAAGTACCGTACCAATATTGGTGGTAACTTCAACTTTAGCAACGCTGGTACCTATACCGGAGTGGGAGTCTTTAGTGGCACATCTACTACAGCTTCATCCGCTAGTCTCGTTAACTCTTATACTACAGATTGGGCTATTGAAAATATGTTGACCTACGACCGGGCTTTTGGTAAGCATCGGGTGAACGCGGTAGCCATGTACTCAGCAGAGCAAAATTTTTACAACAAAACAACTATTTCTGCAACAAATATACCCTCAGACAACTTACAGTATTATAATATAGGACAAGCTGCTGCATCTAACATTACGGTTAACCCAGGTAATGATAGTTCTGGTATTCCTTATCAAGGGTATACTGTTTGGGGGCTGGAATCTTGGATGGGGCGTATAATGTATTCTTATGACGACCGCTATATGCTAAGTGTTACCGGTCGTGCTGATGGTTCCTCCAGACTTGCTTCGGGGCATAAGTGGCATACTTATCCAGCAGTATCTGCCGGATGGAATATCAATAAAGAATCGTTCATGAAAGATATAACATGGATAGATGCGTTGAAGTTACGTGCTGGTTATGGACAGACCTCGAACCAATCTGTTTCTCCATATGCTACTCTTGGATCGTTAAGCTCTTCTTCATACAACTTTGGCTCTTCTTACTCTACGGGTTATAGTGTGTCTACATTGCAAAATGCCGATTTAGGTTGGGAATATTCTATCACAAAGAATTTTGCGACTGATTTTTCTATCTTGAAGAATCGTTTATCAGGTACATTTGAGTATTATGTAACGAATACAAAAAACCTTTTAATGAGTGTTAATTTACCAAGTACTACTGGTGTGAGTAGCTATACCGCCAATGTAGGTTCAACCCAAAATAGAGGCTTCGAATTTTCACTTAACGGCGTGATATTGGATAACCTCAATGGATGGACATGGGAAGTTGGCGCTAACGTGTATCATAATGTAAATAAAATTACTGCTCTTGCTTCAGGACAGTCTCAAGATACAAATAATGGTTGGTTTGTTGGTCATTCAATTAATAGTGTCTACGATTATAAGAAAGTAGGACTCTGGAATACAACTGATGCTGATTATAAATATTTTAAGATATTAGAACCCGGAACAACTTCAACAGTAGGTATGATTAAGGTTCAATATACAGGAACTTACAACGCTGATGGTTCGCCAACAAGGGCAATTAGTGCAGATGACAGGCAAGTTATCAATCTTGATCCTGATTTTCAGGGAGGATTCAACACGAGGGTAGCTTACAAAGGATTTGATCTGAGCGTTGTCGGAGGCTTTCAAAGCGGTGGCACCTTAATCAGTACCCTTTACGGATCAGCCAGCTACCTTAATGCGCTTACTGGACGTAGAGGAAACATAAAGGTAGACTACTGGACGTCAACAAACACCAATGCCACTTATCCAAATCCAGCCGGACCATTAAGCGGTGATAATCCAAAATATGGTTCAACGTTAGGTTACTTCGATGCATCGTATATCAAGATACGTACCATTTCACTTGGGTATAACTTCACACAAAAATGGTTGAAATTTGCTGGAATTCAAAAACTTCGCCTTTATGGCACGGTACAGAATCCATTTATTTTGTTCTCACCTTACCACAAGCAATCAGGTATGGATCCGGAAACTAACTCATATGGTGATGCAAATCAAGCTGTGAATTCTTATAGCCATCGTATACTGACTACAGGTTTTAATACACCTTCAACTCATAACTACTTAGTGGGCGTTAATATAACATTTTAAAAAAAATAACGATGAAAAGTAAATATATAAAAACTTTAATAGGAACAGCCCTAATATCAATGTTCCTGATGGGATGCTCGTCTGATCTTTTGAATGAGAATCCACGTAATATTTTTACACCCGACTATTTTAAAACTCAAGCAGGTGTTCAAGGCGGAGTAACGGCATTGTACTATAACCTCCGCAATTTATACGGACAAGCCTACTACTATAATGCATGTGAAACCGGTACTGACGAAGCTACATGGGGTGCTAGTGCAGATGGAAACTTTACGGCAATGGATTATTCCAATGCAGCAACGTTTGATGCTAGTACTTCTCCTATTAGTATATTATGGAGTACCGTCTTCTCTAACATCAATACGGCTAATGGTATTATTGAAAATGCTTTATTGGTAAATGAAACAAAAAAAGGAACTTCAGATACTATTTCGGGTTCGTTAATTACCGAAGCCAATTTTTTCCGTGCATTCGACTATTTTTTGTTGGTGCAAAAATATGGTGGAGTGCCTTTGGATTTGGGTGCTGGAAACCTGAAGTTTAATACTTCTGCAGTTAGAATATCAGTACGTAATACTGTGCCTGAGGTTTACACCAAATGTATATTTCCTGATTTGTTGACATCGATAAGCAAGTTGCCGGTGACACAACGTCTTACTGGAACGGTAACCAAACAGGTTGCCCAATTAATATTGGCTAAAGCTTATTTAACTTATGGTTGGTGGCTTCAGAACCCTAACAAAATTCCTACTTATCCACTGTGTGACAGAACTGACCCTAATGGAAAAGATGCTACCTGGTATTTTCAACAGGCATACAATCTTGCAACTTCTACAATTGCTAACCCTGGGACTTATGGCTTACAAGCTACATATTATGATGTTAACGTAGGATCAAACGATCGTAACAATGAAGTAATGCTGTATGCTGATCATACACAATCAAGTGCTCAATATAATGGAGGCAGTCTTAGTTCTGGTAGTGCTGCTGCTCCCGATAATTTTGCTAGTTGGATGTTGACATGGAATTATCCTAACATCAGAAGTTCAAATGTTAGTTCTGTTGTGCGTGTGTCTACACAAGATTTGGGACGTCCATGGGTGCGTATGGCACCACCAATTGATGTATTTACAAATACATTTGCTGAGAAAACGAATGATTCTCGTTATGACGGAACCTTTACAACTGTTTATCATGCTAACTGGCCTATGGGTGGTAATACCAGTACTTCTTTGGTTAATGCAAACAACATGTCTATTGTTCCAGGTGATCCTGTGCTCTCTTTCTTAAGCACAGATGATCCGTCTATTGTTTATCCTACTGCGTTAGCAGCAGGTATAAGTAATGTTGGCGCCGGAACAATGCCTGGAAGAGCTGATTATGTGGTAGGACCGAGTGCTATAAGTAGAATTATATATCCTGGAATTTGGAAACTAGGACCTTATCGTACAGACAATGGTACTGGAACAGGAAACCCCAATGCAGGTAGTACCCGTCCTTTCCCAATTGACAAGTTCTCTGAACTATTCTTTATAGCAGCCGAAGCAGCTGTAAAGGGTGCAACTACAACAGCTGTAACCGGAACCTATGCAAATGACGGAACTGCCAGAGGATTGATTAATGTGATTCGTGCTCGTGCAGGAAAATGGAAATATAGCAACGCACAAAATGCTGCCGTAACTGCCGATAATAGTGCTGCTATGGTAGCTGCTACGCCTGCAACTATAAATATCAACTATATTTTAGCAGAACGTTCGCGTGAGTATTATGGTGAAGGGTATCGTATCTTCGATTTGAGACGTACACAAACATGGGCTGACGTTGCCGGCACTTACCGTATTTGTGGAAAAGATATAGGAGATCGTAAGATTCAAACTGTAAAGCGTACTATTTTACCTGCAAATTATTTAGACCCTATTCCGCAAGGACAGATTGATGGAATGGATATGACAGCTGCTGAAAAAGCAGCCTATCAAAACCCTGGTTATTGATTAAATAATTAAGTTATGGCTGATTGGAATTTATCAACTAATATGATTCCAATCGGCCATGCTTTTATTAAGGATGGTATTCATTTTACGTACGCATTCGCATAAACAGATATTTACATTTTAGTATTCTGAGCTATTATAAGCTTTGGACCATTTTCCATTTTTATATCTAAATGATCGATTTTTTATGTTCCTATTCTGTAACGATCTATTTTGTATATCTAAAATTGAAAATCAAATATCTTAATTCTAAAGTCGAAAAGTAAATTCAAATATACTTTTGCATTGAAAACATGGGTTAATTTAGATGGTTAAAATTATTTTCTATTCAAAATGGCTTTTTCTCGGATTACAGTGTTTTACAAAATATTTTTTAATAGGCATAAATAAATATAAGTAGTTACAAGTTACAAGATGTTGATGCATCATGTTTTTAGAACACCGATCATAAATATTATCTTTTCTTACTTACTATCGAAAACAATTTATTTGATATATAAATAAAAAATTAAATACAAATAGTTTACAGTTACTTGTAGTTTTAATTCGCTACAAGCTATTTCAATAATCAAAAAATAAATCAATCAATGAAATCAACAACACAAAAAGTATCCATGGGAGAAAAGATTGGATACAGTTTAGGCGATGGATCAGCCAATCTGGTATTCCAAATGATGATGATGTTTCAACTATTCTTCTATACGGATGTATTTGGAATAAAGGCTACTGCAGCAGGTATGATTTTATTGGTTGCACGGGTGTTCGATGCTTTTGTAGATCCGATGGTGGGAATAATATCAGACAGAACCAACACGCGTTGGGGTAAGTATCGTCCGTGGATATTATGGACAGCAATTCCGTTTGCCTTGTTTTTTATACTGGCCTTTTCAACTCCTGATTTGAGCGAGCGCGGAAAGATTCTGTATGCCGGTATTACCTATATTATGTTGATGTCCATTTATTCGTTTAATAATACTCCTTATTCCTCGCTGGGCGGGGTAATGACCAGCGACATCAAAGAGCGCACAAGTATTTCATCTATTCGGTTTGTTACTGCTACTATTGCTACTTTTATAGTTCAGGGACTCACTTTACCGTTGGTAACAAAGTTTGGTCATGGCGATGCTAAGAAAGGGTGGGAAGGTACTATTTTGCTGTTTGCCTCTGTGGTAGTGGTACTTTTAGTGATTACATTTTTCACGACTAAAGAGCGAATTAAACCACCGGTTAATCAAAAAACACCTATTAAACAGGATTTCAAAGATATTATTAGTAATCGTCCCTGGAAGGCCATGTTTGCACTCACCTTATTCTTGTTCGTCACATTATCCATGTGGGGAAGCAGTATGTCGTATTATTTTAATTATGTAGTTGATAAAGATGCTTTATTCAACTTTTTGCGTCACTTTGGACTGGTGGCTGATGCCGGTCAAAGCTATGGAGCCTTACATGGTTTTCTGAATGCATTTGGATTAATTGCATCGAATAACAGTCAGGTTTTTGCTGTAGGATTCAGTTTGTTTAATATGATTGGACAACTAGTGACTTTACTTGCAGTTATATTTTTGTCCGGATGGTTATCCGGAATATTCGGGAAACGCAACGTTTTTATTGTTTGTCTGGCTCTTACCGCCTTGTCAACTGCTCTGTTCTTTATTGTCCCAACAGATAATATCGGAATGATATTCATCATTAATATCTTGAAAAGTCTGGCTTATGCTCCTACCATTCCTTTACTTTGGGCGATGATGGGCGATGTGGCCGATCACTCGGAGTGGATTAATAATCGTCGTGCTACAGGTTTTGTTTTTGCAGGTATCGTATTTGCTCTGAAAGCCGGACTTGGCATAGGTGGTGCTATTTGTGGTAGTATTATTGACTCTTTTGGTTTTGTTCCCAATGCAGTTCAAAGTGCTTCGGCTATTGTAGGAATACGGCTTACAGCTAGTGTAATTCCGGCGGTAACATTCTCTATCGGTGTTATAGCTTTGTTTTTTTACCCTATTACAAAAAGTCTAAACGAGAAACTTCAAGGGGAATTAGCCGAACGAAGAAGTAAGAATAATGACTGAGAAATAAGCTCTTGATATTTTAATTTGAACCAAAAGATGAAATATAGAAAATTGCAGGGATTGGGGCTTATCGTATGCTTGTTTGTGAGTTTATCTGTTATCGCCGCAAAACCGCAACCCTCTTTAAAAGACGCTTTAAAAAATAAGTTTCTGATTGGAGTTGCCATCAATACCGATCAGGTGTCGGGAAAAGATTCAGCCGCCCTCCGGGTTATCAAACACCAATTTAACTCGGTGGTAGCCGAAAACTGCATGAAGAGTGAAGAAATTCAACCGAAAGAAGGTGAATTCGATTTTACGAAATCCGATCAGTTTGTAAATTTTGGTCAGAAAAATCATATATTTATTATTGGTCATACGCTTATATGGCATTCTCAGGCTCCTGCATGGCTGTTTGTAGGTAAAGATGGTAAAGACGTTTCGCGTGAGGTGCTGATAGAACGCATGAGAAAGCACATCACTATACTTGTAGGTCGTTACAAAGGTCGCGTACAGGGTTGGGATGTGGTGAATGAAGCCATCAATGATGACGGTTCGTTTCGTCAGAGTAAGTTTTATAAAATAATAGGCGAAGACTATATTTCACTGGCTTTTAAGTTTGCTCATGAAGCCGACCCTAAAGCTCAGTTATATTACAACGACTATTCAATGGCACATCCGGGAAAAAGAGCCGGAGTTGTGAGCCTGATAAAAAAGCTTCAAAATTCCGGTATAAAAGTAGACGGAATTGGTATGCAGGGACATTTGACGATGGACTTTCCGACGATTGCGGAAGAAGAAAAAAGTATCGTTGCTTTTTCCGAGCTTGGAGTGAAAGTGATGATTACCGAATTGGACTTAACCGTAATCCCATTTCCAACTCAAAATGGTGGTGCCGATGTCTCTATGTCGTATAAATACAAAAAGGAGATGAATCCTTATCCCGATGGTTTGCCTGACTCTGTAGCTACAAAATGGAACAACAGGATGACTGACTTTTTCAGGTTATTCTTGAAACATCACGATAAAATCAGCCGCGTAACTGTGTGGGGAGTATCTGATGGACAAACGTGGCGAAATGACTGGCCGATAGTTGGTCGGAAGGATTACCCTTTATTGTTCGACCGAAATTATAATGCCAAACCGGTTGTTGAAGCGATTATAAAAATGGCAGAGAAAGCCCCTAAGCCTTAAGAACAGAAAATACATAACAAATAAATAAGTAAATACAAAACTAACTCAGCTCCCCTTTTGGGGGTGGGGGTTAATTAATTGATAAATATGAAAACTCCTCGATATCTGGTCAAAGATCTTTATACTGCCGATCCTTCGGCTCATGTGTTTAATGGTAAAATCTACATTTATCCTTCGCATGATATTGAATCGGGCATCCCCGAAAATGATAATGGTGATCACTTTGATATGCGCGATTACCATGTTTTCTCGATGGATAGTGTGGACGGTGAAGTGACCGACCATGGTGTGGCACTGGCTGTGAAAGATATACCATGGGCCGGTCGTCAGTTGTGGGCACCCGATGTGGCTTGCAAAGATGGAAAGTACTACCTTTATTTTCCGTTGAAAGATAAAAACGATATTTTTCGCATTGGTGTGGCTGTGAGCGATAAACCGGAAGGTCCATTCGTACCTCAGAGCGATCCTATAAAAGGGAGTTTTACGATTGATCCTGCAGTTTTGGAAGATAACTCAAAAGACTTTTATCTCTATTTTGGTGGATTGTGGGGTGGTCAGTTGCAACGTTATCGTAACAATAAAGCCATTGAAAATCCGGCAGAACCCAAAGATGAAGATCCTGCTTTATGTGCTCGTGTGGCAAAACTCAGTGATGATATGTTGGAATTTGCCGAAGAGCCCCGTGATGTCTTGATATTGGACGAAAACGGAGAGCCACTAAAAGCAGGTGACCACGACCGTCGTTATTTTGAAGGCCCATGGATGCATAAATACAACAATAAATATTATTTTTCATATTCCACAGGTAACACCCACAAGCTTTGTTATGCTATAGGTGATAATCCTTATGGTCCTTTTACCTATGGAGGTGTAATTTTGACTCCGGTTGTAGGTTGGACTACACACCATTCTATTGTTGAATTTCAGGGGAAGTGGTACCTTTTCCATCATGATAGTGTTCCTTCGGGTGGTCGAACCTGGTTACGAAGTATCAAAGTGGTAGAGTTGGAATACAATGAAGATGGCACAATAAAAACCATCGATGGAGGTGGTGAGCAGTAATAATTACGTGGAATAAGGATTTATTCAGTGTTGCAGATAAAACGATCGGATCAACTGCTAATAATTTTGAAGTAGTTACAAGTATATAGCTACGAGTTACAATACTGTTTATCTGTGTTTTTCTCTCGGAAAATAGATCATTAAATATTATTTATTACCTAAGTCAGCATGAAGAAGTATAATAGCCTTAAATATATTCCTGTTTTAATACTTTTTGCAGGTTTATTCATTAGTAACAAGCCTGTTGATCCATATCTGGACACAACCCTATCCTTTGAAAAGCGCACGGATGATTTGGTCTCAAGGCTGACACTAGCAGAAAAAGTGCAGCTTATGCGTTACGATTCTCCGGAGATTAAACGTTTGGATATTCCGGCATACAATTGGTGGAACGAATGTTTGCATGGCGTGGCCCGTTCGGGTTTGGCTACTGTTTTTCCGCAGGCTATTGGTATGGCGGCTATGTGGGATACGGATCAAATGTATAAAAACGCAGTGGCTATTTCGGATGAGGCACGTGCTAAGAATAATGATTATGTTCATAAGAATAAGCGTGGTATTTATCAGGGACTGACTTTCTGGACTCCTAATATCAATATTTTTCGTGATCCGCGTTGGGGAAGAGGAATGGAGACCTACGGAGAGGATCCGTATCTGACAGCTGAACTTGCTATTCCATTCATTAAGGGACTTCAGGGTGATGATCCTAAATACATGAAGTTGGTGGCAACCGCCAAGCACTTTGCTGTACATAGCGGTCCTGAATCAACAAGACATTCCTTTGACGTATGGCCGAATGACTATGATCTGGCTGAGACTTATTTTCCGCATTTCAAAAGAACGGTTACTGAAGCCGGAGTTTATTCGGTGATGTGTGCTTACCAACGTTTTAAAGGTATACCTTGTTGTGGAAATAAATTTTTGGAAGATGTGTTGCGTAATAAATGGAATTTCAAAGGTTACATCGTTTCCGACTGTTGGGCAATCCACGATTTTTACGATGCAAAGGCACATCATGTTACGGCTACGCCTGAGGAAGCCGCTGCTATGGCTGTGAAAGCTGGTACTGATTTGAACTGTGGTGATACTTATGCGACATCCTTATTGAATGCAGTAACTAAAGGTTTATTGACGGAAGATGAAATCAATGTTTCGGTAAAAAGATTAATTCTTGCCCGCATGAAGCTGGGACAATTCGACCCGGAAGAAAATGTAAAATATGCTCAAATTCCACTTTCTGTAGTTGATTGTGAACAACATCGATTGTTAGCTTTAGAGTCGGCGCGAAAATCAATGGTTTTATTGAAAAACGCAAACAATGTTTTGCCATTTAGTAAGGATATTAAGCGCGTAGCGGTCATTGGACCCAATGCTGACAATCGTGAAATTTTGCTTGGCAATTATAACGGTTATCCTTCCAACGAAATTACTCCCCTAAACGGCATCATTGCAAAGCTACCAAATGCAGAGGTGAAATACGCTCAGGGTTGTGCGTTGGCCGAAGGGCTTCCTTGTCTGACTGTAATTCCAGAACAGTATTTTTTTACCGACAAAACGCTCAATAAAAAAGGTTTGGTAGCTGAGTATTTTGATAATATTGGTTTAGAAGGAACAGCAAAACATAAAAGGATTGATAAAAACATTGACTTTACCTGGTGGACAACAGCTCCGTTTGATGACATGAAGTACGAACACTTTTCGGTTCGTTGGAATGGGGTGTTTGTTCCTCCCACAACAGGAAAGTATGCTATTGGAGGCGAAGCCCTGAATGGATTCAAGCTTTATCTGGATGGAAAAATGCTGACAGTTGGGAAAGAAAATGATCATAGTTCGCGCACTGCTTATGAATATGTTCAGTTGAAGGCCGGTAAATCTTATCAAATACAGGTTGAATATATCCAGAATAATACGGAATATTCAAATGTTCATATTTTTTGGGAAGTTCCCAATCAGAACCTGAAAAACGAAGCAGTTAAACTGGCTCAAAACTCAGACATAGTGGTGCTTTGTATGGGTTTGAGTCCGTTACTTGAAGGAGAAGAGATGAATGTGAAAGTGGATGGGTTTTCGGGTGGTGATCGGCTGGATATAAAACTGCCTGAATCGCAATCTTCACTAATTCGTGAAATTCAGAAGCTCGGAAAACCAACCGTTTTGGTTCTGTTGAATGGAAGTGCATTGGCATTTAACTGGGAAGCTGAAAATATCCCGGCTGTTGTTGAAGCCTGGTATCCGGGACAGGCAGGTGGAACTGCAATTGCTGATGTCCTTTTTGGTGATTATAATCCTGCCGGACGTTTACCGGTTACTTTTTATAAAAATATAAATCAGATTTCGGCTTTTGATGTGTATGACATGAAAGGAAAAACATATCGTTATTTTGATGGTCAGCCTTTGTATGAGTTTGGATATGGTTTAAGTTTTACTACCTTTGAATATGCAATTAAAAATGCTCCGAAAACTATTCAGGCCGGAGAAAATATTATTGTAGAGGCAGAGGTGAAAAATACGGGAACCCGGGCAGGAGACGAAGTGGTACAACTTTATGTCTCTTTACCGGACAGTAAGTTGAAAAAGGCAATCCGCTCACTTCAGGGCTTTAAACGCATTCATCTGGAAGCGGGAGAAACCAGATCATTAAAGTTCGAATTGAAACCGAACCAGTTTGCAGCCCGGAATAATGAGAATGTAGCCGTGATAGAGCCGGGAACAGTTCAATTATCGATAGGAGGTAAACAGCCTGATGCTAAATCAATAGAATCGAAACAGGTGATACAGCAAACCGTAGCCGTTACAGGAAGTACATTCTATGTAAATGAATAAATGAAATAGGATATAATGGTTAGTATCCATTTGTCAATTAAAAATGGAGATACGCAATACATGCATCAAAAATTAATAATATATGCTTTATTTCTCTTATCAGCTTTTCACTTACAGGCTGAGGATGGGCATCAACTTTGGTTACGGTTTGATAAGACGAAGGCAGACCTTCCTGTTTTCTCAGGAATAAGTGCTAATGAAAATCAGTTTGCAGTTCAGGAGTTTCAGCAGGACTGGAATGCAATGACGGGGAAGTTGCTTCCTGTTGTCCGGGGGTTGGATAATCAAACTCTGGTGATAGGTACGTTGAACGATAAGAATATCGTTTCTTTCAAATTAGAAAACGATCTGAAAAAACTTGGCAACGAAGGTTATGTGATTAAAACCGTTCATCAAAAGAATAAAACCTTTACCGTGGTAGCTTCTGCAGGTAATAAGGGACTACTCTACGGAGTTTTTCATTTGCTGAGGCTTATACAAACCAATGAATTTACCAATTCACTCAATATCTCCGAAAAACCCTCATATTCCGTTCGCATACTCAACCATTGGGATAATCAGGACGGATCGATAGAACGTGGTTATGCCGGTCATTCCATCTTTTGGCGTACGGGCGAGGAACATCCCACTGTGACCGACAATGACAGAACTTTGTGGCGGGAATATGCACGTGCCAATGCTTCGATAGGCATAAACGCTACGGTGCTCAATAATGTGAATGCTTCGCCCAATATATTGTCCGCAGAATATTTACAAAAAGTAAAAGCTATTGCCGAAGTGTTGCGGCCATATGGGGTTAACGTATACCTTTCGATTAATTTCTCGTCGCCGAAAGAAATAGGTGGCTTGTCCACGTCCGATCCTTTGGATAAACAGGTGCGGAAATGGTGGGCAGACAAAGCGAACGATATTTATAAGCAGATTCCCGACTTTGGTGGCTTTCTGGTAAAAGCAAATT
>Ga0302211_10000284_pt1 | contig 19608 bp, 16 predicted proteins | sample II_Fen_E3_3_FD_200234 | JGI IMG/M metagenome (GOLD analysis project Ga0302211, IMG submission 200234) | Peat permafrost microbial communities from Stordalen Mire near Abisko, Sweden - II_Fen_E3_3 | ecosystem: Environmental > Terrestrial > Soil > Wetlands > Permafrost | place: Sweden: Abisko... | reverse complement strand
CAAATACACCCGTATTTAAGAAATGTGCATTGTTATCATCTGGCGAACCAGCAAAAAATTCAATGTTATAAGGGCCTTTGCCTTCTTTTAAGCCCATTTTTTCTTCGATATATTTACCAATTGCTACACCTACGCCTTTATTATCAAATGTTGCATAATAAGAAACGCTATCTGTATCCATTAATAAACGATCATAGGCAATGACTGGAATGTTATTCGCTTTGGCTTGGTCTAATACATTAACTAGTGCATTCGAATCAATCGAAGCCACGACCAAACAGTTTGCACCATTGGTTATCATGTTTTCGATTTGGGAAACTTGAGCTTGTACATCATCTTCTGCATATTGCAAATCAACTGTATAACCTAGTTTTTCCAATTTTTCTTTCATGTTTTTACCATCTGCGATCCATCGCTGGGAAGACTGTGTCGGCATAGCTACCCCGATTTTTTTACCACCGGTTTGAGCCGCGCTGCTGCTACTACTGCTTGACGCCGGGGCTTTATCGCCACCGCCGCAGCCAGCAATTGCTAAGACCATAATACAAGATAATACAAGAGCTAACATTTTTTTCATGAAAGTGTACCCTCCTATTTCTTCATTTAGCCAATATTATATATTCGCTGATAAATATATCAAACTACGCTGACTGTATCCCCCCTATATCATTTTATTTTGATTATTTATTTTGCTCTATATAATAAAAACTGCTTTTCATTAATTGACCAGGTGCCAAAACAAACGCTATTTTTCAACCATCAATCTGCATCATTAAAAACAAAGCCCACTCCCAAGCTTTTCTGGCATTCAAATTATGTAAATATTCCAATAATTATCTCTTGAAATCACAAAATACAGTCCCGTTCAAAACATTCATCTTACAACTTGAATAGATTTGTTTAATTTATCATATAACTTATGAATTCAGTATATACTGAATAGATTTAAAATTCAATCTATTTTTTAAAAATTTTTATTATTTCAACGTCTTGCTTGTTTATATAAAATAAGTGCCTATTAATATGCCATACTATGCCTAACTTCTTTTACTTCCTCATAAAAATATCACTATACCACCCCAAATAGAAAACTTATTAATTTTTTTTGCGTAGAGGTCTTTTTCTCTTCAACTCGTTAGCTCGACTACTTTAAGTTATCATACAACAAGATAAACAAAGAGTTTCAACTGCACCTGTACAAGAAAAAAAGCCAACATTTGTGGAGCATGATAAAATAACTCTTACCAAGCTAATATTTTAATTGAACAGTGCCCAGATTTCTCTTATAATTGATATGCAAGTTATATGCCGACTACTGGTCAAAGAAACATACAGCGACTACGGGCACCATAACCAATAAAAAACGCTGCTACTTTTTACCTTATGGCATAAAAAAGAATAGATTAGGATAGGATTTTTTTATGGAATATTGGAAACGAAATTTATGGGTTTGCTGTTTTGCTGTTTTTATCGTCTCAATCGGTATGAGTCAAATGGCCCCAATCCTGCCACTTTATGTTGAGCATTTAGGCATTCATGATACAGCACAAATCGAACAATGGTCAGGGATTATCTTCGGCTGTAATTTTATTAGTCTAGCAATCTTCTCACCAATATGGGGTAAGTTTGCCGATCAGTATGGACGAAAACCGATGGCGCTGCGTGCTAGTTTATGGCTTTCTTTCATTATGATCGGTATGGGCTTAGCCCAAAATGTATATCACTTGGTTTTTTTACGTATCATCCAAGGTGCTTTATCCGGATTTCAAGGCGCCATTGTAACATTAATTGCCATGCAAACACCACAAAAACGATCTGGCTGGGCCCTTGGTATTTTATTTACTGGACAAGTTGGCGGTTCGCTGCTTGGTCCGTTGGTTGGCGGCTATTTATCTGAGCTCATTGGTTATCGGGAAACATTTTTTGTAATTGGCGGTCTGTGTTTTTGCGGATTTTTGGCAATTTATTTATGGGTAACAGAAAAACGTTGCCTTGAAAAAATCGAGATTTTGAATTCGCATCAAGTTTGGGGAAGATTACCAAACCCCCAGTTAACAATTTGCCTTTTCGTAACTACCTTAATCATGCAATTAGCCTTAATGTCCATCCAGCCAATCATCACGGTTTATATTGCTGAAATTTCAGCTAGTACTGCACACATTGCCTTAATTGCCGGACTTGTATTTGCGGCATCCGGATTTTCCAGTATGCTAGCCGCATCTCGCCTGGGAAAACTCGCAGACAAAATCGGGCCGCAAAAAGTCCTACTCACTGCGCTATTATTTGCTGGAATTTTGTTTATCCCGCAAGCTTTTGTTGAAAACCCTTGGCAGCTCGGCATACTACGCTTTCTCTTAGGTTTGGCAACAGCTGGACTTTTACCTTCAATTAATAACCTTATCAAACAAAGCACCCCCAAAGAAATCATTGGTCGAATTTATGGTTATAATCAATCGGCGCAATTTTCCGGTATGTTTATTGGATCAATTCTCGGTGGTCAAATCGCTGCTTGGTTTGGTATTGCTGATGTTTTTTTCTTTACTGCAACACTCTTGCTAATCAATGCTTGCTGGTTTTATAAAATGGTATATCATAACCACCATACTAGTGAAACAACCCCTGGGCACGTGTAATAAAATCTGTAGTTGGAGGAAAGAACATGATGGATCAACGCCGCATCCGCATCATACAAACTAGCAAAAACCCGTCACAAAATGGTCCTGTCGTTTACTGGATGAGTCGCGATCAACGTGTCGAAGACAATTGGGCTCTCTATTATGCCCAGCAAACAGCGCTCAAACAAAACCAGCCATTGGTTGTTTTATTTGCCTTAGCACCAGATTTTATTGGTGCAACGTTGCGACAATACAGTTTTATGCTACATGGTTTAAAGGAAACGTCTCAAAAATTATCTAAAAAAAATATTCCTTTCTATATATTGACCGGTGAACCGACAAAAATCATGACGGCGTGGCTACAGACAAATTCTGCCAGCACCCTAATTATGGATTTTGACCCACTCAAGATCAAAGTACTGTGGAAAAAAGAACTTTTGCCAACCCTTGAAATTCCTTGTTATGAAGTAGATGCTCATAATATCGTCCCCTGTTGGACGGCTTCAAGCAAACTTGAATATGCCGCCTATACAATCCGTCCCAAAATACAGCGTTTACTGTCGGAATTTTTACTACCCGTCCCAGAAATAGTTATTCAGCCAGTTTCCGATTTCAATCTCCCACCGATGCCTTCGGTTACAAAACTTTTATCACAGCTAAAAATTGATACAACCGTTTCTGAAATCACCTGGCTAACACCTGGGAGTAACGCCGCGCAAAAAACTGCCCTTAACTTCATACAGAAAAAGATCCAATATTATGACAGCCAAAGTAATGACCCCACCAAAAACATGCAGTCAAACCTGTCCCCTTATTTACACTTCGGACAAATATCCGCCCAAAAAATTGTCTTTCTTGTAAAAAAACTACTAGCACCATCCTCTGCCACAGAAAGCTTCCTCGAAGAACTTATCATCCGCCGCGAATTAGCTGATAATTTTTGTTTCTATCAACCAAACTATGACAACGTTGCCGCATTTCCAGCCTGGGCACAAAAAACGCTCCACGACCACCTCGATGATTCCCGTGACTATCTATATACGCTCGAAACCTTTGAGCAGGCTCTTACTCATGACCCGTTATGGAATGCCGCACAACGTCAAATGACGCAAACAGGAAAAATGCATGGCTATGTACGCATGTATTGGGCAAAAAAAATTTTTGAATGGTCAAAAACGCCAGCAGCTGCAATAACTACAGCAATTTATCTCAACGACAAATACGAACTTGACGGCCGGGACCCAAATGGCTATGCGGGCATTGCCTGGAGTATGGGCGGAGTCCACGATCGTGCTTGGTCGGAGCGAAGCGTGTTTGGTAAAATACGCTATATGAATTTCAACGGAATGAAACGTAAATTTCCCATCCAAACATATATGGATGCCTATCCACTCTTTAAGCAACCTACAATGTTCTAAAACCCTCATTTTGAAAAACTAAAAGTTCATAAAGGACGATATTTATTGAAAATATTCCTAGACTTTATTCCTTTGATAAAAAAATAACTTCCCCCTAAAGGGAAGTTATTTTTATGTTTTTTTATAACAGCTTCATGATATGTTAAACAAAAGGATTCGCACCGTTAGAATTAAATTCTACGTTGTTGCTTGCAAGTTTATGTATTTTATTTTTCTGTTGCTAACACCGTGAGTTCATCGGTTAAACTGTTGATTTCCTCAACACTAGCCGTAACTTCTTCAATCGCTGCGGCTTGCTGCTCAATGGTTTCCGTTGTAGCATTACCCATAACCACAGTTTTCTCAACAGACTCTTTAATAAGGGTTGTGAGTTCTTTGATTCGCCCCACCGTCTGTTTTGAATCATCCGATAATTTTCTAATTTCCTGCGCTACAACCCCGAACCCTAATCCTGCTGTCCCGGCTCTAGCAGCTTCAATCGCTGCATTTAAACCCAAAAGTCTAGTTTCATCCGCAATATCTTTGATAAAATCCATCACTTCGTCTATTTTCCCAGTTACTGTATTTACATTTTTAATTTCATTGTTCAAGTTTGTTTGCGTATGGCTTACCGTAGAGGCCGATGCCGCAAGTTCCTGCATGGTTGCGGATATTTGACCAATCCCATCACTGAGGGTTTCCGATGCTGTCTGTAATTTCATTTTCTGATAAGCATCTCGAGACATATTATTGGCTACAATAAACAGTACATTCGCTGCAGCTTCAATCCGTTCCTTCGACAAAATCCGCACATCTTTAAGTGCTTCAATAAAACCTTCTTCCGCAACACCGATTTCTTTGGCAACTTTCCGATATTTATCCTCAATCGGTTCTTCTGCCAAAACCTGCCCACCTAAAATGGTTCCAATATGACGCCCCTCAAGCATAATTGGTGCTGCAAAATCGATCACCCCGGCATGACATTCATAAACAAAAGGTTTACCAGTGCGAGCTGCTTCATCCCCCCCCTTATGATGAGATTCCGCACAGCGCCTGTCACCACAATCGGTTGAATGCACAAAATTCATACAAAATCGTGTATAACTACTGGGATTTGTAACAGGTTTACCTTCTGCATCCACAGTTACACTCGCAACCCCCATACCTTTGGCAAAATCATCCTGAAATTGTTGTAGAAATCTAAGATCTATTACATCTGCCAATGTAATTTTATCTAGATCTATTGCATGTCCTGTTTTTTCTTGATACATCTCAATCTCTCCTCATAAATACAATGCTATCTATTTAAAAACTGATAAATTATGAAGTTTTTAAAGTATATTCTATATTTTTTTGAACAATATATTCCATTCTCTTTTAAGTTTAATTCTTATTTTATTGGAAGTCAATAGATATTCTATTATTCTTGGATTCGAGTCTTTTTCTATTATTTTTTTTGTATCATAGACGAGGGAGGTGAAACCAATTGAAACTAGGAGATCGCCTACGCCAAGTCCGAGAAATTTCTAAGCTATCACAAATACAAGTAAAAGAACGTACAGGCATCAACAATAAAACATTATCCAATTATGAAAACAATGTTAGCTCTCCGGACCCTTATACTTTAAAGGTTTTAGCAAATTTATATGCAGTAACAACAGACTGGTTAATTTGCGGGCAAGCACCTATGTCATACAAACTGCCAACCGCTATGTTCTCGATCTCTGATGAGGACGTAAATTTATTAAAAAAACTAAATAAACTATCTCCTAAAAAACGAAAAGCTATCGAAATACTAATATCCGACGACGATACACTCGATAGTTAAAGAGTGGTTTTTTTTAGTAGCGGATTGTAAAAATTCTTTTATGTAAAGTTATGACTACTTAACTAAAAGAGGAAGGAAGCACGCACAATACGCAGTGAGTGCTTCCTTCTTACTTTTACGCAAAAAAAGATCACGAATCGTTTTTATAAACAATTCGTGACCCGGGATTCTCCTATGGCTGCATTAAATTCTAAACTTTTTCACTTCTGTCTGTAGCCCTATGGCAAGCTGTGCTAAAGCCTGACTAGCTGATGAAATTTCTTCCATTGAAGCGGATTGCTGCTCTGTTGCGGCGGATACCGATTCCGTTTCACCGACAACATGTTTACTAAAGCCATCAATTTTCCGAACCGAACCCACAATCTGCTGACTGCGATTCGCCATCTGTTCAATCGCAGTTGAAATTTCCTGCACTTTCCCAACCACTTGATTAACGCGTTTGGCAATATCTTCGAAAGCTTGTCCTGACTCTGTAACAACTTCTGCTCCGATTTTCACTTCGCGAGTTCCATTATTCATTGCCTGCACCGCATTTTCTGTTTCCCCTTGAATCTGTCCAATAAGTTCCGCAATTTGTTTTGTTGCTTCTTGCGATTGCTCTGCGAGCTTACGCACTTCTTCGGCGACAACAGCAAAGCCGCGGCCTTGTTCTCCAGCTCGGGCCGCTTCAATGGCAGCATTCAGCGCCAATAAATTGGTCTGTCCAGCAATACCCGAAATCGTATCCACAATCTGACCAATTTCTTTGGACCTTTCACCGAGTTTGCTGACGACCTGTGCCGATAAAATAACTGTATTTTCGATCGATTTCATTTGTGTTACCGCTTTTCCAACCGCAATCGTCCCTTTTTTAGCCTGTTCTTCCGTTTGCAGAACTTGATGCGTAACTTCATTCGCTCCAGCCGATATTTCTTCGATCCCAGCCGATATCTGCTCTACGCCCCCCGAAGCATCATCCGTTGCTTTCATTTGTTGTACCGCAACATTCGCCACATCCGTAATAGAAACTGCAACCTGCGTTGCAGCCTGTGCCGATTGTTCCGCACTGGCTGTTAATTCTTCGGAGGAAGCTGCCAATTGTTCAGCAGAAACATTGACATTTTTCATTAAGCGGCGAAGATTATCCCGCATGCTAGCCAAAGCATCGGCCAATTGACCGATTTCATCGCTGCGTACCAATGTTCTAGTTTTATCACGAAAATCCCCATTTTCAAATTCTTTACAAACCGATACCATAAACCCCAGTGGTTTGGTAATAACTTTACTGATATAAAACCCACTAAAGCCCAATAAAAGAAAGGCTATAAAAAGAATTCCCCCAGAAATCTGATTTGCCTCACTCGCATTATTTTCACTATCAGCTTTCATTTGCTCCGATAAAGTTGAATAGTAATCGGCAAAATCATCTAAACTTTTTGCAAAGGCAAGCGAAGCTGGGTAAGCATCCTTTTCATATAAAGCATAGGCTTCGGCATTTTTATTTTGAATTGCTAAATCAATCACTTTGCTCCGTACCGTACGAAAATTAGCCGTAGCGGCTTTAATATTGGCAAACAATTCTTGAGATTTCGCATCCATTTTCATTTTTTCCAATTGACCATACGCGGTATTGGTATTAGCCGCAATATCATCAATAACTTTTTTTAACTCCTCATTTTTCGAATCATCTTCCGTAATCATTAATTCCAGGAGGGCGGCATTCGCTTTGGCAATATCGGTACGAATTCCATTGATTAATTTCACTGGTACTAAGCGATCCTCATATAAAACCGTCAGATTGGTATTTGATTTTTGCAAATAAACATAACCAACACCACCGACAACAGCTACAATCACAAGCGCAATCAGAACTAACAGTCCGATTTTAAAGCTTACCTTAATATTATCTAAAAAGTTCATGTAACTCACCCTTTTTCCTGATATTTTATCGAAAATTTTCTTTGCTTCATTCTGCGCAGTATCCGACCATTGTACATTAATTATATCCTCAATTCACCATAAGTGCAATATTGCCGAAAATTTTTCTTTCACAATAAGTGACACATCTTCTAAATTGAAGCTATTTATAATTTTATCTGAAGGGAGGAATGTAATGATGCGAACTAGTTATGACGATCGGTATCGTCAAATTGCTAAAAGAATAATTTATTACCGAAATCTAAAAGGATTTTCTCAAGAAGCCTTTGCTGCTAAAATTGGTATCAGTAAAAGCTACTTAAGTAAAATCGAAGCCCCAAACTCCACCAAAGCCTATTCATTGGACGTTTTATTTGCAATTGCCGATGGCTTGGAAATGGATATTGCCAGTTTTTTTATAAGTAAGTAACATATACAACAAACTAGTTACATAAGAAGAAGGATAGTTCGCCGGATTACCGAAACCGGCTACCTGTCCTTTTTCTTTTTATAAAAAGCGTTTTCCATTAAACGTCTAACCAGATAAAACATAAAAATGTCAAAAATACAGTGAGTGGAAATCCCACACGAAAATATTCACGTGCCGTAATTTCAATATGATGTTTCTGTGCAATTTCAACGACAATTAAGTTGGCAATAGAACCAAAAATCGTAAGATTTCCGGCAAATGTTGAAAAAAGAGCCAACGCCTGCCACTTTTGCCCGGCATTTTCAAGCGGAATATAATATTGCAGCAAAAGCACTGCTGGCACATTGCTAACCAGATTGGATAAAACAATACTCAATATGGCAAAAAAGTCGAGTCGTTCCATCTGCGCCACTGGCAGCCAAGTTTGCAGTTGTGCCAATAAACCACTGGCTTTGACCCCACCGATAATCACAAACAAGCCAATAAAGATAACGAGTAAGTTAAAGTCGATACTGGTATAAATTTTATTGGGCTTAATGCGCCGTGTAATCAATAAAAATGCTGCCCCTAAACTAGACGTCAAGACAATATCATAGCCACAGATATACATGCCTAAAACCAGACATAAAGTTACAACCGTCTTGACCAATAAATACATATGCACATATGGTTTATCAAACGGAACTACAACCAATGACCCCCGCAATCTTTTTTTATAGGCTACTGCCAAAAATACATAGGTCAAAACAAGACCCAAACATACAATTGGCAAAGCTACCTTAAAATATGCCATGAAAGGTAGTTTGGATAAACTACCAAGTAAAATATTTTGCGGATTCCCCAAAAAAGTCGCGGCACTGCCAATATTAGAAGCCATCGCCAGTCCCAGCAGATGCGGCAGCGGATCACAATTACCCTTGCGACAGATTAAGATAACCACGGGTGTCAAAAGCAAACAAATAATATCATTAATGGCTACTGACGACAAACCGCCACTAAGAACAATAATCACTACTAATAAAACATGTTTCGAATGCACTTTAGATAGTACCAATTGACCTAAAAATTCAAAAAATCCAGCAATTTTCAAATTAGCAACTAATACCATCATCGAAAATAGAACTGCCAAAGTTCGATAATCGACCGTCTGTACTGCCTCATCAAAAGACAGTATGCCTAGCCCCAGCATCACTACGGCACCAACAATCGAAATGCCGGCACGATCCAGGCGGAAAACAGGGCTTTTTCCTAACGTAAAAACCAACAAGACGACGCCCAGAATCAGCGCTGCGGCAACTTCCATTTCTATTTGCATCAATATAATGTACTCATCTTCCTTCCTAAATAAAATTTATTTTGTTTTATACGCTGTAATGTCATGACAATGCAGCAAACAAACCTCCCTGTCTTCCGTCCACTGTAGCCTTGAAACAGCTGCCCTAAACCACAGTTTTCGTTTGGGCAGATAAACTTCCTGAGAGACATGATTCAACGAATCTGTTAGAAAAAGCATTGGGCAATAATCGCAAGGTCCATCTTCGCAGCTAATAAACTCATAACAACGCCCACCAATTTTATTGGTGCCAAAAAACTCAATTGCTTTTTTATTTAAAAAAAGCGTTTCGTGCGAATTTTTATCAATAACATACACAAAGGAATCAATATTGTCTAATATCTCTAAAGTTTGTAAATGTACAACCTGTAATTTATCCATGGCTCTTTTTTTAAGCAAAAAAGTACTTAAAATTTCTGCAGTAAAAGAGAGGGATTCAATTTCATCACTTTTCCACATACGCGCATATTCATTGTATTCAAACCCAATAAATCCAGCGACAATACCACCTTCCATCATTTGGCATTCGAGCAAAGCTCGCACCGGCGTACCTGCAAAATATTGCCGCAGCTCGTTTGGCAGCATGGCAATATTTACACAACTAAAAATTCCATTTTCATCAAAATAGGGCATAAATTTTTCGGCTACCTCTGGAGAAATATCTTGCTGTTCCGCTTGTCTGGACTCAACATCATAATTGCACCATTCAAACGTATTCACATAGCCCCCCACTGCCGTTCGTTCAAGAATAAACATTCGACTAATATCATATTTTTGACCAATCACTTCTAAAATCAAGTTAATCGCCACATTGGCATCTTTAGTATGATATAAAATTTTAAAAATATATTCAATAACATTTTCATGAAAACTTTTTTTACGACGGTTTGTACTATCCACTTTTTGTTCAGCTATCCTGGTGTTGTTGTAAACTGCCTGCGGCAGCTTTTGATGATACAGCGCATAATTATTTTTTCCATGTTCTTTTACATAATAAAGGGCATGATCTGCCTTATTAAATAAGTCAGTAAATAAAGTCCCATGTTCAGGACACAGGGCAATGCCAATACTGGCTGAAACTGCATAACTTTCGCCGTTACTAGAGTATGTCCGTTTTAAGTATTTCAACAGTTCCTGCGCTTTTTGCTCGATGAGTTCAATCTTACTGATATTCTTAATCAACACGATAAACTCATCACCACCGATTCGTCCGACAACATCTGTCTCACGAAAAGTTTTTTGAATACGCTGTGCCAAATCAGCAATTACCGCATCACCAAACAAATGTCCTAAATGATCATTTACCTCTTTAAAACCATCGATATCAATAATAAATAATGCCTGTTTTTTATTTGGCAGACGACTGGTTTCAAGATATTCAGTAATCAACGTATTGACCGTTATTTTATTATAAAGTCCAGTCAACAAATCTTTTTGTGCTTGATAACGCAATAACTCATATTCTTTTTTTTCTTCATCGATATTTATCAGCATCCCGAGTACCCGATCAGGCTTTCCTTCATCAATATAGCGTAAAATCAAACGCAGCCTAAACCAAATATACTCTTTATCTTTATTTTTGAGCCGCAGCTCGATTTTTAGATAATTTTGTGTAAATGACAATTTATTAGGGCTGTTTTTAATTTTATTTACATATTCAAGCAATTCCACCTTGTCATCGGGATGTATTAAAAAAGTGTGTTCTAGATTTTTGCTAAAATTTTCCGTACTTGGCTCATAACCAAAGTTAAGCTTCCAATTCGATGAAGCAAAAAAACAATCTCTATTGATTTCCCACTCGAACATAACTGCTTCGCTAAGTTCAGCTAAAATGCGATAACTATCCGCGTCAAATTGCCGTAAACACGTCATATTCTCACTTTTCCCTTTCTCATAAAATTTTCTTTTAAAAATCCACTAAAAAAGGTAGATCTAGCATATTGCGATTCATTTTCCAGGAGAGCTGCCTTATACAATGGAATATAATCAAGAACTATTCTTAAATTGTATTTTCTCCATCAATAGAAAATTCCCTTTATCTATGTTTAAACAAAAAAATAATGTCAGACTCTATAAGAATCTAACATTATCTGTAAATATGATCATAAAAGAATTGTCTGACTTGCCATGCGAGGACTTACCGGCATCGGATACGAATCTACATATCCGACTCGCAATAAAAGCTGCAGTTCATATTTCATTTCTAATTTTTCAGCAGCTGCTTGCTTAAAAGGGACTTCCTCTATTAGCTGGTTCATCGGATGGATTGCAATCTTATGATCTCGCAGTGTAAGCCACATTCTTTCTAGTTTACGTCCGAGATCAATGAGTTCTTGCGGTGATGTTGGACTTGTAATGAGCAGCCAACCACTTCCCGCAGCGATTTGTTCTTTTATTTTTTCAAGCGTCGCTTGCCGGAAATCATCTGTAAGTACCGATTTTTCTGAATAGAAATTTTTTACATACCACCGAGAAAACCCTTCCACTTCCATCGTTTCAGCCGTTAACCCATTGCGAAATTTCATAATATCACGATTGGACCAGCGAATCCATTTTGCCAGTTCGCTCTGCGCAGCTTCTTTATAAGTTTGTATTTTATTAGCCTCTAGAGTTTTAACTGCTAAATATTTCCCCGCTGCAGATTGCTGCGTAAAATAAAACCATGTCGCTTTATGTTCACCGAGTACAAGATCGATATCTTCTGGTGCCAACACTTTCGATAACAATGAACTACGTATCGTCCGACGCAATTCGATATTGCTACAATCAATAGCACCAGAAACAAAACCTTTCGTAAATGTAATATCCATGATAACCTTATCTTTGCTGTTTTCTGCTATAAGCTGTGGTTTTACCGCATAACCATACTGTCGCGCAGCTAAAATAAGATTTTCTAAAAAAGCACCCAGTGAAATCAGCATTTCGCGATTATCAGGATCAATCCCCGGCAGCCATCTAGATGCCGCTGTCCCCAAAATCCAATGGTTCTCATTTAAAATACGCACTGTCCAAGGCTGCGTATTATGTCCACTCGGTGCTAATGATGCAAAATACAAAATAGCGGCATGGTCGGCATCCAGCCCATCCACACCTAAAGCCGCTGCCTGACGCGCGACGGTTTTAAGCTCATTTAATGAACGAAATAGCATCGTTCCACCACCTACGGTAAGCATCATTAATCCACTTCGGATAAGAAAACTTCGCCGATTCATCCTTTGTTCCTCCAAAAAAAAATCATTACTTCTTGACTAAATATGATTGATTGACTTTGTCGCCAAGGATAACCGCCGCATTTTGAACGGCTTTCTGAACGGTTACTTTTTTTCCAACACCGGTATAAGGTATCCATGTTGTATTTTGATCGGTTCCTATCACAGTTTCTCGCATGAGATATTTATGACCAGTCTGATCATATAAGCGGATTTGCAAAGTCGCTTGCGACCGAATTTGTTTATAGAATACAATATCCTTAAAATCAGATTTTGTCGGCAAAATTTCTACCAGTAAAACTTGCCTAGCATTGTTTTGTTTTGCCAGTATCTGTAGATCAGATTGTTCTAAATTTTCGACCTCAACACCTTCAGCAAGAACTAGCCCCTCTATTTGCCCTTGCAGTTGCTTATAAATCAAATCTTTAAGTTCCGCACCATAGGCCTCTTGTGACAGATCCTCTACCACGAGCAAAACTTGTTGTTCAGCATTTTGGGGAGCGACCACAGCACTTGCAAACACAACTGGACTTGCTGTAACAAAAAGCAGTACCACAACCGCAGCAAAAATAAACGCTTTTATCCGTTTCATAAAAATCCTCATTTCACTTATTAATTTAGTTTGATAAAACTAATCATGTGTGTATATAAAACCCGCTGGATGCGGGTAGTATTGTTACCGTGTTATTTTGTTCAATAATGTAACAAATTGTGTTTTTTCAGCTTCAGTCAAAGTTTGTATCACTTGACTGGCAAACTGATAATATCCTTGATCTTCAATTTCAATCAAACGCTTACCTTTCTCTGCTAAGCTAACATGGACAACACGTAAATCACTTTGTGATGCTGTTTTTTCCAAAAATCCACGCTGCAAAAGCTTATTCACGGCAACCGTTACCGTTGATTTTTGTACGCCAAATATCTCAGCTAGTTCCGTAATCGTCGGAGCGGTTCGCTCTTTTATCGCATGGAGATAATGCAGTTGTGTTATGGACAAGTTAAATAATTCCTTGCCATCTGCGGCTTGCTCTTTATGTTTTCTCATACAAAAACGCATTTCATCGGATAAAATGTTAATTGCCTTAACGATAAGATCTTCCGTTGCCATAATTAAATGCCTCTTTCAATAATTAGTTTCATGAAACTAATTATATATTTATTAAAAAATTTGTCAAGTAAAATTGCCAATTTTCTATACTATTATATATGGCATTAAACATTTTATATGACAATCGTTATGGCTGATAAACTGGAGGTAATTTCTTTAATGTCTTCTATAATAGGATAGCAATATTTTTCCCTTTATTTTCAATAAATGAAAGCCGAAATTTCACAATAAAAATTTATCTTTTATTTATAGTAGTGAAGGTGTATAATGTGATTCATACAAAAAAATTAATGGCTTAGTTCTTATCAAAAGAAGCGGAGGAACCAAAACTTTTGGGGTTAATTCTATTCAAAAGAATAGAAAGGATGTTTTTCTCTTATCATCCTACCCGTCAGCTAACTTCGTCGGCCAAAATTAGGGGTACAAGACCACCCATGGTCTTTTTTTTGTGCATTTTTTATCAGATTGACAATCCAAAATGCTATGCATTTTTTTATAAATATATTTATATTAACTGGAGGTTGACACAAACTATGATGCGTTTGCTTAGGCGATTATTAATCGGCAGGCCGCTACACAATCAAGAAATTTCAAATGAAAAACTCACCAATTGGAAAGCCCTAGCTATTTTTTCTTCGGATGCCCTCTCTTCGGTCGCTTATGGACCAGAGCAAATTATGATCATCCTAGCTGTTCCAGGGCTTTTAGCATACGGCTACTTAAGCCATGTTGCGATAGCAATCTTACTATTATTAGCAATTGTAACGATTTCTTATGTTCAAGTAGGTAAAGCAAATCCAGGCGGCGGCGGTTCTTATGCTGTTGCCATTGAAAATCTGGGCGAGTTCCCAGCGCTAACCGCTGCAGCTGCCTTATTTGCCGATTATACACTCACGGTGGCCGTTAGTGTTTCGGCAGGTACAGCCGCCATCATTTCAGCATTTCCTGATTTATTACAGTATGAAGTAAGTATTGATTTACTGATCTTATTTTTAGTTCTCATGCTCGTTAATTTACGGGGTATCCGCGAATCTTCTTCTGCTTTCGTTTTTCCAACCTATGCTTTTATTTTTGGTATTTTAGCCTTGATTGGAACAGGCGTCTACCAAGCTGTTACGCAGCAAGCACCAATTATTCCGGCTGAATCACTCGAACGAAATTTTGACTGGAGTATGGTTTTATTGTTATTGCGAGCTTTTGCTAACGGCTGTAGTTCCATGACCGGTGTCGAAGCTATTTCAAACGGTGTCCCTATGTTTAAAGAACCTGAAGTTAAAAATGCAACGAAAACAACTTTTTGGATGTCGGGTCTGCTTGGCTTTATGTTCATTGGTATTTCGTTTTTAATCATGCATTTTCATATTTTACCACTCGAAGATGCGACGTCTTTATCCAAAATAGCCGAATTAACATTTGGTCGCAACTGGTTTTATTATTATATCCAGATCACTACCATGTTAGTGCTTTATTTAGCCGCGAACACATCCTTTAATGGATTGCCGCCGCTATTATCCATATTAGCCCGTGATGGCTATATGCCACGTTATCTTGGCGAACGAGGCGAACGCCTTAGTTTTTCGAACGGAATTGTCTTATTAAGTATCGCAGCTGGTATTTTGATTTTTATTTACCAGGGAAATACCGATCATTTAATCTCTTTATATGCGATTGGTGTATTTTTATCTTTTACAATTGCCCAAACGGGGATGATTATCCATTGGCGTCGTGTCAAGGGACCCTATTGGATTCTACGTGCGTCAATCAATACCGTCGGTGCTATTGTAACCGGTATTGTTGTCTTAATTATCGGCATCAGTAAATTCACGCATGGGGCATGGATGGTTCTCATTTTTATCCCACTGATGATTTTTATTTTTAAAAAAATCAAGGGACATTATAATAATATGGCCGAACAGCTCCATCTGCCAATCGAAGATATGAACCCTGCTTTTACAACCGAAATACAAGGCGGGCAAAATATTGTCATCGTTCCAATTTCTAGTCCAACCAGTGTAATCGCTGAAACCTTAAAATATGCAAAATCCATCGGCGATGATGTCATGGCTGTGCATATTGCTACCAATGAAGAAATTGGTAAAAAAGTACAAGAAAAATGGAATTGCTGGAATCCAGGTATTAAATTAGTCACAATTTATTCACCATACCGCCTTGTTGTACAGCCACTGATTGATTTTATTGAAGAACTGTCCAATGAAAAAGGTCCAAATGACTATATAACTATTTTGATCCCAGAATTTGAAACGAGAAAATGGTGGCATCGACTTTTGCATAATCAAACAGGTTTGATTTTACGAACGCTGCTCATTTTAAAGAAAAATGTCATTGTTTCAACGATACCATTTCATCTAAAAAAATAAAATTCCCCCAAAAAGAGTCAAGGTATTTTTTAATGCCTTGGCTCTTTTTTCGTTGAAAATTATATAGGAACAAAATGCACCGCTATTTCGTATATTTTAAAAGCCCCCCTCTTTCATTCTGTTTTCAGTATAAAGACATATACTATTATACAAATATACGTAAAGTAAATTTAAAAATGGAGTGTAGGGAATGGAATGGATTTATTTACTAATCGCGGGATGTCTAGAAATTGTGTGGGCGATTTCAATGAAATACACCGAAGGCTTCACCTGCTTTTGGCCGTCCATATTAACAGGTGCCGCTATGCTCGGCAGTATTTTCTTATTGGATGAATCGTTAAAGAACATCCCTATTGGCACAGCATACGCTGTTTGGACCGGTATCGGCGCCGTTGGAACAGCCATTATTGGTATGCTCTATTTAGGTGAACCCAAAGAATTTGGTCGGGTTTTTTGTATTATTTTAATTGTACTCGGCGTAATCGGTCTAAAATTTAATTTTTTTACTATCAAATAAATGGAAAAGCCATGCAATATTTTAGGAGTGTAACTATGAATAAATATGATCTTGCCCTGAAAAACTCACTACAAACAGCAACCGCTGAACTGTGGGGCTTCGAAAATTTTGTTGAAAGCGCTGTGGATGAAGGATTTTTTCATGAACTATTAACAACAACCAAACCAGTCGGACCAACGATCTGTTATGAAGATAAAGAAATGATTAATTTTGCCAGCATCAATATACTGGATTTACATCATGAAAAAGATGTTTTAGACCATTTCCATAACGCCTGCGGTACTTACGGTTTAACTACCGGTGGCTCACGCGTGACACAAGGCGTCTGTGAAGCTCATCTCGCTATGGAAAATGAGCTTTGCCATATTACAGGCAAAGAACGTTCTATTTCATTTGCCAGCGGCCTACTCGCCAATGTCGGGTTTATCAATGCAATGACCAGTAAATTTAATTTCAGTCCTACCTGTAATATCAATAACAGTGACACTGTTTTTATTTTAGATCGAGACTGCCACTGGAGCCTATGGAAAGCCGCCTCCCATTTGGAATTTGGCAAACAGCTTTTTGCGTTTCGTCATAATAAGGCCGAAGATTTAGAACGTGTTTTAGCAAAAGTATCACAAAAGCACGAAAAAATTGTCGTCGTTTTCGAAAGCGTCTATTCGGCAGATGGCTCAATTGCCCCCATTGGACAAATACTCGATACCTGCGAAAAATACAATGCGCTAAGTTATGTCGATGATGCAAATGGATTTTTAATCTATGGCCCCGAAAATCGTCTATTCGCCGAAGAATTTGCCGCAATGCGCCGCGCTACATTTGTTATGGTTTCCTTTTCTAAATCAATTGGGTTAGAAGGTGGTGCCATTGCCGGTCCGAAAGAATATATCCATGCATTTGAAGTTCTCTCCGGAACATCTTTGTTTACCGCAGCTATACAGCCGCCAACGGCGAGTACCATTCATTACATTATGAAAAAGCTCCAAAAACAACCCGAAATTATGGATGACTATTTGAAACGGTCTTTGGATTTACGACAGCGTTTAGAAGAAAAGAACTTCACGCTCAGCCCCGTTCCATCCTATATTACATCGGTACTTATTGGTAACGATGAAAAAGCTGTCCATGTATATGATGCGTTTTTACAAGCAGGCTTAATTGTGCCGATGTTTCGTTATCCGGCCGTAAAACCGGATCATGCCTTAATTCGAATCATGCTAAATGCCCATCACACGGCTGAACACATTGATAAATTGATATCTGTCTTAGAACATTTAAAATTTAAATATCAATTTTAAATATGATATTGCAGATAAGCTAGATATCCTTTCTTTAACGATTAAATGCAGACAAAAATAAGCCGCTAGATTAACACTGGTTAAAAGTGTTTTCTAACGGCTGTTTTTTTACACTCATTATAATTTTAAAAGCATTGACCCCTGTATCTAAAATCATAAAAGCAAGATTTTTTTATAAACTTCAATATAATCTTTTACCATTCGTTTCTGGGAAAAACGTTCCTCGACCGTTTTGCGACAAGCCAAACGATCAATTTTTTTAATATCTTGCAGCCGTTCGATCATCTCCGCCGCATTGTTTACTAAAAAGCCATCAACGCCATTGGTAATGATTTCCGGCATAGACCCTTTATTGAAAGCAATTACGGGGGTGCCGCAAGCCATTGCTTCGACGATAGTCAGTCCAAAAGGTTCATTGAAGGCAATAGGGTGCAGAAGCGCCAATGCATGTCCCAGCACGCGGTCACGAGCATCTGGCCCTACCGAGCCAATATACGTAATGTCATGGTTCAAATATGGTTTTACACATTCATCATAGTAACCTTGATCTTGGATAATCCCCGCAATCACCAGCTTCATTTTGGCTGCCCGTGCTACTTCAATAGCCTCTTTTGTCCCCTTATCAGGATGAATTCTACCAAAATAGACTAAATAATCTCCCGGTTTTTCACGCATTGTAAACCGTTCGATATCTATCCCATGATAAACCGTCCCAATATAGTCAAGCTGATCACTGCGATCCGCATCACTGATTGATACATACTGTGTGCTTTTGTTATATTTCTGATAAACCGGCAGGATTTTTTCTGAGGAAAATCCGTGAATCGTTGTTACCATTGGTGTTTTGATTAAAGAACTATATGTCAATGGCAAAAAATCATAATGATTGTGAATCAGATCAAATTCATTCGCATGCTCCATTACTTCTGATATATGCATCGATTCCCAAACTTTTACATCAATACTTCGATCTTCTTCATATGGAGTCTGGCAGACACCGACAAGTTTAGCCGCTGTTTGTGAATCGCCTGTGGCAAAAAGCGTAACATCCAGTCCTTCTTTAACCAGACCTTCCGTTACCAAAGAAACGATTCTCTCCCATGGACCATAATGGCGCGGTGGAGTTCGCCATGCGATAGGTGCCAACATTGCAATTTTCAAAATAAAAATCCCTTTCTGTTTTTAACGCCGCAAAGTTTTTTATCGTTCAAAGCAACTTTGATTCGTCATAAAGGTTGGTGTCGTAAGCTTATGTTTTGACAAAGCAACCTTTGCCATAGTATACCCAACAATACTTTCCGCTCCTTGATTCCGATTGACTCCCGTCGGCGTAATGCCATCAAAACAACCACCGGTTTCTGGATCGATCAAACTCTGTCCCAAAGAATTTTCACCTAAATACCAGGCAAAACTTTTTTGGGCAAATTCAAGCATCTCCGGCTGTGCTGTAATTTCAAAAGCAACTAAATGCGCCAGCGTCGACATGGAAGCTTCAACTGGCTGCTGATCATACAACGCTGGTTCTTTATCTTTTTTATACCAGCCATCACAACCAATTGGGCGGAAAAATCCATCGCGAAACGTAACGGTATCGACAAA
>Ga0302211_10000273_pt1 | contig 20229 bp, 16 predicted proteins | sample II_Fen_E3_3_FD_200234 | JGI IMG/M metagenome (GOLD analysis project Ga0302211, IMG submission 200234) | Peat permafrost microbial communities from Stordalen Mire near Abisko, Sweden - II_Fen_E3_3 | ecosystem: Environmental > Terrestrial > Soil > Wetlands > Permafrost | place: Sweden: Abisko... | reverse complement strand
CAAATCCCCCTATAAACTTTTATCACAACTATATATTTTTACCGATTTAAAATTATTTTTCTGCTGAAGCTTGTTCAACCAGAGCCAAAAAAGCCTTACAATTATCCGCTAAACTGCGCCCCGGTTTAAAAAGTCCGCCTCCCATCAAAAACAGAACTTCGTTCCCGTAAACTTTCATTAACTCAGGAATTCGATCCAAGGTCATCCCACCACCGGGAGCTGGAAAAATTGGTTTCAGATGCCCCATAGCATCCTGCGTCCCCGCTACGATACTCTGGCATTCTGCAACACTAAAAGAAAAACGTCCACCAAAATTAGGATAAACAACCGCATCCGCTCCAGCTAAGCGGCTAAGCTGCCCATAAATTAAATAATGAGAAAGGCCCACCCCTTGAGCTGCATTTATAACGTAACTACCTTGAAATGCCGGATGGCTAAAAATTGGCAAAGCGACTTCCGGATCTTGCGACAGCCAGCGCAGCGTATCCAACCCAGTCAACCCCGGTGCAAGCAATAAACCGCCCGCGCCTACTTTCTTCGCAAAACGACTGCGTTCCATAATTTTATCGATGGGTCCTGTAACATTTGGTATATACAAACTATTACGCCCAGTACGACGATTCGCTCTTTGCACAGCCTCACTACACAAACGAACCCTTTCTTCAAACGGGGCAAAACTCTGGTTGCTGAGACCATGATCATCTTTAATGATGTCCATCCCGCCCACCGCACATTGATAGACAATATTTGCGAGCTGCTCCGCCGATAACCCCATTGGTTTAATTGCAGCAAACAGCAAAGGACGATGAAACACTCCCAGAAGTTCTCGCAAGCCCGCCCGCCCAAACCGCGGTCCCGAAAAAGCAGCCAAAAGACAATCTGGTAAATTTAAACGCTCCACTAAGATGCCTGGTTTAAGACTAATATTGCCAAAAATAACATTCAATAACTGAGTTAATTCATAAGCGGTTGTTTCTACCAAATAACTAATTTCCAGACGATAACTTTTTGCATCAGGCAAAAGTCTCAAACTTTCGATTTTACCGACAATTTCATTTTTAATAAAACCTGGTGACAAAAGTTCATAGGGATATTCTACCGTTTGTTCAACACAAATAGCCTGTGCCTGTTGATAAACTTCTGCCTCATTTTTTCCTATTATATGATAAATTACTGAAAAACGCTGTTGCTCCATAATAACCAGCACTCCTTATCTATTACTCTCATTTTTATACAGAAAAAGCTAAGGACAGCAAATCACAGTGTCCTTAGCCTTTAGTTTTTCTAATCAGCTATTATTTTTAAAATAACATTCATTACCTACGATGTCAATTAAAATAATGCAAAAAAATCAGATTCAACAACCATTCTTTAATATTTTCAATAAAGCTGCCTGAAACCGTTCATCATCTTGCACTGTTCTTTTCTTAGGCCCTTTTGTTCGTCCGCCCCCACGGCGTAATTTCGCTTTCACTTCACGCTCTTCCAATAAAAAATCCATTTTATTTACATCATAAGGAATTCCTGCCGGACTCAGACAAGCCGCTTTTTTGCTTAAAACCATGGCTGCCAATCCCCAGTCCTGCGTAATTACAAGATCGTCTGCTTTCGTCATATTAATAATCTTTAAGTCGGCTTCCTGCGAAGTGTTATCGACCGTTATATGATGATCATTGTCTATTTGATGGTCAAAGCTGGCAACAGTGTAGACTTCCAATTTATATGTTTGACCGACTTGTTTACAGATTGCTAGTACTGGTTTTGGACAGGCATCTGCATCAATAATTATTTTCATGAATTCCTCTCTTTATTTCATATTTTTAAAGATATACCTAAAAAGATACCCTTATTTATGATGTATTATACCATAAATAAGGGCATCCGTTCCTTGAGCAAAGCTATTAGGCGTCTTTTGCTGCTTCTAAGATACTGTTTTCTATAATAGACAACCCACGTTCAAGTTGTTCATCCGTAGTAACAAGTGGAATCAACAGGCGAAGCACATTGCCATAAATACCAGCATTAATCAAAATTAATTTTTGATCCAGACATAATTTGATTACTTTTGCCGTAAGTTCTTTCGCTGGTTCTTTCGTCTTTTTATCTTTTACTAACTCAATACCAATCATGGCGCCAAGTCCTCTGACATCGCCAATAATCGGGCATCTGTCTTGCAACGCTTTAAATTTCGTTAGAGTTTTTTCACCAATAGTAAGGGCACGCTGACAAAGATTTTGTTCTTTAATCATTTTAATAACTTCAACACCAGCTACACAAGCAAGTGGATTCCCGCCATACGTACCACCGATACTGCCGCCACCCGGCGCATCCATGATTTCAGCTAGCCCCGTTACTGCGCTTAGTGGAACACCTGCAGCAATTGATTTTGCCGTAGTCATAAGATCCGGTTCAACATCCCAGTTTTCGATCGCAAACATTTTACCACTGCGAGCAAACCCACTTTGTACTTCATCGGCAATAAAAAGAATATCATTTTTTTCACAAATTGTTTTAAGACCTGGTAAAAATTCTTTTGGCGGAATAATAAAGCCGCCTTCCCCTTGGATCGGTTCAATAATCATTGCTGCAATTTCACTTGGATCCGCTGTTGCCGCAAAAAACTTATCAAATGCTTCCAAACAATGCATTCCACAGCTTGGATACGTAGAATGATATGGACAACGATAACAATAAGACGCGGGAATTTTATATAAATCCGATGGAAATGGACCAAATCCATATTTATAAGGTTTAACTTTACTAGTCATCCCCATGGTAAGTGATGTACGACCATGGAAACAGCATTCAAACGAAATAATTCCTGTTTTCTTTTTTGCATGACGAGCTATTTTTATTGCATTTTCTACGGCTTCTGCTCCGCTATTTGCAAACATCGTTTTTTTCTTTGAAGGCCCTGGGGCAATTTCATTCATTTTTTCCGCAAGGTCGATATATGGTTCATACATCACAACTGAAAAAAAGGAATGTAATAATTTTTCAGCTTGGTTTTGGATAGCTTCAACAACTGGTTTCGGACAATGTCCTACATTTAAGACACCGACTCCAGCAAAGAAATCAAGATATTCATTGTCTTCCATATCGGTAATTACAGCACCACTGGCTTTTTTAGCAAAGATCGGCGTCGAATTAGCTATACCACTCGGGACTGCCGCTTGTTTCCGTTTTAATAATTCTTCTGATTTTGACATGTTTAGCCCTCCCCTACACAAGCTCCAGAAAAGAGAAAAGCTGCCAAAAAGATGCGAAATGATCTCTTTGGCAACTCTGCCCATCTTGCTTTATTTCTTAACTCATGCGATTGATTATGCTTTTATTGTAGCAGATCTTTTGCCTCTAAGTCCATGTGCATTTATCACAATATATCAGGTTCTTTTTTGTATTTATTTACATCGTAGGAGATTTTGTTATGTCCTCCGCCAATCTGTCTGGCTATAATTACGCCAAGTTGCAGCATTAGTCGATCATATGAATTTGCGAGTTTTTTACCGCTGACATCTTCAATTTTCTTAAGACGGTAATCCAATGTATTCCGGTGCACAAAAAGACGTTTGGACGTTTTAACAACATTGCCGTTTTCCTCAAAATATACAAATAGGCTGTTAACCAAATCCATTTTATAGCGCTGATCATGTTCTTTAAGGGTTCCAATGATTTCTTCGCAATATGCCTGTAGTTTTTCTAAGGGGATTTCAAATAAAAGCTTATAAATACCTAAGGATTCATACGTATAAACGCATTGTTTTGTCGCTAACGATTCCGCAAACCACAAAGCTTTATTCGCTTGCAGATAACTTTCTCGTATATTTTGCAAAAGTGGAGCGGGGCTGCCAATACCAGCTGCCACATTCAAAGTAGTGAAATGCTCGCCTAACTGATCGACTAAAAGCTGAACAACACTACAGTTTTTCTTTTCATCTTGGACATTTTCCGGCAACAAAAATAAAACTTTGTCCATCCACAAAGTCAAAAGAATTTTTTGCCCGCGCATGACAAAAAAATCTCGCACAAACTGTTCCAGTTGTGTTTTGATCAAAACAAAATTATGTTTTGCATTCTTACGAGTGAGCTTCTGTTCTGTCAATAAAATTGCACTGATCACGACGACTTGTTGGGATTGCGACAAATCATATCCATAAACAGCCGCATGTTCCATCAATTCCTGTTCGGCTGCTACAGGTTTTAACAAAAGTTGTTCGAAAAAGCTGCTAATGGAATGTTTTTCGGTTTGCTGCATTACAATATAGCTGCAAATTTCCTGCATAACCCCTACCAACTTTACTTTCCATGGCAGCGTAAATAAGGGAAAGTTAGCTGCCTCGGCAATGGTTATAACATCATCCGGCACACTTTCAATATAAGGACCGAGATTGATGATCATACCTGCTAGCTTCTTATCAATTAAGCCTTGTACCAGCCTTTTCAGTTCTTCCGGTTTCCCTTGCAGACCAATCCCCGTGATAATCAAAAGTTCACCGCCTTGAACCCATGGCAGCACATCTGGTAAATCTATAAAATGAACCCAGCGCACGAGTCGATCCAGCCCCTGTGCTCCAGCAACAATCTGAACTTCCGCCATACTATGGAGCTTAATGACCTCTTGACAACTGACCATAAAAATTGCCTCCTTATTTTAAAACGGAAAAAAGACCGCTCATATAAATGAGCAGTCTTCTTTGACTTCAATTCGATACTGTAAGCATAACAAATATCGCACCATCGGTCAATATATCTTATCTTGAAGCTTCTAAAAATTAAGTACAATCAATTTTTCTTCCGTCATTTCACGTACAGCATATTCTGGACCTTCACGACCAATCCCGCTTTCTTTAACTCCGCCATACGGCATATTATCCGTCCGGAACGTTGCCCCATCGTTGATAATGACTCCACCAACTTCAATTTTTTCTGCACAAAGATGCGCAATCGCCAAAGAATTTGTAAAAACACCCGCCTGGAGGCCATAAACAGAATCATTCACGGCAGCAATTGCTTCATTAATATCGGTATACGGCACAATCACAAATACCGGTGCAAAAATTTCATTACAAACTACTTTCATATCGGCTTGAACATTTGTCAAAATAGTCGGTTCAAGATATGCGTGGCTACGTTTACCGCCAGTTAACAGCTTAGCACCCGCGGCAACTGCTTCTTGAACCCATTCTTCCGCACGGATTGCTTCTTTTTCGTTGATCATCGGACCAAGTTCCGTAGTATCTGCCAATGGGTCACCGCTGACAACAGCCTTAGCTGCTGAAACAGCCGCTGCGCAAAAAGCATTGTAGATCGCTTGATGCACATATACGCGCTGACAAGAAATACAAACCTGTCCTGCATTTGTAAACGCATATTTGGCACAAAGTTGTCCGGTTTTAACTGGATCGGCATCACCATGAACGATATTCGCTGAATTAGAGCCAAGTTCTAGTGCCACACGACGCAATCCCGCATTTTTATGCAGCATTTTCCCCACGGCTGCACTGCCAGTAAAACTATAAAAATTGATACGTTCATCAGCGGTAAGCAAATCACCAAGTTTACTGCCTGATCCCATAACAAGATTCAAGTAGCCCGCTGGAAGACCTGCCTTTTCAAAAATTTCACATAAAATAACAGCGGAAAGTGAAGTTGCCGTAGCTGGTTTATAAAGCACCGAATTGCCCGCAGCCAGTGCCGGACCAATTTTATGACAAGCCAAATTTAATGGAAAATTAAACGGTGTAATCGCACAAACAATCCCAACTGGTACTCGTTTTGTATAGGCAATACGACTGCCACAACCAGGTGCACCCGCCAGCGGAACCATTTCCCCCGTCATTCGTTTGGCTTGTTCCGCAGACAATAATAAAGTCTGGATACCACGCTTCACTTCACCACGTGCATCTTTAATCGGCTTCCCCACCTCAATCGATAACGCCCGTGCCATTTTTTCGCTGTCAGCCTCTAAAAGGTTTGCCGCTTTCATCAAAACTTCATAACGCCTATATGGTTCCATTGGTATGGTGAGCGCTTGTTGTGCAGCATCCACTGCCGATGTGACTTCTTTTGCTCCAGCTACCGAAAGCATCACCGCTGTTTCATTCGTATATTTATTGACCAAAGGCGTTGCTTCTTCTGTCAAAATCCATTTACCAGCAATAAATAATCCATATTGTTCCATTATAAATCCTCCCTTACCTTGTGGTAGACAATCAATGAAATAAAAAAGACTGCTTGCCAAAACAAACAGTCAACCTTGACTCATTAATCGAATACTATCATAACTTTAGATTAACAAACTTATCCGATCCGGTCAACCTACTTTTATCGTAATATATAACAATAATATACGATTTTATTCGTAAAACATTACACAAGCGATCATACCCGGATTCACTTTAAGCCAAAAGCAATTGGCATCGCCGCATAGCAGCCTACGGATTGCCCATCTGCTCGCTTTGCTGGAATAAATAGCCAATTTTGCATTGCACTGACTGCTGCAACATCCATTGCTTCATAACCTGAAGATACAGCAACTTCAACAGAGCCAACACTTCCATCAGCATGAATCTGAACACGCAGGTGAACTCGACCTTCTATCCCACGATTTTTCAAATTAGGCGGATACACAGGCTCTACCATACTCAAAACGACTGGTTTTTGTATAACCCCATTAACCTCTGCTCCCATATTAGAAGAAGAATTTGAAATGGTTGCAGATTCGGGTCCGTCTCCAGAAACTGCTGTCGATTCAACCGCTCCAATCGTCCCTTTGACGACAACAGCTTGACGCGGCTGTTCTCCGTCTGCTTTTACGGCCTCCGCTGCATATGCTGTTGCTTGCAAACTCGCCTTTGCTGCTGGCAAATTTTGCTTGGAAACCATTGTGTTTTTCGTATTAAGTTCTGCCTGTTTCACGGGTACCATATCTTGCTGCGCTCCTAACTCAAGTTCGATGTATTCTTCTGGTACTGGTGGAACCGAAATTTCAGGTAAAACCAACAACAAAAGCACCGCGATCCCCACATGGCAAGTCAACGAAACTCCAAATGCCTTTTTCCACTTCCAGCGTTCCTTTTCCATATAAAATTACCTCACTTTACGTTCTGTAGCAATCGAAATATGTTGTGCCCCCGCTGCTTTCATTTCATCAAGCACCTGAATTACCGCCCCATAGTCTACCATTTTATCGGCACGTAAAATAAAAATTTGGTTATCATTTTTCCCCATTGCTATTGCGATGTGCTTTCCTAATAATTCCAATGGGATTTTCTCTTCATCGATAAGCACCACTGCATCTTTGGACACTGTGACATTCATGCTTTTTGGTTTTTCCTGCTGTGCATAAGCGGATTGTGGCAGTTGAACTGGAATTGTATGCTGCTCAACCATATAAAGCGTACTAATCATAAAAAATACCAATAGAAAAAACATGATGTCAATCATCGGAATAATCATCAATTCTGGTGCTTTTTCTATTTGCATACTACGCAGCTTCATGATTAACTCCTTTTTCATTCGCAACATTAGGCAAATTCTTTTCAACTTCACCCGCAATCTGTTCAAGATCGGTAATAAAGCCATCTAGCCGATACGAAAAATAGCTGTGTCCCAAAAGGGCTAAAACAGCCACACTCAAACCCGTTGCTGTAGCAATTAAGGCTTCACCGACTCCGCCGGTAATCGCCATTGGCTGCCCACTTTCAAGACTGAATACACTGAAGGACTGTATCATCCCCACTACCGTTCCCAGCAGACCAAATAGAGGTGACAATGTAACGACTGTACTTAAAATAGACAACCCTTTACGCAAATGCGCCACGGCAATCTGTGCCGAACTTTCCATAGCGGTTGTAATATTGCGACCCATTTTTTGCGCATCTAATGCGGCAATCACAATTTTATGTGCCGGTTTTGCCGAAACACTACAGCTTTGATAAATCGCTTCATACTCTTTATTTTGAAAACCACTTACAATGTATTCACTAAAACCGGCTACATCCAAGGCCATTTTTCTATAGTAAACAAAACGCTCCACCAAAATCGTCACAACAACCAACGATGATAAAATCAACAAATACATAACCGGTCCACCTTTGTGAAACCAACTCATTGCCTCTATCAAAAAATCCATATCTGCCTCGCTTCTTTCTTTTTTATATTTAGCTATATTAAAATAACAATATGTCATACCGTTGCATTTACTTAAAATTTACGTTCTACACCAAAAACAAAATATCACCCTGGCATCGCATAAGCACCACGGCCAGCCGACGAACTCAAAATTTCATAACCTTCATTGATATCTTCACGAATATATTCTGCACCACCAATAAGTGAATTTTTATTATTAAGTTTCCAGTTTTTTTGCCATTGCGTTCCCAATGTAGTCAAATCATGCTCATAGGGCGCACCAGCAAACGATGTATCAGACTTTTCATTATTGCGATAAAGTCGCAGATAATCGCCAGCACCAGAAGAAACTCCTGCCTTAGTTGTTCACTTCCATATCAATACTCTGTTCGACAATTTCTCGTGCCATTCTCGCATAATCCTCGGGAGAAACGTAGTCATTATTGACTATGCATAATAAACAGGACATCATATAAATCGCAAAAAAAGTGAATATTCCTGTACCAACAATTTTCTTTTTCAAATCTGCGCCTCCTCGTATAATAAGTTTTGTAAACTATGTAAAATTCCCAAGCAGTACATGTTTTCAATTATCATTCTCAGTTATAACTGAAAATTAATTACCTAAGAATTTATTTGGATACAATTCATGTGCTATTTTCTCCACAACATATGCCGCACGACTATTACAATTAAACGCACTTCGTTCTTAAATCCACGTCAACATGACAGTCAATGTTATAGACATCACGAATTAAATCTTCTGTTAAATGATAACGATACTCGTAATCATTATCGTTTGTAATTATAATATAGATAACCTATTGCGTCAACTTGATTTTCCTAAATATTTTCAGCAAAATATTCTATTATTTTCTTTCACTTTCACTAAACTACAATGTATAATAAATCTAAAAAACGGTTCTTATGATTGGTTTCTAATGAAGGAGTGTATGATTTTGAAAAAATATTATTTCACTATATTGATAATACTTGCCCTAACAACAACCTGTTTTGCTCAAGCCAATATGCCTTTTAGCAAAGGACTCGTTGTGGACAATACTTTACAAGTCATTGGCGTTAATCTTTTCGGGCCAGCTTTCAAAGCCGGAATTAGACCCAACGACAAGATACTCAATACCAGCAAAGAATTATTATACAGCCATGCCGCTTATCGTGCCCATGAAACGATCGAACGTAAAGATAAAATTTATCAATGTTTTATTGTCCCTGAACAAATCGACCGCCCCACAACACAATCTGTATTTCTACTCGCAACGAATGGTTTGACCATACCTAAAATCCAGAATATCATCGCACAAAGTCCCGAGCTGCAAAAAAGCTTTCTTACCAAATCAATGGATACGAACTGGGGAATTTTGTATACAATCGGAGAACTTGACCCAGAAAGAGCCCCAGCCTTGGATTACATTGTAACAGACAAACAGCCATCGCTTATTCGCTTAAAAACGGTTATGTTTTTTACCAGCGGTGAATTTAATACATTTCAGTTGTTCCATATGGATATGACCTTTGAAGCAAAAAACGGGACGGTTTGGGAAAAAGTTCCTTCCAGTGGTGTATTGGAACAACAATTTATTGAAAAAATAACAAATGCCACCAATCTTTAATTGTCCACTTACTTTTAAGTCGCATATCTCCCCCTCTCAACCTTTTGTTGTCCTTTTAATATATGTATGTTACAATGTAAAGATTAATAATGAGCGGTTAATCTGTTGATTTTTACGGATCAGACAAACTATTTTGCATAGTTTTTTTATAAAATTTGGTATATATATTAAAGGAGGATTTATTCTGTTGGAACAAAAAAATAAATTACGTATTATCCCCTTAGGCGGTTTAGGTGAAATAGGGAAAAATATGACAGTCTTCGAATACGGTGAGGATATTGTTATATTAGACTGTGGTCTTGCTTTTCCTGATGATGATATGCTGGGAATTGATTTAGTTATTCCTGATATGACATATGTGTTGGAAAACAGAGAAAAAGTTCGTGCTGTTGTTTTAACACATGGGCATGAAGATCATATTGGGTCTTTATCTTATCTGCTACGAGAAATCAATGTTCCTATTTATGGAACTCGTTTAGCTTTGGGTCTTGTTGAAACAAGACTCAAAGAAAATCGGTTGGAAAATTATCACTTGATGCCAATTGAAGCTGGGGATGAAATCAAAGCTGGCATATTTGATATTGGGTTTATTCAAGGGAGTCATTCCATTCCAGATGCTTGTGGCATTTATTTAAAGACACCCGTCGGAACAATTGTCCATACAGGTGACTTTAAAATTGATCCAACACCGGTCGATGGAAAACGCATTGATATCCACAAATTTGCCCAACTTGGCAAAGCGGGTGTACTCGCGCTCTTAGCTGACAGTACCAATGCCGAACGTGAAGGTCATACCGGATCGGAATTAGAGGTTTCAAACACGCTAGATCAAGAATTCAGCATTGCCCGAGGCCGTATCATTATGGCAACCTTTGCTTCCAATGTGTCTCGTCTCCAACAGGCAGCTAATATTGCCTGTAAATACGGTCGCAAAATTGTCGTCTGTGGACGCAGTATGGTAAACGTAGTAAATATCTCCATGGATTTAGGCTATTTAACGATTCCTGAAGGAGTTCTCATCGAAGAAGACTTGATGCACAATTATGAGGATAAACAGATCTTGATCCTTACAACTGGCAGTCAAGGTGAACCAATGGCAGGCTTAAGCCGTATGGCGAACAGGAACCACCGTCGCATAACAATCACACCTGGTGACACAATTCTAGTTGCTGCAACGCCGATCCCAGGAAATGCAAAATCTGTTGGCAAAACAATTGATAACCTGCTGCGTTTGGGAGCTCATGTTGTTTATGAAAAAGAATCTGGAATTCATGTATCTGGACATGCCAGCCGTGATGAACTTCAACTCATGCTCAACCTCGTCCGTCCGAAATTTTTCTTACCAGTTCATGGTGAATATCGGATGTTGAAAAAACATGGTGAACTTGCCGAAAAATTAGGTATTCCAAAGGAAAATATCCTATTGGGTGAAAACGGCTCTGTATTTGAATTTACTGAAGATACCGGCTGTATAAACGGTAAAGTAAAAGTTGGCAATATATTTGTCGACGGTCTTGGTGTTGGGGATGTCGGAAACATCGTCATTCGCGACCGGCAACAGCTCTCACAAGATGGTGTTTTAATTGTTGTCGTAACTCTAGATAAAGAAAGCAAACTTGTTAAATCCGGACCAGATTTAGTATCACGGGGCTTTGTTTATGTTCGTGATTCTGAAGCATTGATGCATGGTGCTCAACTAAAAATAAAAAATGTCCTTCATAATTGTGAAGTCAATCATATCAGTTCGTGGACTACCATCAAGGTACAAATTCGTGAAGCACTAAATCAGTATTTAATTGAAAAAACGGGACGACGTCCCATGATTTTACCAATTATTATGGAAGCATAAAACATAAAAACGGCAGGCTGCATTTTTGCAGCTTGCCGTTTTTTATTATACTTGGATTTTACAAGTTTCAATTCTAAATTTTGAATTTTTCAATGGATTTTTGCAAATTTTCCGCATGCTCAGCCAATTTTCGCGTACTATCGATCACTTCGTGAATTGTTGCGGTTGTTTCTTCACTCAAAGCTGCAACTTCCTCTGTCCCAGCGGCAGCTTTTTCTGAAACAATCGCAATTTGCTGAATTTCTTGTCCAGCTATTTTAGCTTCTGCATTGATCATATTTGAGGTTGCCGAAATATCATTTACTTTACTTTGAATATTTTCAATGGACTCGGAAATTTTATGAAAAAATTCAACAATTTTCGTCAAACTTTGTTGTTCTTCTTCTACTGCTTGATTGGCAAGTTCCATATGGGATGCTGTTGAGGAAATACCGTTCTCTACTTCACTCACAATCGTAATGACTTTGCTGCCAGACAAGGCTACCTGTTCGGCTAATTTTCGAACCTCTTCGGCTACAACAGCAAACCCGCGGCCATGTTCACCAGCTCGTGCCGCTTCAATCGCAGCATTTAAAGATAACAGATTCGTTTGTTTCGCAATTTCTTGAATAACAGAAACAATCTCGCTGATTTCTTTGGATTTATTTGCCAAGGACAAAATAGAATCACCAATTTGTGTATAAACAACTTTATTATTTATAATTTTCATTCCTTGATCTTTGACTAAATCCGAGCCAACACGGACCGATTCCGTCGCTTTTTGTGCTAAATGTCCAGAAACTGCAATATCCTCATGAATTGATCCCAATCGATTGATAATTTCCTGAATCTGATTATTTGTATTCACACTCGATTTTGCCTGTTCTACCGCGCCACCCGCCAGTTCGGTAATTGTCACGGCCGTGCGATCCGAGGCGATACTGATTTCTTCGGTTGAAGCAATCATTTTTTTCGATTCGCTAACCACCACTTCACCTAAGCCTTTGGTATCCTTAATCAATTGATGAACATTTTTTACAACATAGCTAAAAGAATCAGCAATGATCCCCAGTTCGTCTTTTTGGTTTAAATTGATCTTTTTTGAAAAATCATAGCCGGCTAATTCTTCTAAATAATCTAATATTTTATGGATACTGCGATTAATTGGATAAATAATCATGGTAGATACCAATAGTATTGCAACTAAAATAACACCAATTACCGAAAACACAATCTTAAAAACAATGCCTTGTTTTATTTCTGTTAAATCATCGACATAAATACCGGTACCAATAATCCATTGCCATGGTTCAAACCCTTTTACATAAGAAAATTTAGGCTGCGCCTTATCTTTACCGGGTTTTGGCCATTGATATTTTACCAAACCTTCTTTTTCTGTTTTCGCCATTTTGGCAAATTCCATAAAGATGGCTACACCATCGGGATCTTTAATATCACTGACATTTTTTCCGTCCAGCTCCGGTTTCATGGGATGCATGATCATATTTGGCGTATAATCATTAATCCAATAATATTCATCGCCACTATAGCGCAAAGTACGAATCTCTTGCTTTGCTAAATCCTTGGCTTGACTTTCCGTCAAAAGCCCTTTCTGTGATTGATCATAATAAAATTCCAGAACCTTATACGATGTTTCTGTTAAATTTTGCAGTTTTACTTTTGCATCCGTTTCCAGCGTATTTGTTATTACCGGAATGATATAAAAAGCGACCAAACTACTAAAAGAAAGCGTTAAGAAAACAATGATACCAATAATTTTTGTTGTAAGACGAAAATTTTTAAAAAGATCCATATACACAATCCTCCTATATTTGAAATCCCCTATACCATTTAGCAAATATACCTTATGAAGCAAAAAAGAGGTCACCCCGTCAAACATGTTCATACCTTGCACAAGCAAAAACACACTTTCGGACAACCTCTTGCAAACTCAAAATCTATGTATCTATATAGATTTTCAATTCTCCAAAACTAATTCAAATCCTCTTATTTTTAAAATTTTTTAAAATCGTGGACACTCTTAAAATTAGAGTCAACTCAAAAAAGCCCTGATAAAGATCGACCTACCTAGCCAGCATCTTTATCAGGGCTTTCAAATTCTTACAAACTCAATTCTAATATTTTTCTTGTTACAGCCGGGGTAACAAGTCCTTTTTCACCTAACTTAACCATTTGATGTGACTCCAGGCTGGTAATGATTTTATCAATCACTTCTCGGCCTAGTCCATAATCAGAAAAATGGGTTTTGTTCCCCATAATAGCGAAGAAATTTCTTGTCCGTTCAATAATGAGCATAATTTTATCATCAATTGGAATATCACCTGTAATATGCCAGATACGTTCACCATACTGGAGCAGTTTGTCCGATTTTTCTACCTGCATGACTTGCATTACCGACGGCAAAATGATTGCTAGGGTCTGGGCGTGATCTAAGCCATACAAAGCTGTTATTTCATGGCCAATCATATGGGTCGCCCAATCTTGTGGCACGCCTGTGCCAATAAGGCCATTGAGAGCCATTGTTGCACTCCACATAATATTAGCCCGCACATCATAATTTTCTGGTTCTTGCAAAGCTTTTGGCCCTTCCTCAATCAATGTAAGCAAAAGCCCTTCCGCGAAACGATCCTGCACTTTAGCAGCTACAGGATAGGTCAAGTATTGTTCCATAACATGAACATAAGCATCCACAACGCCATTTGCAATCTGCCGAGTCGGCAGCGTATAGGTATAAACAGGATCTAAAATAGAAAACTTCGGATAAACAGCGGGGCTCGCAAATGCTAATTTCGCCTGTAATGATTTTCTGGTAATGACGCCACCATTATTCATTTCTGATCCCGTCGCTGGTAAGGTCAACACCGTCCCAAAAGGCAGTGCTTCTTTAATAGCAAGACCATCCGTAATAAAGGTCCAAGGATCAGCTTGGACAAACGGAACTGCTGCCGCGATAAATTTTGTACCATCAATAACCGATCCGCCGCCAACCGCCAAAACAAAATCATATTTTTCATTACGAATCAGTTCAACCGCTTTCATCAACGTTTCATAAACCGGATTCGGTTCAATTCCACCAAATTCACCAATTGTAAAGTCTTTTAAAACGGTTTTAATTGTCGCTAAAAGGCCCGTTTTTTTTACACTACCACCACCATATGTAATAAGAATCTTACTACCGGCTGGGATTTCATGGGACAGTTTGGTAACTTCCCCTTTGCCAAAAATAATCTTTGTTGGATTCATAAATTGAAAGTTTTGCACAAAAACAACTCCTTCGATTTTTTAATAAACGATTTTATCGGCACAATGGCATTTTCAGACTACAAAATAGCTACATAGCTCTATTTTTATTATACGTTTGGTGATATTGCTTGTCAATTAAACATATATACCAAAAGTCAAAGGACCTGATTAAAAAACCAGACCTTTGACTTTTTATATGGATGAAAATCAATAGCTTTTTTTAAACTGTAAAGCCACGCACAATATCTTTCAGTTTTTCTGCCATTTTCGCCAAGCCTTGGCTATTGGAAGCAATTTCCTCCATGGCTGCCGACTGCTCTTGTGTAGAGGCGGATACTCGCTGCGTTTGGCTGACCGTTGTTTTCGTAACGACTTCTACCTGACTGACTGAATTGACAATATTTTGCCCGCCGTCTGCTAATCGCTGCATAGTAGCTGAAATCCCTTGAACTTGCTCAGAAACTTCGTTAACTCTTTGGACAATATTAGTAAAGGATTGTCCGGCTGAAACGACAACTTCCGATCCCGTCTGTACCTCTTTGTTACCCGCTTCCATAGCACTAACAGCTTGTGTTGTTTCGGTTTGAATTGCCCCAATAAGTGTAGCAATTTGTTTGGCGGCCTCTTGGGATTCTTCCGCAAGTTTACGAACTTCTTCGGCTACAACCGAAAACCCGCGTCCCTGTTCGCCAGCCCGGGCGGCTTCAATTGCGGCATTTAATGCTAGTAAATTCGTTTGATTGGCAATAGCAGAAATCGTCTCAATAATTTGACCTATTTCCATTGAACGATCCCCTAGTTTACGTACCAACAAAGAAGAGTGTTTTACCGTTTGGTTAATGGACTGCATTTGTTTCACAGATGTTTCAATGTGTGCTAATCCGGCTTGGGCTGCTGTTTCTGTTTGCTGTGAACTATTTGCTACATTTGTTATTTTTACTGTCACTTCTTGAATCTGCTCGCTCATTTGATCGACCGTTTGGCGAGTATGATCAACAGCCTCAAGCTGCCGCTGTGCACCATCAGCCACTTCATTAATAACGGCTGCAACTTGAGTTGCAGCGAGTGCAGATTGATCAGAACTGGCTGTCAAATGCTGCGAAGCACCCGCCACTTTTTCCGCTGAGTCTTTTATATTTAGTATCATATTCTGTAATTTCGCCACCATAGTTCCAAACGATTGAGTAAGCAGTCCAATCTCATCATTTGAAACATTCAATGCCGCAAAATTCAGATTGCCAGTTTTCATATCTTCTGTGATCTTATGAATTGGATTAACAATATTACGCGACAATATAAAACCAAATATAAGACCCGCTAGAATAAGTCCCAGCGATACGAAAGTGACAATGATTCGAATACGCGTTGCATAAAGATCAGAAGCGCTACGATTGACCGTGATTTCTTCTTTTTGAATTTGAATCAATTCATTAAATGTGCCTTCTAAATTTTTACGCAAAGAACGGCCTTCTGTAAAGGATAGCTGTTGAGCTTCTGCTATTTTTCCTTGCCCAAAAAGTTCCAAAACCTTCAAATTAACAACCGTGAATTTCGTGTGCGTCGTATCGAGTTGTGTGAGCAGTTCTTTTTCCTGCTGCGTTTCCATTAGTGGCGTAAGCTGTGAAACAATTTGTTTGACTTTATCAGATTTGGTCTGAATTTCATTTTTGAATTCAGGTTGTGCGGTTAAAAGGAAGCCGCGTTCATCATTCGCTTGCCCCGTGAAATAATATTGGATTTCTCGTAAATTTACAATCGTCGCCGTCGAAGTATCGATAATTTCATCATAGTTCGCGCGAATCTGATTGAGCCCAATTAAAGAAATAATGGTAATTATTAAAATAAAAATTGACATAAATGCATAGCCTGATATAATTTTGGTTTTTACTTTCAACGTACTAGACTCCTTTCAAATTAAGCCTATTAGTCACCCACAAAAGCCAATTTGCCAGCAATACTTAAAAGCCATCTATAATACTATCTCAAAAAGAGATGTAACTCAACCCTAAAAAGAGGAATACAATAAATAAATAGCGGTTGCCCACATAAAGACCGCAGAAAACTTATTAATGCCGCACAAAATCTTAGTACTTTGATTTTGTCTACCAATCATTCTGCCAGTAATGGCTAAACAAAAAAACCATAGCCACGAAATCATAATACAAGCTGACGTAAACAAAATTTTATCCAGGCCATTGTAATTTACTGAACTTGTTCCGATTACACCGACGGTATCTATGATCGCATGGGGATTCAGCAAAGAAACCGTAACAGCAAAACCAATCTGCTGTTTTGTAGAAAGGGCTTTAACCTCCTGATCGCTTGCCGCAACTGTTTCATGCCAAATCAGCCAGCCCATAAAAAACAGAAAAAGCACCCCCGCCCCAATAAAAACCATCTTTAGCAAGGCAAATTCCAGCACCAGCACCGAAACCCCATTCACTGCCAATAAAATAAGTAATGTATCACAAATGCCTGCTGTCATTACAACTGGTACGACTCGAAAGAATGTTTTTTGCATTGCGCCTTGATTAAAGACAAATAAATTCTGTACACCTAAAGGTAAAATTAGCCCCATCGATAATATAATTCCATGTATAAATCCCGTCATCATTTTTCTCCTAACTTTTCTCTTATAACTCAAATTAAAGAATTGCTGTAGCATAGACCATGCCTTATATCCAAATCCTAGCAGACTAATAGACTGAATGTAATTTCTTTAATGCGTTCTATATAGTATAAAAAGTTTTTATATACCTGTCTGCATCCAATTGGCTTGTTATATAACCATCCAATTTGTTATACTAAAGAAAAAATAGTGAGGAGCTCTTTATGTTACAGATCGACTGGCTGCCTAACAAAAAAGATACGCTGCCATTATATCGGCAGATTTATTCTTATATAAAACACGAAATTCGCAGTGGCAATTGGCCTATCAGCAGTAAACTTCCCGCCCAGCGCAGCCTGGCTGCTATCTTTAAAGTAAATCGAAGTACTGTGCAGACTGCAATTGATGAACTGATAGCGGATGGCTTGCTCGAAAGCAAACAAGGCAGCGGTATCTGGATTGCCAACAACACCTGGTCACTTTTTAGTCCGCCAGAACAGATTGACTGGAATTTTTATGTAGAATCTAGTACCTATCGACCAAATCTGCCGCTCATCCAAAAAATCAATCGGACCGAATTCAAACAAAATATCATTCGCTTAGGAACTGGTGAATTAGCCCCCGATCTATTGCCACGCGAAGAGTTAACTTCCTTGCTGCAAAAGACCGTAGGCAATATAAAATCATTTGGTTATGAGCAGCCACAAGGTCTTTTATTTTTACGAGAACAATTGTGTATTCATCTACGAAAAACCGGTATTAACGTTTCCCCTCGCTCCATTCTTATTGTTTCCGGAGCCTTACAGGCTTTACAATTGATTTGTTTAGGACTCTTGCCGAAGGATTCCAAAATCTTACTAGAAAATCCCTCCTACCTACTCTCCCTTCCCTTATTTCAATCCATGCAAGTTGATTTTGCGGAAGTTCCTTTAGATTCAGAAGGTATTAACCTCCATACCCTGGCTTATCAGCAAAGACTAAAAAAAGCCGCTTTACTTTACACAATTCCCACCTTTCATAACCCCACCAGTATCTTAATGACGAAACAGCGCCGGCATGACTTATTGCAGCTTTGCCGAGAAAATCGGCTGCCGATTTTAGAAGATGATGTCTATCGTGATCTTTGGCTTGACGGCCCTGCACCGCCACCTTTAAAAGCAATGGATCAAGATGGTTTGGTTTTGTACATCGGCAGCCTGTCAAAAGCGGTTAGCCCCGGGCTTCGAATTGGCTGGGTCGTCGGACCTGAACCAGTGATTGAAAAATTAGCTGACATGAAAATGCAAAATGATTATGGATCGAGCTGTTTATCACAATATGCCGCTGCCGAATGGTTTGCCAGCGGTCTCCATGAAAATCATCTAAGGCGGGTTCGCACTGCTTTATGTTTAAAACGGCAAACTTGCCTTGATGCGCTAACCCAGTATTTTAAAGATATTGCCAGTTGGCAGATCCCCGCTGGTGGGTTTTATGTTTGGCTAAAATTAAAAGAACCGATCTCACTGCCAAAATTATTCAAAATGGCATTGGCTGAAAATATCTTGCTTAATCCCGGCAGTATCTATGACCCCTTATCGAACAGGCATCTCCGTTTATCCTATTCGTATGCTTCGAGCAGCGAACTTCGTAGTGCCCTAAAACGCGTAGCCACTATGATTAAGCAGTTAAACCGATAAAAGAAATATCTATATTTATTTTTTCAGTAAAACTACGTATAATAAAAAATATCCCCGTTTACGAAACCGTTTATAATCAAAGGAGGCTTTCACGATGGCACTGTTACAAATAAACTTCAACTCCACGTGTTTGGCAATGCAGACAAACATAACCGTAATTATTCCTGAAACATCCGGTATCTTAAAACCCGATTTCAATGGAAAACTAAAAACACTTTATTTACTGCATGGCTTAAGCAATGACAATACGATTTACACTCGTTATACAAATATCGAACGGTATGCCTGCGATAAAAATCTAGCCGTTATTATGCCATCCGTAGACCATAGTTTTTATGCCGATATGAAATACGGTCATAAATACTATTCTTATATCTGCGAGGAACTGCCGACTTTTATGCGAAATATTTTCCCATTATCGGCAAAACGCGAAGATACATTTATTGCTGGACATTCTATGGGTGGTTATGGCACATTTAAAATTGCGTTGATGAATCCAGATAAATTTGCGGCAGCGGCAAGTATGTCCGGGGTCTTAGATATCAACGTTTTCCTCCAAGATGGCATATTCGAAGGTTTTAACCCCAAAAGTATTTATGGCGACACAAAAGATTTAACTGGCAGTGAAAATGATTTATTTCATTTGCTAAAAAATAAGGTGAAAGCAAAAATACCACTGCCTAAGCTTTTTCAAATATGTGGTACAGAAGACTTTCTTTATCAAAGTAATCTTAATTTTAAAGAATTTGCCCAAAATCTCAAAATAGATTTAACCTATGAAGAAAAACCGGGCGATCATGAATGGGGTTTTTGGGAAGAATCCATCAAAAAAATTATTGATTGGCTGCCTCTGCAAAATTCGATATAAAGAGAACTGTACAAAAAAGAAAACCGGTTGTTATAAAATGTACATTTTATAACAACCGGTTTTTTCGTGAATTATGACTCTTCTATTAATTCATCAAGTCCCTCGAATTGCATTTTATAATATTTTGCATATAAACCACCGCGTGCCAGCAAGGTATCATGTGAACCTGATTCTTGAATTCCTTTATGATTCATCACCAGAATTTCATCGGCATTGCGAAT
>Ga0302211_10000270_pt1 | contig 20383 bp, 10 predicted proteins | sample II_Fen_E3_3_FD_200234 | JGI IMG/M metagenome (GOLD analysis project Ga0302211, IMG submission 200234) | Peat permafrost microbial communities from Stordalen Mire near Abisko, Sweden - II_Fen_E3_3 | ecosystem: Environmental > Terrestrial > Soil > Wetlands > Permafrost | place: Sweden: Abisko... | reverse complement strand
TTTGTCAACAATCAATCCTTCGGATATTGTTTCTATGGAAATTCTGAAAGATGCTTCTGCAACAGCTATTTATGGTTCACAAGGATCTAATGGTGTTGTACTCGTGACTACAAAACGAGGAAAAGCAGGTCAAGCAAAATTTACGTACGAAGGTATGTATGGTTTTCAACGTCAGGCTAAGCGTTTAGACGTCATGAATTTAAAGCAATTTGCCGAATATAGCAACGATATGGCTTCTGAAACTCAAGGACGCGATCAACGTGTTGAATTCCGCGACCCTTCTTTGCTTGGCAATGGAACTAATTGGCAAGATGCTGTATTTCAGACTGCACCGATACAAAGCCACACTATAAGTGCTCAAGGAGGTACAGAATTGGTGAAATATTTTGTATCAGGCTCGTATATGGGGCAGGATGGTACTATAAAAGGTACAAAATTCGATCGTTACTCTTTCCGTTCAAATTTGGATGCGCAACTAAAAAAATGGTTGAAATTAGGAGTGAATATGACTTATGCAAGTACAAATGAACGTTTAGGACTGGCAGATAGTGATGAGGGTATCATCAATATAGCCTTATTGTCAACTCCAGATGTGCCTATTTACGATGTTGATGGAAATTATACAAGCGTAAGTCGTGAAGGCGTTGCATCAAGAATTAATCCTATTGCTAAAGCATTGCAAGAAGATAATTTACTTGATCGGACATCGTTGAATGGTAATATTTATTTTGATGCAACTTTAATGAAAGGCTTAACTTTTCATACGGAATTTGCAATGGATAAAAGTGGCTCCACTGCAGAGCGGTTTTTACCTACTGCAACTTATGGAACATGGTCTCGCTCGATTAATAGTGATTCTTGGCAAACAAACCAAAGTCTATTTTGGCAGGTTAAAAATTATTTGACTTATGCAAAGGATCTTGGATTACATAAGATTACTGTTATGCTGGGTCAGGAAATGTCTGAATCATCTTACAAGTATCAAAGTATTTCGAATACTGGTTTACCGGATAATACAGTACACAACCCATATTTAGGAACCGGAACACCTCAAATTAATGCTGGATTTGGAAGTAGTGCTATGTCTTCGTTCTTTACTCGTGCCACTTATAACTATGCAGATAAATACTATGCTACTTACACATATCGTTATGATGGGTCATCTAAATTTGGGCCAAAAAATCGTTGGGCTCCTTTCCATTCAGTTGCAGGTTCATGGCGCTTCACAAATGAAGCATTTATGGATAATATGAAATCGATAATCAGTAATGGAAAATTGCGTTTAGGTTGGGGACAAACAGGAAACCAATTTATTAGTGATTATCTCTGGGGTGCAAAAATATCGAAAATGTCGACTGGTTTGGGTGTTGCTTATCGTCCAACAAATATTGCGAATCCGTATCTTAAATGGGAAACTCAAGAACAAACTAATTTAGGCATAGATCTTGGTTTTTTAGATAATCGTATTGAATTAACTGTAGATGCATATACTAAGACATCTAAGAATATGTTGATGCAAGTCGATTTGCCTTCGTACATGGGAACGGATGGAAACGTATCAAGTGCTTTGTCTGCTCCATATGGAAACATTGGATCGCTTCAAAATAGAGGGTTAGAATTTGCATTGACAACGCACAATATAAAATCGAATGATCTTCAATGGGATACAGAAGCTCAAATCTCGTTTAATAAGAATAAATTATTAGCTTTGACAGGAACCTCTGCTACTTCTATTGAAGGGTATGGACAATGGACTGATGTTGTGTCTCATACAGAAGTTGGTCAGTCACTTTACAATTTCTATGGCTACAAAGTTATAGGTGTTTATAAGGATAAAGCTGATATTTTGAATAGTGCTACTCCAGATCATGCTCCAGCTGATGGGAAATCGTGGAGTCGTACTAATACAACTTATGTAGGAGACTTGAAATACGAAGATGTCAATAAAGATGGGAAAATTGATGAAAATGACCGTACTAATTTAGGCTCTCCGATGCCAATTTTTACATTTGGATTTAATAATACAGTTCATTATAAAAACTTTGATTTGACTGTATTTATCAATGGCTCATATGGCAACAAAGTATTGAATTATTCTGCCATTAATCTATCAAGTATGACATCTATGTGGAACAATCAACTAGCCATAGTTGCAGACCGTGCACGCTTAGTTGAAATTAATACTGCTCAGACCTATCCATATGTCAATTCTACAGGTAAGACGGTGTCTAATTGGTATGATGATATTGATAATGTAAAAGTCGCTAATCCGGGTACTTCGGTACCACGTGCAATTCAGAATGACCCCAATAATAATACTCGAATATCAAGTCGATACATTGAGGACGGTTCTTATTTGAGAATAAAAAATATTGCGATAGGATATAATTTCGACAAGAAATTATTGAAGCCATTACATTTTGAGTCATTACGTATATATGCAAATATCCAAAATCTTTACACTTTGACAAAATATACTGGTTTCGATCCTGAAGTTGGTGCAAGCACAGCAAGTGGAAATGTTTATGGTTTAGATAATGGACGTTATCCTTCACCTCAAGTGTACTCTTTTGGCTTAAATCTATCATTTTAAATTTTAAAAATAATATGAAAAAACTAAATATAAAGAGTTTGGCGATTGCCTCTGTGTTATTAGTCGGGATGAGTTCGTGTTCTGACTTCTTAAATCGCCCAGCAGAAGATACATATACTACTGATGGGTTTTACCAAACAGATGCCCAATGTTTTCAAGGGGTAAATGCATTATATAACTCACCATGGTATGATTTTCAACGTGGATTTGTAAAAATTGGAGATGTGCTTTCAGGGAACATCTATTACGGTACTGATAATGCTTATCAATCTTTTGTTTTAAAATCAAGTGATTCCGATTTAAAAAATGCTTCAGCATCGTTATGGTCAGTAAACGCTTATTGTAATACTATTATTGAAAATATTGATTTAAAATCCGGATCGGCAGTAACTCAAACTACAAAAAATACTGTAAAAGGGGAAGCATTAGTATGGAAAGCCATGGCATACTTTTACTTGGTTCGTTGTTTTGGAGCAGTACCTATCATTCATAGCAATAGTGCAATTATTGCCAGTGGGACTTCTAATATTGTTTATAGAAATAAAATTGAAGATGTATATACTTATATTGTAAAAGATTTGGAGAAAGCTATAGAGTTGCTTCCTACAAAGAATGCAGATGGTAGAATTGACAGATACGGAGCCTATGGTTTATTAGCAAAAGTTTACCTGACAAAATCAGGTTATGGCTCAACTAATGGGACTCGTAATGCAGAGGATTTAGCAAATGCTGCTTTATATTCTAAAAAGGTTATTGATGAGAGTGGTAGATCTTTATTGCCTGTTTATTCAGACAATTTTCGATTGGCAAATAACTTCAATGAAGAAAGTTTGATTGCCTGGCATTGGACAATTGGTTCCCAATGGACTTGCCAGAATACCGAGCAATCCGATTTAGGACTAAATGGATTTGATGAGTTTGGTGATACATGGGGAACTTGGGTAGGGCTAACTATTGATTTGCAAGATGCTTTTGGTGAAGATGCTTCAAGTTTGGTTCGTAATAATACAGATGCTCGTAGAAAAGCAACGATAATGATGCAAGGTGATCATTATGATTATTTTTGGACTGATAAGGGAGGCTTCGATTACGATTGGAATAAAACCACATCGAGTGACAAGGCATTGACTGTAACATATGGAAGTGCCACCGGCTCAAACTGTGTTAAGGATATTGTAGGAGATAATGCTGATCATGTCGCGGGATCCGGTATAGCATTAGCTCGTATGGCAACTGCTTTGAGTATGCATCTTTTACGCTTATCTGATGTGTATTTGATTTATGCAGAAGCTATTCTGGGAAATGGGTCTTCAACCTCAGATGCAGGTGCATTGAAAGCATTTAATGCTGTGCGTGGTCGGAGTGTTAGTAATTACACCGCAAAAAGCTCTATTACATTTGATGATATTTTTAGCGAACGCAGATTGGAGTTTGCTGGTGAAGGCGATTTTTGGTATGATTTTGTGCGGTTAAGTTATTATAAGCCAACCGAAGCAAAAGCCAGACTAGCAGCTCAAAACCGAGGTTATTGGAATGGGTTAGAAGATTATTATAAAGGAAAAACGGCTAAATCAACAGTTACGAAGACAGTTGTGAATATTCCAGAAAGTAATATCTTTTTTGCAATTCCCTTCCCGGATACAGACCAGTCAGCAAATCCAAATTTAGCTAAAGATCCTGTTTCATTTGACTTTAGTACGATTAGTTTCTAAAAAAAATAAGAATGAATATGAAAAACATATATAAATTAACAAATAAAATTGTTACAATGCTTATTGTATTAGCTACATTATTGATAGCGATACCTGCGTGTAATGATAATCCTGATGCTTATGTCACTACAGCTGGGACACCCGAAGTGTCATATGTTCGTATCCCTGATGCTCTTAGTAGTGATTCTTTGGTTACACATGCTTATATGGGGACAACGATTGCTCTTATAGGTAATAATCTGACGAGCATTAAGCAACTTTGGTTTAACGATCAACAAGCAGTACTGAATACCAGCTTAATTAAATCAACAGCGTTAATCGTATCAGTACCAAATACAATTCCTCAAAACATTACCAATACAATGTATTTGATAAACTCCAAAGGAGATACTGTGAAGTTTAATTTTAAAGTAGATGTGCCAAATCCATTGTTAACTAGCTTGAAATGTGAATATGTACCTGAAGGCGGAACAGTAGTAATCAAAGGTAACTATTTTTTACCTGTTGAAGGTTCTACGAAGCCAGAAGTATATTTCACTCCAAATATTCAGGCAACTGAAATTGTTTCTTACTCGCTGACAGAAATTCAAGTAAAAGTTCCTGCAGGAGCAGATGTTGGTCCAATTTCGGTGAAAAGTCGTTACGGAACAACACGCTCAGACTTTAGGTTTAGAGACAATACAAATCTGATTTGTGATTTTAAAAGCTCTACTTTTGGTAATCCTTGGGGATTAGGTGCATTTTCGTCAGAAAATCCTTGTTCTGGTCAATATCTACTTTTCCAAAACAGCTCTTTTGCAGCATGGTCATGGCTAAACAATATGATGTTTGTTTATTCTGCTGTTGATGGAAATGGAAATAATCCTATTGCAACTGGTGATATTAGTAAATTAGCATTACGTTTCGAAGCCAATATCGATTCATGGTCAGACGAGCCAATGTGTATTTGGTTTAGCCCGTACGAATCTTCATTCTCTGGAATAAACGTGGATGCTAGTTATGCACAATATCATTGGAAACCTTATTTGACTGGTACTGTAAAATCAACGTATAAATCTGACGGTTGGGAAACATATACTATACCATTAAGCAGTTTTAATACAGACAAAGGCGAAACACTAACTAGTAGAAAGATTGATGATATTTCGAAATATACCAATATCAATTTGATGTTATTTGGTGCAGCTGATGCGACCTATCCAATCAAAGTTTGTATAGATAATCTTCGAGTAGTGAGTATTAACTAATTTTTAATTTAAAACAAGATGAAAACAAGATTTTATATAACGATAACATGCTTGACTATTACGATTCTAAGCGTTGTGACCGTTTTTACAGCATGCAACTCTGAGGAAATTTCTAATACATCTACTTTGAGTGTCTTTGGTCCTTCACCTGCATTGAGAGGCGGAGCAATAAAGTTCATAGGAACAAATTTAGATAAAGTAACTTCTATAGTTTTATCAAATAATTTAGAAATTACTGATATAACAAAAACTAGTTCAACAGAAATCTCTATAACAATTCCACAGAATGCTCAACCAGGATTAGTTACGTTGAGAACTCTAACGGGAGATATTATAACAAAAACTCCTTTGACATTTTCGGAACCAATATCCATTGATAAGTATACAACTTCTAGCGTTAAAGCAGGTGATGTATTTACAATCGAAGGAGATTATCTGAATCTTATTGCTCAAGTAATATTTACTGATGGTGCAGTAGTTGATAGTACCCATTTTATAAGTAAAACCCGCAAAAAGATAGAAGTGTATGTCCCAATTACTGCAAAAACAGGAAAAGTTGCCGTGTCGAATGGAGCAAAAATACCGATATTGGTTTATACAGCTGATGTTGCAACAATAACTAATCCAATTGTCACGTCAGTAGTACCTTATACAAATGTCAAACCAGGAAATTCCATTACTATTACCGGTACTAATCTTGATTTAGTAAAAAAACTCACAATACCGGGGGATAACGGCGAAACAGCTTTTACACTCAATTCAGGAAAAACTACGATTACTGCCGTTTTGCCTGACAATGTAAAAGACGGAACGATGTCATTGACAACTTATTCAGGTATTGTAATATCACCTACAACTAGCCTTGTGGTGGCAGGTCCATCAGCAGTTTCAGTTGCTCCTTCGTCAGTGAAGAACGGTGAAGAATTGACTATCACCGGAACAAATCTTGAATTGGTTAAGAGTATTAGTTTCCCTAATGCTTCGGCAGCTGTGACAACGTTTAATTCTCAATCGGCAACTGAGATTAAACTAGCAGTTCCAATTACAGCACAAGCAGGACAATTAGTACTTACAGCAGCATCAGGAAAGACAAGCAGCATTGCATATACATTGGTTCAACCAATAGTTACATCTACTTCTACCCCAATTATTGGAGGTCAGTCTCTGACGTTGAATGGAACAAATCTTGATTTGGTATCTTTAGTATCATTTGAGGGTTCATCTGAAACTGTTAGTATCACATCTCAGACTGCTACAGCTATAACTATAACAATTCCAAACACAATAGTTGGTGATGCACATATTAATTTTACTTGTAAAAACGGAATTTCTGAGAAAGCTACTAATGTTACTGTAGCTCCTACTAGTCTGGCGTATGTTACTACTATGAGTTCTAGTGGCGATCAGGGTGCAACATTGACTTTACTGGGTGGAAATTTCGACAAAATAACCAATGTAACACTTGCAGGGAAATCTCTGACCTGGGTAAATTCCGGTAGTTCAATGTTGTTTATTGTAATCCCTAAAAACTGTACTCCTGGAAATCAGCCACTAGTTATTACGACGGCTGGAGGAATTACTTCCTATACTTTGAAGGTTATAGGTACTGGTCCTACCATTACGGATATCTGGACAGGAAGTAAAGATATGGGAAATTGGTCGGGTTATATACAATTGAGTGATGCATCACTTTTCTCCTCTGTAGTGCTTGGAGACCAAATTCTTGTAACTGTCGACCCAAGTAGTATTTCGTCAAGTTCTCAAGGATCTTTCAAGAATGGAAGCTCTTGGGGAGCTATAGCTTCAGGAACTGATTATTTTACAATTACTGGCGATTTTACACTTGATGTTACTCTTGATATTCTACCCCAATTGCAATCTTCTGGATTAATTATCGGTGGTCAGAAATATACCGCAACTAAAGTTTCAATAGTTCATTAATATTAATCAAGTAAAAACGACTCTGCTTTCATCTTGCAGAGCAGAGTCGTTTTCATTTAAATGTAATTTAAAATTCAATATAACATCGTTTGTACTTTGTAATCTCACATTGACTCGTCTCATTGTATTATTATGTGTTCCCATTAGTATTAACAAATATATTTAATCGTGTCTTGTTTGATGAGATTTATAAAATCATTAGAATTTTTTTAATCTATTTATGCTTAATAAAATAGCTTTCCTTCATTTTTTTTTATTAGTTTTTATATTTTTTGTAGCTTGTAGTTCCAATGAAAATTCAGATACTACTGCTCCAACTCTAATGGAGAGCACTCCAATTGATGGAGCAACATCTGTAGACGTAAATACGACCATCTCGCTCAAATATACAGAGCAAATTATTCTAGCATCCAATCCGCAAATAAAACTAAATGATTCGATAATATCTGCGACCGTCTCGGCACGTACCCTCACCATCTCCGTAAAATTAAAATCGAATACAACTTATACACTAATTGTTCCAAATAAAGCAATTAGTGATGTTGAGGGTAATTACTCTAAAGAAATTAAAATAACTTTTACAACAGGCGGCTCTGTCACTGGAGCTTATGAAGCAGAAAATGCAACACTTACAGGAGATGCTATCATCTCTACTGCTCAAAGCGGTTATTCAGGTACCGGATATGTAAACACAAATACAGGTAATGTTACTTTCACAGTTCAGGTAGCTGAAACCGGATATTATGATGTGTATTTAAACTATATATCTTCTGCCGAGAAAGTGAATTATTTATATGTGGATGGTGTGCAAGCTGCCGAACTTTCTTTTGTTGCTGCAAGCAGTTGGACTGAATTGAAAGCTGTCATGCTCAAGCTAACAGCCGGTTCACATACAATTTCCATCGTGAAAAGTTGGGGATATATTCAACTGGATTATTTGCGACTAACAAAAAATTCTGTTGGTCCGATTGCATTCAACATAGCCTCTGCTCCTGTAAGTGCTAATGCTTCAACACAAGCTATAAATTTATATAACTACCTGAAAACGAATTTTGGATCCAAAGTTATTTCTGGAACAATGGCTAACTACAGCACTAATATTTCCGAAGCAACTTGGGTACATACCAACACCGGCAAATGGCCGGCACTAACTTGTTTTGACTTTATAAATCATACCTGGACAAACCAAAATTGGGTTGAATATACTGCACCCTTTACGTTGGGACAAGATTGGTGGAATAATAACGGAATCGTAGCATTGATGTGGCATTGGCGCGATCCACTCACAAAATCGGGAAGTTTTAATACTTATTCTACGTCTTATCCCGATGGTACCACTTTCGATGTAACGAAGGTGTCTGATCCTACTTCGGCTGAATACAAAGCCATGATTGTTGATATTGATGTTATAGCAGGTTATTTGCAACAATTCAAAGATGCAAATATTCCCGTTATTTGGCGTCCACTCCACGAAGCGGAAGGTGGTTGGTTTTGGTGGGGTGCCAAGGGTGCAGAACCGTTCAAAGCACTTTGGAAACTGATGTTTGACAGATTAGTAAATTACCACGGGCTGAATAACCTAATTTGGGTGTATACTACCAGCGCTTCAACTAATGCTTCAACATGGTATCCGGGCGACGCTTATGTGGATGTATTGGGTATGGATATTTATCCTGGAACAAATCAACATGAGTCGCAGTATATTTCTTTCAATAAAGTACGGGAATTTACCGGCGGGAAGAAGATTATTACCTTGAGCGAATGCGGCTCGGTGCCTGATCCGACATTAATGCTACAATATGGCGATACATGGTCATGGTTTATGCCATGGAATGGTGATTATACAGAATCTGACTCACATAACGGAACTACTTGGTGGAATAAACTCTTCAGCTACGATTTTGTAGTTACAAGGGATAAAATGCCAAGTTTAAAATAGATTTATAGATATTTATTTTTATTTTTGTAAATGAAAAAATTACTTGTACCAATTCTTTTATGCCTTGCTTTAAATGCCTCAGCGCAATGGGCTTTTCGCTTGCCAGCTATTATCAGTAATCACGCTGTATTTCAGCAATCGACAGATGTAAAATTGTGGGGCTGGGCTCAAAGTGGCAGCACCGTAAAGATATGTTGTAGTTGGAATCCAACGGATACAGTGAAAGCTGAACCCAGAAAAGACTGGACGTGGGATGCTATTGTAAAAACACCGAAAGCAGGCGGTCCTTACACCATAAAATTTATCAGTAGCTCACAAAAAGTGGTTATTGAAGATATTCTGATTGGAGAAGTGTGGTTGTGCTCAGGTCAGTCGAATATGGAATATGCATTCAACTGGGAGCAAGGGGTGCTCGATGCAGGTGATGAGGTATCCAAATCAGCCAACAATCAGTTGCGCTTTTTCCAATTGTCGCACAAATATAATTCTTTGCCTCAGGCCGATACGGATGGAGAATGGAAAATTAGTTCGCCAGAAACTACTCCTTCAATGAGTGTTGCCGGTTACTTTTTTGGGAAAACATTAAATAAAACAAAGAAGATTCCTGTAGGTCTGATTGCTTCGTATTGGGGTGGTAGCTGTGTGCAGGCATGGACACCAAACGAAGTATATCAACTGAATACTGAACTTAAGAAACTAGCTGATGATACTAAACCGGTAAACTGGGCACCAGTATCGCCTTCGGTTATTTACAATGCTATGTTACAACCGCTTGTTAACTATAAAATAGCAGGAGCTATATGGTATCAGGGCGAAGCAAACACAGGTGAACCACAAAACTATGGAAAACTATTCGAAGGACTTATAACCGGTTGGAGAAAAGCATTTAATAATGATTTTCCATTCTATTTTGTACAAATAGCTCCATGGAACGGTTACTGGAAAAACAGTGCAGCTTATTTACGCGAACAACAAGCAGCGGCACTTAACCTCCCAAAAACAGGAATGGTGGTAGTCAGTGATTTGGTGGATGATATTACTAATATTCACCCAAAAATTAAAAAAGAAGTGGGACTTCGTCTAGTTAATTTAGCTTTGAATGAACAATACGGAATTCCGGGCTTACATCCATATTTTCCAAAATATGATTCTTTTACAGTCAGGAAAGATAATATAAATATCAAAATACAATCGATAGGCAAACTGACTTCTAAAGCTAAATCTCCTGCTAATTTCCAAATTGCTGGTGCTAATATGCAATTTTATCCAGCTGTGGCAAAAATCGAGAAGGATGGTACAATAACCGTTTCAAGTAGAGATGTGAAAGCTCCTGCGGCTGTTCGCTATTGCTTTACCAATGATGCTATGCCTGATTTGTTTGATGTGAATGGGTTACCATTAATTCCATTCAGAACAGATAAATTAGAATATAAACCATAAATCTACTCACGCAGAAGCTTGAAGGGGAACAGAGTTACTCCTAATTTTTACTGTGATTTTAAAACAATGGAAAAAACAAAAAACATACTTAAAGAAACTAATCCAATTTCCCTTCATGGGTTAGGGGTTCTTCTTTTTCTTCTAATATCTATGAGCAGCTCTGCAAAAGTAGCACAAGGTTTTGCAAAAGTAGAAAACAATCACTTTGTGGTGAATGAAAAGCCTTACTATTTTGTAGGGACTAACTTCTGGTTTGGAGCTATTTTGGGCTCAAAAGGGCAAGGTGGCGATAAGGCACGTTTGATCAAGGAGCTGGATTTTATGAAAGAAAACGGGTTGGTGAACTTGCGTGTACTTATTGGTTCTGATGGAAGCAATGGTATTCCATCGAAAGTAGAACCAACTTTGCAGATAAAAGCGGGTGTTTACAATGATACTATTTTTGATGGGTTGGATTTTTTATTGTCGGAATTGGGCAAGCGCGATATGAAAGCGGTGTTGTTTTTTACTAATTCGTGGGAATGGTCGGGCGGATATAGCCAGTACCTTAACTGGGCTGGAAAAGGTAAAAATCCTGTGCCATCGGTTGATGGTTGGCCGGCTTATATGGATTTTGTGAAACAATACGCCGGTTGCGATGAATGTCGTCAGATGTTGAAGAATCATATCAAACATGTTATTACTCGCACTAACCGTTACACGAAGAAAAAATACACGCAGGATCCTGCTATTTTCTCATGGCAAATTGGTAACGAACCACGTGCCTTTTCGGATGCTAACAAACCACCTTTTGTTGCCTGGTTGAAAGACATTTCGGCTTATATCAAATCGTTGGATAAAAACCACATGGTTTCTATCGGCTCCGAAGGACAATGGGGTTGCGAGATGGATATGGTTTTGTTTGAGCAAATTCATGCCGATAAAAATGTCGATTACCTGACTATGCACATCTGGCCTAAAAACTGGAGCTGGTTGAATGTGAAAGATATGCCCGGCACATTACAAAATAGTATTGATAAAACACAAGAGTATATGGCCAACCATATGGCTGTTGCCCGCAAACTATCAAAACCGATTGTGCTGGAAGAATTTGGTTTCCCGCGCGATCATCATCAATATAATTTGCAAGACTCAACAACCTTGCGTGATGCCTATTATTCGTCTGTTTTTGAGACAATTGTAAAGGCTTCGAAAAATAATGATGTGCTGGCCGGATGTAATTTCTGGGCATGGGGCGGTTTCGGTCGTCCTAATCCAAAACATGTGTATTGGGTAAAAGGTGATGACTACCTGGGCGATCCTGCACAGGAAGAACAAGGTTTGAATGCTGTTTTCAATACCGATGCTACTGTGAAATTGGTGAAAAAGTATGTGATGAAAATGCAAAATGTTCCGACGTTGGTGGATATGAACGCTACGCCAAAAACACAGGCATTGTTTTACAACATGTTCAATAATTTGGGCAAAGGCATTATGTTGTGCCATCAGGATGATGCGGCTTACGGACACGGTTGGTATGGCAAAGCAGGTGGTTCTGATGTAAAAGCTGTTACCAGTGATTATCCGGCCATGGTGGGCTGGGAGCTAGGCCATTTGGAAATCGGTGCAGCGTATAATCTCGATTCAATTTATTTTACCGACATGAAACGCATGATGCGCGAAGTGTACGAACGAGGCGGCATCAACACTATCAGCTGGCATGGTGATAATATCGTAACCGGCAACACTGCCTGGGATTGTGCTCAAAATACAGTAGTGAGCAGTGTGCTGCCCGGTGGAAGCAATCATGCCAAATTTGTGACATGGCTGGATCGTTTGGCCGTTTTCTTTCATGATTTGAAGGATTCCAAAGGCGAAACGTTCCCTGTTATTTTCCGTATGTATCACGAACATACCGGTAGTTGGTTTTGGTGGGGAGCTAAACAATGTACTCCCGACGAATACAATCAATTGTATCGGATGACGGTGAGCTATTTGCGCGATGTAAAAGGTGTTCATAACATATTATACGCTTTTTCGCCAGCAGGCATAACTACCGAAACCGAATTTCTAAGTCGCTATCCGGGTAATGATTGGGTGGATGTGGTAGGTTTCGATAATTATTGCGGTTCTGATAAATCGTCTATAGAAAGATATAAAAAGGAGGTAACAGCAGGGTTGCAGGTAGTGACTGATTATGCAAAACGCAATAATAAGATTCCCGTTTTGGCAGAAACAGGTATGGAGTCTATTCCGGTAGCCGATTATTTTACAACTATTTTGTTGCCAACTATTGAGCCTTTCAACATTAGCTATGTGTTGCTTTGGAGAAATGCATTTAATAAAGAAACTCATTTTTATGCGCCTTATCCCGGACACTCGTCGGTAGATGATTTTAAAAAATTTACCGGAAGCAAGAGGATGGTGATGAGTAACAATATGCCGCTCATGTATGCACCGGTAAAATCTCAGAAAAGCGTAGTTCGTAACTAGGTAAACCTGCTATCGAAGCAGGAAAAGGTGGTTCGGGACTAGAAAAACCTGCTATTGAACTAGGATAAGGTAGTTCAGGACTAGGATAGCCAACTATTGAACTAGAAAAAGGTAGTTCGGAAGTAGGAAAAATAACAATTGAACCAGGAAATTGTAGTTTGAAAGTAGGATTTCCTGCTATTGAACCAGGAAGAGGTAGTGCGGGACTTGAAAATCATATTTCGGAATTAAAAATAATGGCTTGCAACGAATAAATATCGATAGAAATGATAAAAAGGAAAATCTCTTTAGCGCCAATTCTACTTCTTGGGGCGATGTCTGTTTCTTCGCAAAAATAAAAAACAAGCTATTGACACCAACTATACAGATAATATCAAGAAATAAAATAAATAAACATGATTGAATTTGACAGCGCTTTGAAACAACTCAAAGCAAAACACGAGGAGCTACTAACTAAGAAAAATGAGAAAGCTGCGAACGGAAATGGCATCTACGACCGTTACGTAAATCCGATTATCACGGCAGCCCATGCGCCTATCGAATGGCGTTACGATTTTAATCCGACAACAAATCCGTATTGCATGGAAAGAATAGGAGTGAATGGAGCACTTAACGCCGGAGCTATGAAGTGGAAAGGCAAGTATATTCTGGTTGTGCGCGTTGAAGGCAACGATCGTAAATCGTTTTTTGCCATTGCCGAAAGTGAAAATGGGGTAGACAATTTCCGCTTTTGGGACGAGCCTGTAACATTGCCTGAAACTGACGAACCGGATACCAATGTATACGATATGCGTCTGACAGCACACGAGGATGGTTGGATTTACGGTGTTTTCTGTAGCGAGCGCAAAGATCCGAATGCACCGGCAGGCGATTTATCGTCGGCTTTAGCTGCTGCCGGGATTGTGCGTACCAAAGATTTGATTAATTGGGAACGTTTGCCCGATTTGAAAACAAAAAGCCAACAACGCAATGTGGTGCTTCACCCAGAATTTGTGGATGGTAAATATGCTCTTTACACGCGTCCGCAAGATGGATTTATTGATACCGGAAGTGGCGGTGGAATTGGTTGGGGGTTGGTTGATGATATGACCAATGCGGAAGTGAAAGATGAGAAAATCATTAATCACCGTTACTATCATACTATTAAAGAATTGAAAAACGGCGAAGGTCCACATCCTATCAAAACAGAAACAGGTTGGTTGCACCTAGCACATGGTGTGCGCAACTGTGCTGCCGGACTACGTTACGTGTTGTATCTTTACCTCACCGATTTGCAGGATCCAACAAAACTGATTGCCGAACCTGCAGGATTCTTTATGGCTCCCGAAGGCGAAGAACGCATTGGTGATGTATCGAACGTATTGTTTAGCAATGGCTGGATAGCCGATGAGGATGGAAAAGTATTCATTTACTATGCTTCGTCTGATACCCGTATGCACGTTGCTACTTCTACCATCAATCGCTTATTGGATTATTGTATCAACACACCTGCTGATGGATATCGCACATTTAAATCGGTTGAGACTATCAAAGAGTTGGTTGCAAAAAATAAAGCAATTACAGAGCATAAAAATGTATTGGCTTGATAGTATTGTTGTTGGGAAATACTGTCATTATTGTAGCACTAAACGTTAATTATTTAGGTTTAATTAAATAAATGGAAAGATGTTTCTAAAATAGTACTGTTTTAGAAACATTCTATACTTTTTAATTAGCTAAAAATATATACTTTTGTCGACATGTAATTACTTAGATTAAAGTTACCCTTATTTTTATAAAATTCACAACAAATAAATAATATGGATGTTCAGAAAATTAGTTTAAAAGAGAAAATCGGTTACGGTTTTGGTGATGCCGCATCTTCCATGTTCTGGAAGATTTTTGGTATGTATTCTTTGTTTTTTTATACCGATGTTTTCGGAATTACGGCAGCTGCTGCAGGAACGATGTTTCTGGTAGCCCGCTTATGGGATTCTTTCTTTGACGTCTTTGTAGGAATTATCAGCGACCGAACCAAAAGCCGTTACGGTAAATACCGTCCGTTCCTTTTATGGTTTGCCATTCCATTTGCAGTGATGGGTGCCATTACATTCTTTGCTCCGGACTTTGGTCAAACAGCAAAATTGGTTTATGCATACATAACTTACTCATTAATGATGATTGTATACTCATTAATTAATGTACCCTACGCTTCTTTGCTTGGAGCTATTTCTTCAGACCCCAAAGAAAGAAATTCGCTTTCTTCTTATCGTATGTCATTTGCATTCATGGGTAGCTTTGTGACATTTATGTTGTTGCAACCATTGATTGATTTTTTTTCTAAAACATTTGGAGGTGGTGCTGCTGTTCATGCTGTAAAATCCGGTATGAGTACTTCTCCTGTTGGATGGGTAATGGGTGTAGGGTCAATTGGAATAATTTGCATTATCTTATTTTTGTTGTGCTTCAGTTGGACAAAAGAAAGAGTAGTACAAATTGAAAGTGAGGAAAATGTGACTGTGAAACAAGATTTAAAGAACCTATTTCACAATGCACCGTGGTGGATTTTAGTGGCAACCGGATTGGCTGCGCTACTTTTCAATGCGGTTCGCGATAGTGTTGCTATCTACTTTTTTAGAGATTATGTAAAATCCAATTACAAAATGCTGGGAACAGGATGGAATATGACCACTATTTACTTTTTGGTAGGTCAGGCAGCTAACTTGATTGGTGTAATGATTGCGCCTTCTGTTTCGGCTAAATATGGCAAAAAAAGAACGTATATGATTGCCATTTTGATTGCAGGAATTCTAAGCACAGGCTTTTATTTTATTCCTAATGATATTACCTGGATTCTTGCCTTCCAATTCGTGATTTCTCTTTTTGCCGGTTATGTGTTGCCATTGTTATGGTCAATGTTTGCCGATATTGTGGATCATCAGGAACTGATTACCGGACGTCGTGCCACAGGTCTGATTTTCTCATCTTCTTCTATGTCCCAAAAATTAGGTTGGGCATTAGGATCAGCAATGAGCGGATGGATTCTCGCCGTATTCAAATATGTACCGGATGCAGCGCAACAAAGTTCACAAACTCTTTTTGGAGAACATATTATGATTAGCTTGATGCCGGCCGTGTGCTGTGTGCTGGCTTTTGTAGGGATGTTATTTTACCCACTTTCAGATAAAAGAGTAAAAGAAATTTCGGAAGAGCTTGAAGTAAAAAGAGCTAATTCCAAAGCATAATGAATACTAACCACCCCTGATCTCAGTCAATCGACTGAGATCAGGGGTTCTTTAAAATAGAAAATGAAATACGGACATTTCGATGACAACCGACGTGAATACGTCATTACTAATCCTCGCACTCCATGGCCTTGGATTAATTACCTTGGCAACGAGGACTTTTTCAGCTTAGTTTCTAATACCGGTGGTGGATATTCTTTCTATAAAGATGCCAAATTTCGCCGCATTACGCGCTATCGATACAATAACGTACCGATGGACAGTGGTGGAAAGTACTTCTACATCAACGATGGAGAATCGGTGTGGAGTCCGGGCTGGAAACCCTGTAAGACGGAATTGGATAGCTACGAATGTCGGCACGGGATGAATTACACCACCATCAAAGGGGTGAAAAATGGAGTAGAAGCAGAGGCTTTGTATTTTGTGCCGTTGAAAACATGGGCCGAAGTACAAAAACTAACACTTAGAAATACTACCAACGAAGTAAAAACGCTTAAGATTTTCTCTTTTGTTGAATGGTGTTTGTGGAATGCAGCATCAGACATGGAAAACTTCCAACGGAACTTCTCTACCGGTGAAGTGGAAATAGAAGATTCTGTGATTTATCACAAAACAGAATACAAAGAACGTCGCGATCATTTTGCATACTACTCGGTAAACGAGCCGATGCAGGGCTTTGATACAGACCGCGAAACTTTCTTTGGTTTGTACAATGGTTTTGACGAACCGCAAACTGTACTCGAAGGTGCGCCGCGCAACTCCGAAGCACATGGTTGGTCGCCTATCGCTTCGCACTATGTAGAAGTGGTATTGCAACCCGGTGAATCGAAAGAGTTGGTGTATGTGTTGGGTTACGTAGAAAATGCTCCTGAAGAGAAATGGGAAAGCAAAAACATTATCAATAAAACCAAAGCTAAAGCCACCATTGCCCGTTTCGATACGGCTGCCAAAGTGGATGCTGCTCTTGCAGAACTGAACGCTTATTGGGATAATTTATTGAACGTATTCACCATCAAAACCGGCGAAGAAAAGCTGGATCGCATGGTGAACATTTGGAATCAATACCAATGTATGATTACCTTCTGTTTCTCACGTTCTGCTTCGTTCTTCGAAAGTGGCATCGGACGTGGAATGGGATTCCGCGATTCCAATCAGGATTTGGTGGGCTTTGTGCATCAAATTCCGGAACGTGCGCGCGAACGTATCATCGATATTGCTTCCACGCAATTCCCCGACGGCGGTTGCTATCACCAATATCAACCTTTGACCAAAAAAGGAAACAACGAAATCGGACAAGGTTTCAACGACGACCCAATGTGGTTGATTCTTGGAACAACAGCTTATATCAAAGAATCGGGCGATTTTACCATTTTGGAAGAACCTGTTCCGTTTGATAATGAAGCAGGTTCGGAAGTGTCACTTTTCCATCACCTCACTGTTTCGTTCGATCACGTGGTGAACAACCTCGGACCTCTTGGTTTACCATTGAGCGGTCGTGCTGACTGGAACGATTGTTTGAACCTGAACTGTTTCTCTAACGATCCGAACGAAAGTTTCCAGACTACTGAAAATAAATCGGAAGGCAGCCAGGCTCAAAGTTTGATGATTGCGGGACTGTTTGTGGTGTATGGTCGCGATTATGTGGAATTGTGTAAAGTAATTGGAAAAACAGAAGAAGCAGCACGCGCTCAACAACATATTGATGCTATGGTAGCAGCCATTAAGTTGAACGGATGGGATGGCGACTGGTTTATTCGTGCTTACGATTATTTTGGAAACAAAATAGGTTCGAAAGACAACGAAGAATCGAAGATCTTTATCGAATCGAACGGTTGGTGTACTATGGCCGGTATCGGTTTGGAAGAAGGCATGGTAGCAAAAGCACTTGACTCGGTAAAAGAACGTCTGGACTGCGAACACGGTATTGTGCTCAACAATCCACCGTTTACAAAATACTATATCGAATACGGCGAAATTTCCAGCTATCCTCCGGGATACAAAGAAAACGCAGGTATTTTCTGCCACAATAATCCATGGATTATGATTGGCGAAACCGTTCAGGGACGTGGTGACCGAGCGTGGGAATATTTCCGCAAAATTTGTCCTTCGTACACCGAGGAGATTAGCGATTTGCACAAGGTAGAACCTTACGTATATGCCCAAATGATTGCAGGTAAAGATGCTTTCAAACCCGGTGAGGCGAAGAACTCCTGGTTAACCGGAACGGCAGCTTGGAATTACTACGCCATTACACAATACATTTTGGGAATTCAACCCACTTACAATGGCTTGAGAATAGAACCTTGTATTGCACCCGAATGGAAAGGCTTTGCTGTAACACGTAAATTCCGTGGAGCGACTTACCTGATCGAAGTCAAAAATCCAAACGGATCGATGAAGGGTGTTGCCTCATTAACCGTCGATGGTAAAGCCATTGAAGGAAATACTATCCCATTAATGTCTGTAGGTGGAACCTATAAGGTAGAAGTGGTACTTATCTAAAATAGCTATCAAACTATTCAAATTCAACCCCGCCCCAAAGTTTTGAACTTTGGGAGTGGTTGGATTAAAGACATTGGTTGGGTGCATTTATATATTGTTTTTTGCTCTGATGTCCCTAATTTATGTCCAAAGGTGCCGACTTCGTGCTCTAATGTGCCAACTTTGTGCTCCAACATGGCAAATTCATGCTCTAAGATGCCAACTTCGTGCTCCAATGTGCCAACTTTTTGCTCTAAGATGCCAAAATGTTAATCAAATGTGGCATCTTTGGGCATAAACTGCCCATATTTGATAAAAATGACGACAGAATACAGCGATATCAAATCCAATATGGGCTCAACTCCATGATTTCGGATAAAAATAAGACTTAATTACTCGTTTACAGAAAAGATGAAATACGAACTTTTAGAACTTAAACAAGAACTCAAAGAAGAGTTGACGCACAATATCCTTCCGTTTTGGATGGACAAAATGACTGATGATATAAACGGTGGTTATTATGGTCAGATGACAGGGAGAAACCAACTGGTATCTAATGCCCCCAAGGGTGGCATATTGAATGCCCGCATTATGTGGACATTTTCCTCGGCTGCATTGTATTTTGGCAGTCCACTTTATGCAGAATATGCAAAACGTGCAAAAGACTATGCCTTTGAGCATTTTTTCGACACGGAGAATGGTGGAACATACTGGATGTTGAATGCTGATGGATCGCCTGCTGATACAAAAAAACAAATCTACAGCCAGGCATTCTTCATTTATGCTTTAGTGGAATACTACCGCGTTACAAACGATGCAGCATGTTTGGATAAAGCTATCGATCTTTTTCGCTTAATCGAAAAATATAGTTTTGATGCCACGCAAAATGGCTATTTCGAAGCTTATAGCAAAGAATGGGTTCTGTTGGAAGATTTGCGTTTAAGCGAGAAAGATGCCAACGAAAAGAAAACCATGAATACGCATTTGCATATTCTGGAAGCCTATACGAATTTATATCGCATCTGGAAAAACGAAGAACTGGCTAAGCAACTGAAAAACCTGATTGATATATTTTTAAATAAGATTATTAATTCGAAAACATATCATCTTGATTTATTTTTCGATGAAAACTGGAATTGTAAATCAACCTTGTTTTCGTACGGTCATGATATTGAAGCGGCATGGTTGCTCGAAGAAGCAGCTGTTGTGCTTGGTAATGTAGAGATATTGAAAAAAGTGCGTGGTGTGGCACTGAAGGTTGCCGATGCTGCTGCAGAAGGTGTTCAGCCAAATGGTTCAATTGTGAACGAAAAAAACTCATCAACCGGACACGT
>Ga0302211_10000268_pt1 | contig 20398 bp, 28 predicted proteins | sample II_Fen_E3_3_FD_200234 | JGI IMG/M metagenome (GOLD analysis project Ga0302211, IMG submission 200234) | Peat permafrost microbial communities from Stordalen Mire near Abisko, Sweden - II_Fen_E3_3 | ecosystem: Environmental > Terrestrial > Soil > Wetlands > Permafrost | place: Sweden: Abisko... | reverse complement strand
GATTGGCCGCGATTTCTTGAATCTGCAATGTCGGCAAAACTCCTGGCGTTCTTGCTGTGTCATACCCATACAATAAACCTCCCATTATTAGTGAAGCTATTAAAATTGTCGTGCATCGAATAAGATCACTTCCTTAGTCAGCTAACACGTTCTTTCATGAGCCGTGCAGCGTATTTTGTAGCCTGTTTTAGACCGCATACTTCGTGTTCCATCGTAAATTGGCCACTACCTACAGCATTAAATCCTTTAGTCTTCGTAATGCTGTAATAGACGTCCGTGTTCAGGTAAACGGTCTTTCCTGCTTCTCTTTTGTATTTATTGTAGTAACCCGTTACAGTTATCATTTGTAGTATCCTCTCGCTTCATTTTTTGCAATGACCTTTTGACGTACTGCGTTGCGCTCTATTTCAGTTAAGCCTATGTGATATAAAATCGTTTCGCAGACCATTTGTACATCTACAAGTTCCATAGCAAAACTTGACACATTATAGTGGCAATCCTCGGATACTTCGGCGTGAACTTCTTTGACTTCTTCGTCAAGTTTTGTTAATAAGTCTTCAATCCAATCGCCAACAAACCGAATTGCGGGCCGTAGTTTAGAAGCACGATGTTCTTTTATTTCTTCTAATAATTCAGCTACTTCTTTCCACCTATTACGGTCGATGTGTTTAAGCCAATCGTCGAGTTCTTTATCCGTTATCATCTAACCACTCCTCTGACCAATTAATAAGTGCTACACCCATTGTGCCAAGTGCGCTAGAAACGTTTTTAGCACCCCATATTCCGTAGTGCGTCAATCGTATTAAGATATTATCATGCACGAAACACAGAACATGCACCACGGCTACCGTTAAAGCTACTCGCCACATTATTTGCACGCCTCCATCATGTTACTGACGTAATCAATAACAGTACCTACGGTTTTCAATTCGTATTCTACAGCTTTCTTACGTGCTTTTAAGAGCTGTAGAGTCGCGCTCAGTGTCGCTGAATCCGATACATGTACAACTGGTGTCTCTACGTTAACTATGGGAATAGCTTGCATTTCTTCGACAACAGGAACCGTTTCAGATTTCCAGTCTGTTGAAGTTAGTTTTTCCAGCTTGTCAAATGTGTTATTTAGCACATTTACGGCACCTTCGGTGGCCTGGCCTATCGCGCTGCATAATTCCGAGGCGCTAACTCCTGTAAAAATAGGCGCACGTCCGTTTAAGGCCGTTTTACCATCTTCGTCTACGTCTTTAAAAGTGGCTACCGCCCCTGCTGCTACAGGCTTATTTAAACCAAAGTTTCCGTTGTCTAGTACGTCTTTAAATTCGGTTTCAACTTTTATGCTTTCCGGCGATCTTTTAGCTGCCCTGTCAGGATATTCTTCTGATTTACTACGTTTTTTAGACAGCCTGTTATCAACAACCGGAATAAGTTTTTCGCACTCGTCTAAAGCTGCTTGCATTTTTATGCCGTTCTTTTCGACAAATAGTTCGCGTAAACCCCACGTATAAATCTTATTGAACACGGATCGCGGCGCCAGGCCAAACGCTTTACATAGCATGGGCATTGTGTAGCCTGCTTCGAGACATTTACGAAAACGCTTATTGTCGGAATGACTGTCGTGAAACGGATTTTCTAGTGTCAAGTTTTCATTGTAGAGTGCTTGTGGGTCTTCTCCAGCATCAAGAAGCTGCGCAAAAGTAAGTTCCCTACGTTCTCTCGGCTTCGCGTCATCTTTAATGCCATACATAGCGCGCTCTTCCGGCGTAGCAACATGAACTTTTACTGCATTTCTAACTTCCCTTGTAGCGGCTTCTTTTTCCGCATCAGGGATTGGCGTTAAATGGTCGCCTCGGCTATTCATCATCGTTATTGCCCCTATCTACAGCCTCATACAAAGCTTTTTGTATTAACGCATAGTTTGCAACGTCTCCAAGTCTTTCGGCTACCTCGTTGCCTGACAAGCCCGTCTGCGAGAGTGCTACAAGGTGCTTATCTTGTAAAACCTGCATAACAAGGAACATAGCTTCGTCAATTCCTATAGTAATACCGTGACGCTGCATAAAAGGCTGTACAATGCGTTCAGCGGTCTTTCTGAAATTAGCAAACGCATCATTTTGTTGGCCGTAATCCGCGTTTTTGTAATCGAACAACTTTGGAATTGCTTCGCAGCTCTTTGCGATTGAGACATGAAGCTGTGAACGGGATACGCGGCTAGCATTTGATCTTTCGAGACGGTTCATTACAGCTGCAAGCTCTTTTTCGCTGACAGGGTTTTTTGCCTCTTCTGCAATATGTTTAGCAAGGGGTACTGTCGGACTCGTTTTATCGCTATCCGGTTCAGCTTTTTCATAGCAACTATGTTCTATGCTATTCAAGCATATAACGCACACAGCAGGTGTATCTCCGTGGTTAAAACCCGGGCTATCTGAATGCTTACATGTTACGCAACTCCAGTCACTATCTCTTAATGATTCTTTCTTTACCCAGCCCATAGCGTTAGCCGTACTACGACAATTATTGCAAACAGAACCCGTGGTGCTTGCTCCATCAGCTCCTTGATAGCGGCATGTCGAGCAGTATTTTTTCTCTTCCAAGTTTTTGTCAACTCCTATTCCAAGTATTTGTTTTATCTCGTTAAAGGCTTTAACCACGCTACAATCACCCATAAGCAATACTCGCGTGATCTAGTAGCCAACACGCTAACTGTACGGCAATATAAAGACTAATACCCCATGACACACCGTTGACAATAGTTTTAATCAGCGGCTTTTTCGCTACTTTTAGTATTACGCGCAATTCGTCCATTGCTGTAGCATCAGGACTTTTCCAACAACTACCGTATTCGTCACACCTATTGCAAGGGTATTCAAAACCTTCGCGATCATTATAACGGCAACCGGGACACTTTCTTTCTATGGTTCCCGGTCTAGGCGGTCTGTCCGGTCGTAATTTTACTGTCATTTTCTCTCTGCTCCTTCCATTTTTCGAATGATACTTTACTTCCCCAGCCTTCCGAACTAAAATCAGCTTCAGCTATAATCGGTACAGGGAAATCGGGTAACGGCGGCCGTTCCATGAGGGCTTTTACTGTTGTAGCGAAACGCTCTACAAATTCAACGTCATCGTCTAACAGTAAAATCATTTCGTCGTGTATCTGTGCGCAAAGTTCGGCTCGCTGCTGAAATTCAGGCGTTTTTGCAATTAGTTCATATACTTCGTTCTGCGCTCGTTTCATAATGTCAGCCGCACTTCCTTGAATCGGTGTGTTTGATGCACGTCTTTCGTCGCCTGCCTTAGCCTTGCGATCATAGCTATTGATGTTGGGAAGCATACGAATGTAACCGTAGATCGTCTGTACGTAGCCTTGACCGCGAGCCTTAAGCGCAATTTTTTCTTGAAATTCCGGGATACGTGGAAATGTCGTCGTTACAGCTTTTATTAACTTGGCACATTCCGGCAAAGACTCGCGGATACCGAATTTCTTTTTAAGGTTTAAACGTAAAGCATATTCTGTGCCGCCGTAACTGATTAAGAAGTTAGGGGCTTTTGCTCTGTACCTTTCGGCTTTGGTGACGTCTTCACGTTTCTTGCCTGTAATAGTAGCAGCCGTAGATCGATGCACGTCGCCATCGCCGGTAGTGAATACTTCGGTCATATGCTCGTCACCCGAAGCCCACGCCATGAGCCGTAACTCGAATCCCGAAAAATCGATCAGGAACATGCATTTTCCTTTTGGCGTTTTGAAAAAGCTTCTAATGCCGAATTGGTCGTTATCAGCCCGCGGAACGTTCTGTCCGTTCGGGTGAAACGAGTTCAGCCTCCCGGTTTCCGTCCACTGTGAATAGCTTGCGTGAATTCTGCCTGTGATCGGGTTTACGAATTTCTGTCTGCCTACGATGTGACTTGAAAGCAATGTCGTGCATGTTTGAACTTTTTGAATCAGATCAAGAAGCAGTAAAGCGTCTTCCTTGTGCTCTAATTCAGGGCGCTCTGCTATTTCCTGCGTGAGAAGGTAACCTTCCATGTCCTTCTCCTCATTAAGGCTGTAGAGTTTTTTCTCGATCATAAATTTCATATCAATCAAAGCTTCAGCGTCAAGTGAAGGCTTTCCGGTTTTTTCTGATGTGGACGCAATAGGAACCTTTAAATAGTTGAACAATAAATCTTGTACGGAAGCCGTTTTACCTGTCTTGCCCGGTTCAATTTTTAGACCGTACTTCGCACCAAGTTCAACCATTTGACGAATTGCGTCATCACGTAACTTTACAGCTTCTTTGGCTTTCGAGTTTGCTATGTTGTTATCCCACGGCATACCGTAATATTCCATCATGCCAATAACACGCGTAAACGGCATTTCAATTGTGTGCAGCCATTCGTCGTACTTCGGTATTTGCGCTGCAATTTGCTTCCAGTAAAGGTAATGCTGCACCGCGTAGTCCGAATCTTCCGCGCTGTAGGAAAGTGCGTCGGGGTCATCCGCTGAAACTTCGTCGAAAAACTGAACGCCTTTTTCTTTCAACACTTCATCAAAGTGCGACATTTTTACGCCGAACGTTTCTCCTGTCATAGGCTTAAGCCCTTTGCCCTTTATAGGCATTTTAGGGTCTTGTATGCGTTCCGGTGCAGCAACTTGCAAACAACGAACCCACATGATAAGCGGGTCAGCTACAGGCATGCTAATATAAGCACCTTGTGATAAAGAGGTTTTTGTTTCAAACGACAAGTTTACAGCTATTTTCATGATCTTCGGATTACTGAAGAAGTGCTCTTTTAAAATTCCAAATACCGTGTTTCGTATTTTGTCAACCCCGCCTGTAAACGCGGGGTCACTTTGTCCGAACTGGTTTCGCCCTTGATTACCGATAAAAATAACGCGGGCTTCGTTTGGCGTTGCCGATAACGATAACGTGCATATCGAATTTTTATGCGGGTCAAGCGGCGCTTTTAAAAAGTCATCAGCCACAAAGTCGTCTAACACTTTCTCGCTTGCCTTTAACATACTTTGGGTTTCTTTTAAAACTTTCTGTGCTTCTTTTAAGCTGTGTTTATCGCCTAAGTTCGTTGCCACGGCTACAGCCTCAATCGCTGCATCTACTTCATTTTTACAAGCGTCTATGTCATACATAAACTCGTCCATTTTCGCCTGACACATTGTCCTATATTCATCGCTGATCGTTGTTTCGTAGTCAAAGCCGCAAAGCCCGGTTTCCTCGCAGCGTTTCAGGTAAGCAATTAACTCTTCTGAATTACGTATTGCTTTATAGTCTTTTACTTCCTGTGCTGGAACTTCGGGCCAATCAACATGGATACCGAAAGACGACTTCTTTTTCTTCGGCTTGATCTTGCTTGCGAGTGAACTGCCGCCAAATAAACTACCTATGCCCACGCTATCGCTTCCTTTCTACAGCTTAATTCGTACAATGTCGTAAAAGTCGACGTCTGCCCTGACGGCAACAGACTCTTCGGCAACGGTGTAAGCATCTTCTAATGTCCAATAAATTCGCGCGTTACGAGCACAAGTTACAGTTTCTGGAACACATTTAACATAGTCATTAAAACAGTTAGTTTCCTGTTTTTCAGTTCCCTTGTAATAGCCCTGTACCGCATGCAAGGGTCTCATGTCAGGTCTTCCGTTTATCCTGATAACGAAGCCGTACTCGTCGTCTTCGTCCACAAATTTTATATCACTCATAAACTTCTTCAACTCCTCTCAGTGGCGGGATAACCCACGCTGTATGTCCACATTCAGGACAGCTTACCTCTGATGCTGTGAAAAACAACTGCGCATTAAACATGTGCGGTTCCCATATGACACGGGCGCCGCATATGCAAATGTGGCCTATAATAAGGCCATCTTTGCGTTTAATCAGTTCCACTGTTTAAAATCTCCATTTCAAAGCCTCCTGCGCTAAATAACTTGTGGCGTTAAGCACGCCAATAACCGCTAAAAGATACAATACGCTAAAGGCTATAGCCCGAAACACTTGATACACAGTATTGCTTACAGGTAATCCGCGTTGCTTTCTATTACCTTCATATATGCAATAGGCCATTGTGTTAAGTGCGCCAAATAGTAGAGCGTAGTTAAACAGTCGGTCAGCGTAATAATTAAAACTTGCTGTATCGATCGAAAATGAAAATGTGACACCGTGAAACCAAAGTTGCAGCATAGCCGCGTTGAAAAGTACACAACATTCAATAAACCCTACAGCGTATATGCACGCTTTAACCCACCGTTTTTTAAAAGTGTTGGATACCGTTTTCCCGTGATTTAACCCCGTCATTATGACGGTATGTGCCACCATGACTAGCACGACTGCAATTAAAACGTAGATGCTCAATTCCACTAATACGCTGCTGTCATACACTAGTGTCAATAAATTAATATCAAGATTCACTTTTGTACCCCCTTTGCCACCTGCAAAAGCAAACGGCGTATTATTTTTGCGTTTTCAGTAACAAGGCGTTTGTGTGGTACTCTTTCTTTCCACTCAAACTCCTTTCCCCTATTTTCATCTGCCAGTTTTCCGTAGTAGTGGTCTTCATGCGCCCTATTGTAACGTTCTAATAGCACTTGCTCCTGCACTAACTCCATATACAAGTATTCGATTGTAGCAAATATCGGTATTGTTTCCACTCAATCGTCCTCCTCTTCAAACATGCCATCAGCAAAGCAGAAACTAATGTAACTGTTAAAAAGTGCCGTCTTCCGTAGCCCGGAACTCGTTTTCGTTATCATGTTTTGCCTTGTGAGCAATGTCGTAATTGCTTTCGCCTGATCTTTATTAATGTTCATCATGTCCTCAACATCTTTTACAGCTAAATAACGTTGGCGTGCGAACAGTTGAATGAACTCTCTGTATGTTGTGTCCTCTTTGAGCACGTCAAGCTTACGCAGCACTTCCTGTAGCTTTTGGTAGCCTTTTTCGTTTAAGTTTTCTTCCTTCATAGAAAGCTGCGCAAGGAAGTTTAAGCCACAGCCGGGCGCATTGTAGCAAAGCTTTAAATACTCAAAAATGTACTGAACATGCCCGGGATACACGACAAGCTTTTCACCTGTTTCGTCGACCGCATGCGTAAGAGCCGCAAGTGCCGCCGCAAGCCGTGCCACTTTGTTTCTTTCATCTGAGGGAGAAACTAAAGGTACCTCGTTTGCCTTCCCGTAAATCTTTGAAAGCTTCGTAGAAACGTTTAGAATTTCTTCTACAGATTCAGGACTGAAAACGCACTGTTCCGGGGTCCGGCTCCATGCATAAAGCATGTTATCTTTAAGAGCTGTAGAGGACACCGACGACGGGAAAATACCTAGAACTTTGTTGTAGTTTTCCGGGTCAACATCTGACATTCTCATGCCAATAGCAAAATCAAAACGGCGAATATCTTCGTTATTAAAAATGTCTTTGAGGGCTTCTACGCCTTGTGAGTAGTCCGCAAGACGCTTACCCTTAGGAACATTACCGGAAAGAATTGCACGCACCCTGCAAGGCGTCTCAGCCGTTACAGCTCTTTTAACTTCAAGCTTTCCTTCGGAACGTGCCATTGTCATTTCGCCGTATTGATCTTTTTCTATCCCGGTTGCTTCGTCAATCCAAATGAGTTCCTTATCGGCAAGTGGCCACGCACCCCAAACAATGTACCAAGCGCCGCCCGGTCCGGATTGCTCCATTTTGTAAGTTAACCCGGTTCGCGAAGTACTTTCAGCGTTTACCTTTGAACCAAGTCCCGTAAACCGTATCATTTTTTCGATTAAAGCCGATTTACCTGTACCGGTATCGCCGAGAACCATCAACTCTAACCAGCCTCTTATTGGTAATGTGTCCCACGGAACCCGTAATCTGAGTAACGAATGTTGTACTAAAAGCACCCCTAAGAGTGCTTCATCACGTTCTACTATATGGGTCACATTATAGGTTAGGTCTTTACAGAGCTGTTGGACTTGCTTGTCGATTGCTCCCGGGCTATAATCGCCACGCCACCCATTTTCTTTACTTTCCGGTAAATTTCTCCCGGGAATAAATATGCCCAGTTCGGCTTTGATTTCATCGGTAAGACGAAAGCTTTCAACCACATCTTGCAGCGGTTTAGCACTCTTGAGCAGAATGGTTCCTTCCTGATTTTTCGGATGGGGATAAACCCAACCACAGATTTCGTAGTATTTATTTTCATCAATATTCAACTCCCCAAGGCTGTAGATTCTGCGCAAAACGTACCTTCCGGCCTTTTCGTCTTGTTTTTCTTCGGTTTCTGCCATCGGTATAACCAGCAATTCGTCTACGTTTACATTTTCTAAAACGTCCATATTAAACCGGGCGCAACTTGGAATTTCTGATATTGTGCGTAAAAGCGTTTGAATTTGTTCATCTGTGCTGCCTGTCATCTGAATGAGTTCCCTATTTTTCCCGCCTAGGTTTTTATAGCCTATATGCGTTGGAAGTTCAAACAAAGGACACGTTTTCTTTTTACAGGTTTTATAGCCCCAACAAACATACTCTATGCGCTTCGGGATAATGAAAGGCGTTTGTTTCTTCCCGGCTATCATGACACGAGTTTTGATCAATTTTCCGTTTAAAGCTGCCTGTCCGGTTTCTGACAAATGATACGTCTTAATTTCTGCTTGTTCTTCCTTGTCCATGATGCACGGACAAAGTTCACCGGAGCACTTAACGCGGTCATAATCTTTTTGGCCAACAGTACGTTCACCATGCAGACTGCGTATAAATGCACACCCAAATCTGTACTCATTGTCCTTAGCAAAAATGGCGCTGACTACAGAACGCGTGTTTGCAATACGTTGCTCTTTTTGGTAGCCGTTTGCTGCACTCGTGAAGCGTAATACCCAGTCTTCCAAAGTTGACAATGTTTCTTCTTTTGTGTAATTTGCGTCTTTAAAAAAGCAAGCAAGCTGAACGGTAGCCGAATTGCGGTCGCCTTGTTTCTTCCAGCCATTTTTCAAAAGGTCTTCAACGCAAGCCGGGTACTGATCTTTATAAAAGCTGTAGTTTACGTTGTCATAACGCGGTGAAGTTGTTACAGCTATTTGCTCATATTCGGTTTGCTTGTCTTTGAAAAAGTATGCAGCTTTGGGACGCGCATTAATTGACGATATGTCTTCCGGGAATACATCACGTGGCGTACTTGCTATTGCCTTTATTTCTTCAAGTGATAAGGTATGCAGCTCTTTTAAAGTTAGCTGCGTTTTATACAGCTTTGTTTTTTCATGTACCGAGTTCGGCAATCGAATCATGCGCTTTATCGTATAGACAACGAGGTCTAACGCAGTTAAAGTCAAACGATAAACGAGATAGCTTGCAACATGTTTCATGATCTTGTGCAGGTCGCCGCATGGTTCTATACCTAATGACTTCTCGTGCATAAAAACGTGAAAGCCTTTGGAACCCGAAAAAAATATCTTTATGTCCTGTTCTTTTACGTCAAGTTCATTCATGAAGAAATCGACAACTTTCACAGCGTCTTCTTGACTCTTTGCAGGGTTCTCAGCATCGTCAAAGTCGAAATATAAAGGCGAGATAAAATTCTCGCCTTTAACTTCCATCGGGTTTGCAAATTTTTGAACTGTAGCAAATACACTAAAGTTCTTCGCTTCTTTTTGTTGATACTCAGAAACACGATCAATTTGTATCCGTTTCCAGCTCTTCCGGTGCTCGCCCTGTACACTATGCCAACATTCTACAAAAATGAAATCTTCGATTGTTACCTCTTTGGACATAGTGGAATCCTCCTAAACTTATGCTTCGATACCGAAATCTGCCGGGTTAAACATTGCTACAGCTTCAAATACATACGCGAGATACGTGTCACTGCCCGAGCCTTTTTCTTCTTTGTTTGTAATGCGTGTAATAACTGCATTAATGCCTGTATGTTTTGGAATACTTTTTGATTTGTCGCCTTTAAATAAACGTGAAGCATATTGCCCAAAGCTGTAAGCACCTGTTTGCGGAAAGAATAAAATGTAGATAGCCGGGTCTTCTTTGATTGAGTCAACGAGCACGGTATAAGCAGCGTAATTGATTTTAATGTCTACAATTGAATAACGTTCGGAAGCTCCTGGAACAGCTTCAAAGTATTCAGTGAGTTTTTGTGCAGCTTCTTCTTGTGTCTTTTCAGCAACAATAATTTGACCGTCTTCCGGTGAGCCTTTAACGCCCCACAACATATAGCGTGTTTCGCCTTTTGCTATAACCACATCGAGTGTATCCCCAAATTCAACGGTTTCATCATTACGGAGCACGAACACACCTTTTTTGTTCATTTTCAAGGATTCGCCCATTCTCACAAAATCAAAATCCATGTCGGCATTTACAGCTTTGAAGGCTTCTTGTTCGGCTTTCATGATCTGCGCTACGTAACTTGTTGTCTGCGCCGGAGTTGCGACCACCTGATTATTTACTGTTGCTACCTCAGCTTTTGGTGCTGTGTTCGTACCCTCAGTTGTTGGTTTTACTACGGTTTCTTTTGCAATTGCCATTTGTATAATTCCTCCTGTTTTGTACTTATTTTGTCTAATTCATAGGCATACGTGGTCCCGGGAGTCTAACCCGGCACAAGTGCTCTTTATTGTTTTAAAAGAACGCCATAGGTTTATCACTTGTTACCCGCTTGCGACTACGGTGCGTGTTACTCCTGAATTTAATCAAAGGTCATATCCTCGCCACGCCGAACCACGTCATTACTTCTTATCAATAAAAGTAGCTGTAAGGTCAGCAATATGCAATTTAACAGCTAACGGATATTTGTCAAACGCTTGTGTTATAGCGTATTTTCCACTTGCCTCACTCGCGTCGCTAGTCCCCATATGCCAACGAATTGCGGCTGCCTCTTCATCTGTGACATTAAAGAATTTTGTTACAAGGTAAAGTGATTTTTCACCGTGACCCATCGGGAGTTGATCTTCTATAGCATAGTAAGGAACTTGCTGCCAATGTCCGTCTTCGTCTTTAACATTACGTGATGATATTATATAGAAATTTTCCTTACAAATATCATGCACAAGAGCAACAAATTGTGCTGATTCTGTCTGTTCCATATGCGACGCTACAGCTAATGAGTGCGCGCATAAGCCTCCTTTTTCTGCACCGTGATACTTTGTTGAGGCAGGTGCTTCAAAGAAGTCTGTGCCTTCGAGCCATTGCATAAACTTTTCGTTCATGCCATTACGGCTCAATTCGCTAATAAAACGGACACGATTAGCATAAATCTCTTTTTCTGTCATGCAGTAACCTTCTTCCCTCTTAGGCGATCAAACTTCAATTTATTTTTGAAACATAATGCGCAGTAATATTCGCCTTCATAAGCGTACAACGTCACACCGTTAAACTTTCCTGTGGTATGTGCACCACAAGCCGTGCATTTCTGCAATCCTCTAGCATTTGCGAAACGTTTCATCAATTTGCGCTGTTTGCCTGTTTCATTTTTAAACTTGTCCATTGCATTCTCCTTTTGTACATAATTTGTACAATTTATTTTTAATATTTAAGACCTTCGAGTAATTTACAAAGGTCTTCTTGCGTAGTTCGTTCTTTTTTAGGACATTTCAAACCTAATCTTGTATAAACAGTTCTTCTTGACGAGTACTGTGATTTTAAAACACCGACTTTATAATCTACGTAATCCCACCAAGTGGCTATTTTATTAGGGTTTTTCGGGTCGCTTCGCATGATACGACCGATTGCCTGTTCTACTGAAGCACCATTTTTACCGCCGGCCGCGTCACCACGCTTCGGTGTTGTCAAATGTCCATGCTGTAGAAAGGGAAGGTCTAAGCCCTCTTGTACAAGTTGTCCGGTGGCAATTAAAATATCAATACAACCTTTGTTTGCTCTATCCATAATATCTGCACGTCGCACTTTTGAAATGTCCCATGCTTTGAATTCTTCCGCGGTATACTGACTCGCCCTGATTTTCCAGCGTCTTGCACTTTTATCGTACTTACATTCGACAGCTTTTCCCATTTCGACAAGCTTTTTCGCCTCCTTTTCACTACTACATACAATCCAACTCAGTCGTTGCAGTGGACCATGTACTACAGCTATGCGCGGTACTTGTTTTCCTTTTTTTGTGTACTCTTCTCGTATACACTTTTCAAGTTTATGGCAATACGGCTTGCTATCTGCTATAACAAGCTGATAGCCTTTTTGCTCAGAAACCGTTTGAGCAATAAGTTCGGCTCGTTCATCGTCCGCAATTAGCTTGTCTAATAGTTCCCGGTAGTCAAGCTGCTCGCCGCCCGCATCGACTGAATTAATTGCATTTCGAATTGAGGCTTGTTCGTAACTAAATTCCGTAAAAATGAACCTAATTTCCGGCTTTACGAGTTTTCCTGTTTCGTATAAATCTGCACGAGATAGCTCATAAAGTTTAGGTCCAACACCCATATACATATACATTTCAAGACCATCTTTACGGTCAGGCGTTGCCGTAAGTCCTACAACTCTACACGCCTTTAGCTTACCTATTGTGTCTAAAAAAGACGTTGCAGGCAGGTGATGGCATTCATCTACAATAACAACACCTACTATCGCGTTAAGCTGTTCAATCAGATCAGGGCGCGATTGCAGTGTTTGCAACGAGGCTATGATAAGATTACCGTCGCCCCATGTACTTTTTCCACCGCCAAACATTCCAATTTCACCAATGTCAGGCATATACTGCTTTGCCCGATCAGCCGCTTGCTTCATGAGATCGATCGTATGCGTGAGCCAAAGAGCTGTAACGATACTGTCATGAATGATACGAAGTCCGATTAACGTTTTACCGCCCCCGGCTGGTGCCACTATGCAGCCACTATTCCAAATGCCGTACTCTACAGCCTTTAATTGTTGCTCACGCGGTTCGTAACGCGGGTTCCATTTTCCGAAATTCGCACTACGGCCAAGTGTGACATCATCTGATTGACAGTATTTCATATCTTGATAGCCGTCTACAATAAGCTTCCATAGTCTGCCGTAGTAACCTCGTGGCAGGATGTATATGCCGCCCTCTTGACTGTATAGCTTTAACTTCGGGTCACAGCCCCATGTAGGCTGTCTACGCACTTTTCTTTTCTTATACTCAGGATTATCAATGGTCAAGTCTTTTGTGAACTGTAGCACGAGCGGAGCAGGCGCGCCACTGATTCTAATGTTATTCGATACAATTACCTGCGTAGCCATTCCCTCCCTTCGATGAATTTAACTAATGGCCGTAAGTCGTAAACATCGACTAAGAATTTCTCTTTCTCTTGGCAAGACGCTAACCGGGGTATTTCTACAGCCAGGCCTTCGTAAACCGCGTCGCTTATCTCCTTTATAGACAAGTACATTCGGTTTTTTCTTTCGCACAAGTTCAGAAACGTACTGATTGCAATGGCATAAGCTGTATCGTAAGTGTCGTCTACAAAGGATACGAGCACCATTCCGAAGTTATTGCCGCCTGCGTGCATAAAATCAATCAAGCCGCCAAGTTGGTTCGTTCGTAAATCGGATATGCACAACATTCCGTCAGCCTTACGCTTTAATTCGTTTAACAAGCGGTCTTCACTAAGAAGCACTATTTCGTCGGCAGGTCGGCTACCGCAGTCATCAGATATTCGCATACGCCAGCAATCCGGGATAAGCCGCCAGCTTGCTTTTATTTCATTTTGAAAGGCTTCGCCTCTTGCACGTTTCTCGTACTGTGACTCGGAACTGTGACTCGTTCTCATTTTTCAACAACTTCTTTATACCCTGATCTCCAGCCTTCGCTTAAGCACACCTTCGGCGCTTTCAGAGTTTTTTGAGCGTAAATTTCAACATCAGCATACCAGTCTAATTCCTTTTGGGCCTCCTCAATGATCTGTTTTGTCATTTCCTGACTACTATCTGCACTAAGCTGTAATGTTGCAAGTAACGCCTTGCGTTTAGCTTCAAAGTCTTCTTTGTAATCTACAGGTTCTAAAGCTTCTAACGCAAGAACTTCTCCAGCTTGTTTTGCCGCCAATTTTTCAAGAACAACCTGTAATGGAACGCTAAACTCTGATTCATCAGGCATTGTGATTATTACATATTTCATAATTATCGTCCTCCTAAAAATTCTAGTAACGCTGCTTGTAGCGTAGCTTTTTTCTGAGCGGATTCCGTAGCCAGTTTCAAGGCTTCTCTATCCGTTCTTTCCTGCTGTATTTTTGCGTCAATTGCTTCTAGCTGACCCTCAACTCCAGCAAGTTCCGTGCGCTGTTTTGTCGTTTTAACCCGGCGGAACGCGTCGCGCTGTGTTTCATTTTTTAAAGTGACAAAATTAGGGTCTTCCATAATTGCCGACGCTTCAGCAAGTTTAATTTCTGTTTCCAGTTCCCGACGTCTTTTTAAAAGAGCGGGTTTTTCGTCGCCCTCATTACGAACTAACATAATTTCATTTGCTCCAACTTCAAGCATATCCATAGTATGTGTAAGACTTTCAACACTTAAAATATCGGCGTACTTAGCTGGAATTTCGCGAAATGCTACAGGTTTACGAAATTCTGCCACAGCTTCTTTAATAACATTGCTAAAACTTTCTACCACTGATTCTTCGCAGGCTAATTCATTTGGTTTTCCTTCGTTTTTTAACATGTTTTAAATCCCCTTTTATATGTTGATCGTTGATCGTTAATATGTTGTTCCGAACGGTCGTGCAATCCACACACACTCCGTTTATTGGTTATGATTCACGGGTAACACCTCTATTTGGTGTTTTCAGACATTTTCTGCATTGCTTTTAAAATCACTTCTAAAGGTGACATTTGGCTTTCTGCGCCCTTCCTAAGCACAGCCTTTATATCGTCCTTACTTATGGGTACACCTTCATTTAATGCAGCAAGGTACTTTTCATGATCTACGTGAACTCCCTGCATCATAGCATCTTGAATAAGCTTAGAAGGATCAACTGCGTATTTATCGACCAACTGTTTTAAAGTGGCTCCGTTTTCAAAAGCGTTAGCGCCAACACGCATAGCCCCTAGTGCTGCCGTAGTGGATAATTTTGGCGTTCTTACGCTAACCTGTGCTCCCTCGCGACTCGTAGGAAAACCGCCTTCTTTTATCTTTCTTAGTTCTTCGGAAAACTGAACGGCCACAGCTACTTCAGCAGGCGTCATTGTTGCCAGGATAGCTGCCGTAAGTTCCAGTTTTTCTGCTCTCGTTGTTTCTGCGTCAACCTGCGCGCCGCCTTTGCACATATGTGCTAGAATAAATGTTCCTGTTTCTACTTCTTTCTTAGTTCTGTCATTTTTAGCTTTTAACATGCTTGCACACTCCCTATAAGTTCTAATGTTTTATCAATAACGTTTTGTTGTATTTTTTCCTGCTTCGAAATCTGATCGATAATATCAGGAATGTTTAACTTTACAGCCTTTCCATCTGCCTGTATTAAAGCTGTAAATTCTTCCATTGCATATTGCCGTTCTTGATTTTCTACGATCTTGCTACGGTCGAGCACTTCGTCGCCCGGTTTAGCACATTTAAGCGGTACTAAGCTTATTTCTTCCGCTGCTGTGTCAATAATGGCAACTTGAATTGTTCTGTCTATTTCTGCCTGACTTGCTGAAATTCGCATCAAGGCTCCTGGATTACAAAATAGTTTTCCATCGTGACGCTTAATGACGCCAAAACCCGTATGATCGTGACCTGATAAAATGATCTTTGCGTTTGTGTCCACATGGTACAAATTTGTTGAGCGCCCCTCATACGGTAATTCGTGATCTAAAAGCATGCCATGCACTACGAGAATATTTGTAAGCTGTTCATACTCGCACATTTGGTAGCCGACTGGACTTGTGTCAATATCTGTTCTGTACGGATTAAACCCTACGTGAACTGTGTCATCCAAGCTATTCGGTTCCGGGTTATGCTTCCTAATATCCTGCGAAATCTGAATAACATGGAAGTTAGGCACGAGTAGTTCTAAAAGCTGTAGACTGGTTCGGCCAAAAGTATCAAGATTATAACCATACACATCGTGATTACCTATCGTACAGTAAATCGGACAAGGCGCATCTTTAAACACCTTAGCAAATTCAAGCAGGGTACTGATTGCAACTTCCGGGCTATGAAAAATATCTCCCGGCTGTAAAATCGCTTCAACCTTGTTAACGGCTGCTATCTGCCAAACCTCGTAAAGCTTCAGCTTGCAGGCTTCTTTGTAATCATCAATACGGTTTCTTGGATTGTTGCCGCGGATATGAATGTCACCCATGAATAGTAGCTTCATTTGATAATCAACTCACGTATTGCTATTTTTTCTACATCTTCAACGCCAATAACATGTTTGCATGTATCGCCTTTCTGATCTAAGCTTATGCATACTAATTTCAATGGGTCCACATGTTGCACTAAAGAAATAACGGCATCTTTGTAAGGAATATTGGCGCCTTTAACTTCATAATTTCTATACTCTGCATTTCTTCTAAGCATAAGTGCCTGCCCTATTTTTATATTTGAAACATCAAACTGTAACGCCTGGATTGTTATTGCCATCGTATTTTACCTCCTTCGCAACAGTCGCAGCCTTTTTATCGCAGGGCAAATATACCGCCATTCGTTGAACTATTACGTTACCGTCAATAGCGTCTTGCAATGCTACATACTGTTTGCCTTCAATAGTCATAAAAACAATTTGGTCAGCCGTGGTTTCTACAAAAAATGCTAACGCCGATTCACCTAATTTAATATCTACTAATGACCGACTTGTTAACTTATTGGCTACCGTTAATTCTTTAAGGTCACCCTTTTTCGCATATCCTTTGTTAAAACGTGGCGCGTTAATGATAATAGCCTGTTCTGATAATTCGCTCATACTACTTTTACCTCCGATTTATTGTTATACGTTACGTGAAAACTTCTTTCGCCAACCGAAGCGAGTGTTTCGTTATGCGTGACAAGAATTATCTGCCTGTGAAATTTACCTGCATACTCTTTTAAGAAGAACGCTACATTTTGCGAATACTCAGCCGAAATATGTTTGCCAACTTCATCTAAAAACAGAGCACCTTGCACGCCTTCCAGTTCTGCAATTGCCAGCCTTAAAGCAAGCGTAATTACGTCGATTATCCCACCGCCATGACCGAAGTCCGGCTGTTCCAATTTCGTGATTACGTCATCGTTTTGCAGATAGTAGTCTACTTCGGGCCGGTTCGATCTTACTGTCAATTCAAGCCAAAACCTATAATTCGCGTCAAATACGACTGACAAAGCAGAAGTAACAATTTCCTCGATTTTTGTTTTAGCTTGCTTTCTTGCAAAATCACTCGTCTTTTGAAGCAAGACTGTGACCTGTTCAAAAAGCTGTAAATCATCTTTCGTTTTGGCGAGTTCATCTACAGCCTTTTGAAGCTGCATTTCAAGAATTCGTTTTTCGCCTAACTTTATATTCAAAACATTCGTTCTATTTTGAATTTCCCTTTTCAATGTTGCCGACTTATAAACATTCATATCGTCACACTTCCGGGAGAAGTTTTTCGACTGTTGCCAAGTCTGCCGCAATCTGTGTTTCGAGTTCTTCAATCTTTGCCTCAATTGTCAAAGGCGTAACACCAAGTTCCTTCATTTTGCTTTCGACTTCCACAAGAGCCTCTTGTGCGGCTGCTAGTTTTGTTTCAGCTACCGTCTTTGCCTGCTCCGCTACTTTTACTTTTTCTTCTAGTGCTAAAATCTTACTTGCTGTGTCCATGACTATCCCCTTTCACGACTTGTTTGCACATCGGGCAAATATCTGTTTCTTTCCATAAATCAGCCAACTTTGTGGCGGCTTCCGTAAAACTGGCCGCTGCCGCATCATTTCGGCGCTTTGAAACAGTTACAAAGTTTTCTGTATCCGAGTATAGGCTGTTTATTTTGTAGAAGTGCTGTAGCAACTCCTGACGTTCCTTACACGCCACTAACTTTGCCTTGGCTTGTATTTGTATCAGCACCTTATCCAACGTGGCACTGTACTCGTCTGACAGCGACAATAATCTACCGTACTCATTAAAAACGATTTGTAACTCACTACGATGACTTTCGGCTTCCGTTAATCGTAATAAGGCGGGTTTTACTCTTAAAAGGTCCAGGGCTGTGTCTAAACTGTTTTTCGCTTCGGCTTCTTGATCTTTCCTGACACTATAAATAACGGCCAACGTTTTTAGGTTTTGTTTTAATGTAGCACTATCGCGCTGCCTTTTTAACATTTCGGCGGCTTCCTTGATACACTTTAACTCTCCTAGTAAACTTCTCTGATCCGTTATAATTACAGCTTGTTTTCTATACTGCTGTAGTAAGCTTGTTAATAACGAAATGTTTACAGCGCCACTTTTAGCCGTAGCCATGTACTGTTGCGCTTGACGTACTCCGGCAAAAGATAGAATAGCCTGTTCATATCTTTCTATACGCTCCTTTGATGTAGCGTGCACATCGGCGGCATTACGCAGTTCGGCTTGTTTAGCCCCGTTTAGTTCAACAACCTTCATCATTTCTTCACATTCATCTAGCAATTGTTTTACAGTGTCTAGGTGTAAATAGTTCTGTAAAGCTGTAATTTTTTCGACCTGCTCTATTTTGTACTGTTTCTGCGTTGCCTGTAATGCGTGTGTACTTTTGGAAGCCTCTTTCATTGCAAGGTCGACTATTTCGGCGTTTGCCAGTTTGCCAAGAACTTTGGCTCCGGCACTTGGCGATTCACTAAGTAAAAATGGTGCATCTAATTGATATGCGAAATTTAGTACGTTTGCAAAATCGCCGAAAGTGCTCTTGTCAATTCCAAGTAATTGTTTAACCTCGTCAGGTACCTCAGCTTTCTCATATACGAAAGTTTCTAAGCCCCGGCTAATGCTGTATGAAGTTTTTGTTCCTTTTCGTAATTTTGTGATCGTAGCTTCGTCTGTAACGATTGTGACCTCGGCATACCCTACAGCCTTATTAACAAAACTGTCGCCTGACGGTTCACCTAATGCTACCCACTTGATCGCTCGAAGGATTGCTGATTTACCGGAGTCCGTAGCACCTGTTATGACATTTAACCCTGCACACAAGTCAAGGTGTGTGTCTACATGTGATTGGAACCCCGTAGCGCTAATTGATAGTATCATTTAGTGCGTCTCCATTGATTTTTGATTTTTCGATTAGCTTATCAAGATCGCTTTGTTCAAACCGCATGTCGGAATTCGACGTGTACTTGTATGCTGGTAGCACGCCTTCTTTAACAAGTTGGTAGGCTTTGCTTGTCGAAACCCCTAAATACGCGGCAGCTTCTTTGATATTGCACCAGTTTTTTACGACTGTCATGTAAATAAATCTCCTTCCTCTGGGTATGTCTAATTATTGTACATAATTTGTACAATATCAGGGTATTAAATATAGCAAAATACCGCCTAGCACCTCGCAGTGCCTTACAGCGTGTATCTTTGCTGTGTTTTCATAGTACACCTTTTTTGTACAAGTTGTCAATACCTAAATTTAAAAAGTTTATAGTATTACCGATAATTTATTTTATGTACAAATAATGTACCTTTAACTTGCTTTCTGTACAAAATTATGCAATAATAATCCCTAGAGTACAATATAATAAATTTAGGAGGCTACAACATGCTACGAGAATTAGAACCTCATGAAAAGCTTCAGGAGCTTATCAGACAGTCGGGCGTAGAAAGAAAAGGACTTGCTGAGTCTACAAAGTTAAACTACTTTACGCTATCAAAATACATCGCCGGAGAACGCGAAATCGTTCCTCAGGTAGCAAAAACTTTAATAGACTACTTTTCGATGTTACTAGGAAAAAAGCTACCCGAAGACTACTTTATTAAGAAAAATTCACTTAGCGAATTTCACGACCAAGTTGTTAGTATTCCTGTTTACAACTACAAAAGTGAAGGGTCCTTAAGGCTAAACAAGCAGGATATCAGTTATGAAACACTTGTCGCACGTGACACGTTATCTGATGGCGATTACTTTATACTGCGCTGTGACAACTTTGCTATATTCAACGCAATTTCTGCCCACACAGAAATCATTTTCAGAAAACAAACTTTTGCTGAAGACGGGCAACTTGTTACGGTTATGTATTCCGGCAAACTACTCATTCGTATTATTAGACAAATTGACGACCATGTATTTTTGTACAAACTAACACCTGACTCTGATATTGTTATTGCAACACCTGATGAAGTTAAAATTATGGGCAGAGCCGTAAGGGTAGTGTTGCCGTTATGATGGGTTCGTTGTACAAACACCACGGAACATGGTATGTGATTGTTGATGTGGAAACAGGAGGTGGAAAACGAAAACAACGCTGGATTAATACTGGCGCTGTAAATAAAAAAGAAGCTGAGAAAGCAATGCCTCGTATTGTCATGGCGGCACAAGATGATGATCTTCCCGACGATGACAATTTGACAGTTTCTCAGTTTCTTGAAAAATGGTTA
>Ga0302211_10000265_pt1 | contig 20571 bp, 12 predicted proteins | sample II_Fen_E3_3_FD_200234 | JGI IMG/M metagenome (GOLD analysis project Ga0302211, IMG submission 200234) | Peat permafrost microbial communities from Stordalen Mire near Abisko, Sweden - II_Fen_E3_3 | ecosystem: Environmental > Terrestrial > Soil > Wetlands > Permafrost | place: Sweden: Abisko... | reverse complement strand
CGGTGGTTTAAAAAGGCTTCCAATTGTGTAGAATCGCCTTGAACTAAACTTTCCATTAATGGACTAGCCATGAATACAAAGGCATTGAGGGAGATCGCATTTAGCAGTAGGTCGAGTGGAGCTATGTAGCGAATGGTACCTTTTTCGGCTTCTTCACGCAATACTGGTTCTATTCTTTCGAAGATTGACTTTAATATTGGAACGAGCATGCGCATGTAGCTTTCTTTGCGTTGTACGTTGGTGATGATTTCGTTGACAATAAAACGAGGAAGCAGCGGATTAGCGCGTAATACTTCAAAGTGAGCTTCAATGCCTTTCTGAACTCGCTCAAGTATGGGGCCTTCGTCCACAAGAAGAGCGTTGAAAGAACCAACCAATATTTTTACTTTCTCTTGAAATACTTGTTCAAAGAGGTTATCTTTGGTACGGAAGTAATAATGCAACATGGCGTGGGTTACGCCGGCAGCTTTTGCTATCTCGGTAGTTTTGCTAGAGACAAGTCCTTTAGTGAGAAACTCTCTCTCAGCAGCTTGCAGGATGGCTTTTTCGGTACTGTTTGCTTCACTCATATTTTTGTTATCTTATTTGTTTAACAACGCTGTTAACGATACAAATATAGGAAGTTATTTTTGTAAACTCCAAATAGAAGAGTAATGTTTTAACATAAATTACAGATAAAAACAATGAAAGGGGTTCTTATTGGTTACTTTGTAAATTAAAAAGCGCTCAAAAAGTGTGATTATTAAAAAAAAAAGAATTACCTTTGTAAAGTTATATGGTACGAAAAATTATAAAATATATATTCCGCGTAATTAGTTGTCTGCTCCTTACCGTAGTTGCTTTTATGTGCGTGGTGGCGATAGCTCTTTATTTGCCTCCTGTGCAGCGTTGGGCACAGAAAAAGTTTTGTGAATATGCGAAAACGGAGATGAAAATTACGCTTACGATGGATCGTCTTTCATTAGCGTTTCCGTTTGATTTGCAGTTGCAGGGCGTAATGGCTTATCATCCGGCACCGTGTGAACGAGATACTCTTTTCTCGGCAGAAAATATGCGTTTGGATATCGGTTTTAGTGATTTGTTTTTGGGGCGACTTCGGGCAGATGCAGTGGAATTGGATGGAATGCACATTGATACACGTGATTTTATTAAGGGATATCTAATAAGTGGCGATTTAGGTCGACTTCGTTTACAGGCGAAATGCTTTGATGTAATTACCGGTTTTGTTTTGGTGAATGATGCTTTTGTGCGGGATGCACATTTTCGTATTTCGATAGCCGACACTACAAAAACTAAAAAAGACACCACTGAAGGATTTCTCCATAAACTTCAACTCTTGCAGGTTCGTTTTCAAAATGTGAGTGTGGCTATGGCATTGCCACTTGATAGTATGCGCTTTGCTGCATCACTGGATACAGTACGGTTGAAAAATGTGGTCGCCGATTTGCATCACAAACGCTATAAGATAGAAAAAGCTTCTCTGATAAGTGCATATTCTGAATTGGTACTTACCAATAAAGCTCCGCTTAAAGATAGTATGAGAGTGAGCATGGGGCAGATGCGAATGGACCTTGAAAAGGTTCATGTTATGTTGAATAGTAAGGACTTTAAAATAGCTCATCTGGCTCTTTCTTCGGGATTAATGAGCTATGATGCAATGGCAGGGAAAGCGAAAAAGGGATTGGATATGAACCATCTCAAACTAGCAAATGTGCGATTACTACTTGATAATTTGCATAGCGCAAAAGGGATTTATCAGATTCGATTGCGAAATTTATCGCTGAAAGAACGTTGTGGCTTTAATGTGACCTCGCTAAAAGGTTTTGTTGCGTCGAAAGGAAATGTAATTACTTCAGTATTGTCTCTTCGTACACCCTATTCGAAAGTCGACTTGAAGGGCTCTGTGGCTACAACTTCGTTAGATTTGATTCACTCGGCTCCTTCGAAGGTGCAAGTGACCGCAGAACTAGCAAAGGAAGATCTCTTATCATTGGCGCGCGATTTGCCCCCAGAATTTCAAAAGACACTGCCGAGTCAACCCATCCGACTGGTAGCGGAAATAGAAAGTGCGAATGCCAAATATCGCTTACGTTCATTAAAGGCCGTATTTCCGAGTGTCTTATCACTGGATGCAACGGGTGAATATGTATACAAGAATAATAATTTAAAGTTGGACTTCGACACAAAGCTTGATAACGTGAGTACTTTGTTGGGCTTGGCCGGAGTATACGAAGATTCTACGTTGCGAATACCTAGAGGGATGGCACTTAGTGGTAAGGTACGAACCATTAACAAACAATATGAGCTCTCATCTTTGTTGAAGGAAGGTTCGGGATCTGTATCGCTACAGGCAAAATACAATTTGACTGCTCAACGTTATCTCCTAAACATGCAGCTCGACAGCATTCATTTGAATCATTTCTTCCCTCTCAGCACGCTCGGTGCGGTGGCCGGTAATGTAAAATTGAAGGGAAAAGGTACTGATTTCCTGGCTTATAAAACGTGGCTGGAGATGCAAACGAAGATCGATTATTTAAACTATGATAAAACAACACTTACCGGACTAACTGCAGAGGCGCATCTGAAAGGACAAATCGCACAGTTTAAAATAAATTGTATAAGTCCGATCTTGGATATGAATTCTACCGGATATGCTGAATTGAGCAAGAAGAAGCCTATTATAGGTCATCTTTCTGCCGACGTGTGGTCTGCTGACTTAAAGGCGTTGGGAGTGGTGAAAGAGAATATGAAGAATCCCTTCTCATTATCTATCAATGCGCAGGCTGAACAGAAAAAAACGCTACTCGAATTGCAAACAGGCGACTTACAACTATCGTTGGAAACAAAAGATCATTATGCCAAACTGGTTGACGAATCAATGCGCTTTTTCAAAGTGATAGCCCGACAGATTCAAGAGAAACGTCCCGATCAGCAGGAACTCCGAAAGGAACTTCCGGTAGCTCGTATCTTGTTTAATACCGGTGAGAAGAATGTACTTCATCACAAAATAGAGGAACTTTTAGGCGTGAAGGTTCACGAAATAGCACTCAACATGGATGCGGCTCCGCAAACCGGACTTAGCGGAAAAGGGCATTTGTATGGATTGAAGATGAACCAGATGGAATTGGATACCTTACAATTGACTGCAGTGCAAGAGGAAGATGGTATGAAGTTGGATACGCGATTGGTGAATGGACCGAAAAACCCATTCTATTCGTTTTCTGCTATGTTAGAAACGAAGATACGTAATGACGGTGGCTCAGTGAAATTAAAGCTGTTCGATACAATGGGTAATTGTGGTGCAGAAGTGGGCTTGAATTGTAACGTTCGTAACGACCGTATTGCCTTCAACCTCTTCCCAGAAGAACCTATTATAGCTTTCCGAAAGATGATCCTGAATAAGGACAACTTTATTGATGTGATGAAAAATGGGCGAATCAATGCGAATTTATTGTTGAAAGAAGCTGGAAATGGAACTGAAATAAGTATACTTTCCATGGATACCTTGGCTACGAATCAGCAGGATTTGACACTCGGATTAAAGCGAGTTAAGATGGGCGACGTGGTACGTTCGATGCCTTTCTTACCCGATATCGAAGGACTCTTTGCAGGTAATTTCCATTTTGTAGTACGAAATGGAAAATCGCATGTTACACTTAAAGCAAATCTTGATAACGGTAAATACAATGCCATGGTACTTGGAAATCTGGGTGTCACAGCTGGGTATGCCCCCGACTCTACTTTTACTTCTCATTCAATAGGTGCACGCATAACTCGTAATGGAGAGCGTATCCTAAGTTTCGGAGGTACGTATGTGCCGCACGATAATTCACTTACTAAGAGTGTAGTGAAGTTGTATGGTTTCCCTCTCGAATTGGCCGATGGATTTATCCCCGATCAAGTGGCACGTATGAAGGGAAAGATGAAGGGCGAACTTCGTGCTTCCGGAAAGCTTGATGCATTGTCGGTGAATGGCTTTGTGCAACTCGATTCGGCCTCTACTTCCATTCCGATGGCTAATATGACGCTTCGATACGATACGGCACGTGTGGTGATTAGCCAGAATCAGGCTTACTTTAAGAATTATAAGATTTATTCAGCCGGTGATTCGCCTTTTACAATAACAGGATCGTGTGACTTGAGAAAAATAGAGAATCCACTACTGGATTTGAATTTGAATGCGGACAATTATGTGTTGATCAACTCATCGAAACGGACGCGTCAAACGCAGTTGTATGGAAAGCTTATTGTGAATATGAGCACTACGATAAAAGGTCCTGTTGATGCTTTGAAGATGCGTGGAAATTTACGAGTATTGGGTACAACAGATCTTACTTATATCATGAAGGACTCACCATTAACCGTAAAAGATCGTTTGGCTCAACAAGTCAGCTTTACCGATTTTACAGATACGTTGGTCGAAAGTGGCTTTACATCGGGCTTATATAAACCGAGTTCAATGGATGTAAGGGTCAACTTAACGATCGATGATGCAGTCCATGTACGGGCACAACTTACGGAAGACGGATCTAATTTTGTGGATTTGACCGGAGGTGGAAAATTAATATTGAAAGGCAATCCGGATGATGAACTGGGCTTAACAGGTAAATATATCGTAAGTTCGGGCTCCTTGAAGTATGCCTTTTCAATGATTCCGCTCAAAGAATTCACCATTAAAAAGGGAAGTTTGATACAATGGACCGGAAAAATAATGAATCCGACACTCGATATTACTGCTACCGAAACGGTACGTTGCTCAGTATCGGAGGATAATTCGAATTCACGAATGGTAAATTTCGATATTTCCGTGATGCTAACTCAAACACTTGAAAAGTTAGGCGTTGCCTTCGATATTAGTGCTCCTGAGGATGCGAGTATGCAAAATAAACTAGCCGCACTTACTGCTGAGGAACGCAGTAAGCAAGCCATTACGACCCTAGCTACCGGAATGTATCAACTGGGTGGAGCAGGCGGAGTTACAGTGAGCGATGCCTTGAACTCACTGTTGCAACAGCAAATTAACTCATTAGCAGGGAATATTCTTACAAATACGGATGTCACTATCGGTATGAGTTCCTATTCGAATACAACCAATGGAATAGAAAAGAAATCGACCGATTATACCTACAAGTTTGCCAAACGTATTTGGAACAACCGCGTACGAATTATTATTGGAGGTACCATTTCTTCGGATAAAAATGACGGAAGTAGTGGTGAATCGTTTGTCAATAATATTTCATTGGAATATATTCTCGACAAAGCGGGTATGAGGAGTGTCCGTCTTTATCATAACAAGAACTACGAAAGTATCCTAGAAGGTGAAATTGTAGAAACAGGTGTTGGCTTCGTATATCGAAAGAAATTTAATCGTTGGGCCGATTTAATTCCTTGGAAACCGAATAACTTACCGCCTCCACCTACCCTAAAGAAAGCTTCTGCCCCTTCAATTAAACTGCCTGATAACTTTGATTTAACTACCCCTAAATAAAAAAGATTCGCATCAATTGAAAAAATGACACAATGAAAAAACAGTATCTTCCCATATCGCTTTTGTTCGCTCTACTTTGTATGGCTGCTTTTTCTTTTTCTTGTTCTACTACAAGTAGCATCGAGGAAGGGGAATACCTTTATTTGGGCGTGAAGAAGATAGATATTCAAAAGGTAAAGGGAAAGCAGAGTCCGGTAGCCGAAGAAGAAGTAAAGGCTGCATTGAGCATACCTCCTAATAATGCCATATTTGGTAGTAATTCGTTACGCTGGCCTATTCAAACCGGACTGTGGATTCATAATCGATTCTCAAAATACGAAAATGGACCTTGGCATTGGATTTATACCCATTTTGGTACAGCTCCTATCACCTTAGCGGTAGTGAATCCTGAGGTACGTGCCAAGACGGCTGCAAACATCTTACACGACTATGGCCATTTCCGTGGAGAGGTGGAATATGATACGATAAAAGTGAGCAAGAAGAAAGCGAAGGTATCGTATACCGTACGTATGGGTCCGGCTTATGTAATCGATTCTATTATTTACAAGCCGATCAATCTTGATGTCGACACGCTTTTTCAGAAATCGCAAGGCGATTCCTTTCTTAAGCGAGGCGCCGTATTCTCGGTTGTTGATTTGGGAGACGAGCGACTTCGTCTACAAGATTTGCTAAAGAATAGAGGATATTATTTCTTCGACGGCTCTTTCTTCGATTTCGAAGCCGATACACTTCATCGCGGAGCGGGATTTGTTTCATTGAAGATCTCGCTTAAAAAAGGGATTCCAAAAAACATGCTTACCCGTTGGGTTATTGGGCAACGAAAAGTGTATCTCTATAATCGCGAGGATGAAGAGTTGCACGATTCAACAACATATAAGGACTTGACTATTTATTATAACGGGAAAGTGCATATTCGTCCGGCGGTGATTTACAGCAACTTCCGCTTGTTCAAAGATCGCCCGTATAGCAAGCGAGGTAATGACCATGTTCTCGAACGCTTGAATCAACTCAATACGTTTCAATACACCGAAATTGTCTACACGCCTGTGGATAGCGTGGGAAAAAAGAAATTAGATGTGAAGTTGAATGCCATTTACGATCAGCGATACGATGCCACGCTCGAAACGAATTTTACATCGAAAAGCAACTCGCAAATCGGTCCGGGAGCTGCGATCACCATTACCAAAAAGAATGTATTCCGAGGAGGTGAAAGCATGTCGTTGAAACTCAGTGGTAACTACGAATGGCAAACCAAAAAAGTATCGTCTACGGCCGACAACTCTCTTCTGAATTCCTGGCAAACGGCCGCAGCATTGACTTTAACCTACCCTCGTCTATTGCTCAACAACCAGTCGAGCAAGGATCATCGCTATGCAAACTCTACGGATATTATGTTTTCAATAACCCGAATGACCCGGGCTAATTATTTCCGAATGCTTTCTTTTGAATCCGCTTTTACGTACAACTATCAGAGTTCACGCGTCGTGAAACAGTCGTTCAGTCCAATTAGCTTAACGTTCAACGTGATTCGTGCCTCTACGGCGAAGTTCGATTCTATTCGTGCTGCGAATAAAGCGTTGGCACTTAGTTTGGAAAATCGTTTTATCCCTGCCATGCGCTATACCTTTACGTACGATGATACTTCGATAAAACGTCGTCGAAACCATCTATGGTGGCAGACTAATGTTGTCTCTGCAGGTAATTTAACTTCATTGATATATAAAGCATTTGGAAAAAACTTTGAAGATAAACGAAACTTTTTTGGTTGCGAATTCGCGCAGTTCTTAAAATTGACTTCAGAGGCACGTTACAACTTAAAAATATCATCCTCGGAGCATGTAGTATTTCGTTTTCTAACCGGAGTTCTACAGTCGTATGGCAATTCTACGGTAGCCCCATATAGTGAACAATTCTATATTGGTGGTGCGAATTCATTGCGTGCATTTACCGTACGCAGCGTAGGTCCGGGTTCGTATTCCCCTGCTAAAAACAATGAATATGCATATTTAGATCAGACAGGTGAATTGAAGATGGAAGCCAACATTGAATACCGTAAACATCTGTTTGGTTCTCTAAATGGTGCCTTGTTTCTAGATGCAGGAAATATTTGGCTGCTGCGAGAAGATCAAAATCGTCCCGGAGGAACATTCTCGTTCTCTCGCTTAGGCAACGACATTGCACTAGGAACAGGACTTGGTTTGCGTTATGACCTCGACTTCTTAATACTTCGTCTGGATTGTGGCTATGCTTTGCATGCACCTTATGAAACGGGCTACTCCGGTTATTTCAATGTACAAAAATTTGGTGATGCCGTCGCACTTCATCTTGCCATAGGCTATCCTTTCTAAAGAAAATAAGCGTTTTAGCACTTTTTTAGAAGTGTTTTTTGGTCGTTTCAGATAAATTTGTTAATTTCGCACCATATATATCTATAAACTAAACAAAAGCAAGTAAATGAAGAAGATTATTTTTATGGCTGCAATGCTAGGCCTTATTACAATGGCCTCTTGCAATGGAAGTGGTAATAAAGATGCGAAAGTTAAGGACTCTGTAGTAGTCGCTGAAGTTCCATCTGTAGTTTACGAAGGCCCTAAACCTGCAGTAGATGGTACTATGAAAGTTGAGATCTCGCTCAAAATTGCAAAAGGCAATACAGAGGGCGAATATCAATATAAAGAAACTTATACCCCAAATGCCGGTCAGGCTTATCCTCCTCAAGGGCATCATGGTAAAGCTACTATCACTAAAGGTGGCTTGAAAGGTAAAGGTAATGCAAATGCAGAAGTGTTGAAGTTAGCTAAAGCAAACAGCGATAAGGTGCTTTATTACCTCTTATCAGAGGATGGTAGCAAGATTACTGAACTAACAGTTGATGCTTCAGGAAGTCCTATTAAAGCATCTAAGCCCGACGTCTTCAAGAAAAAATAAACTCTCCGTTTATAAATAAATAAGAAGAACGAGGATGCTTTAGCATTCTCGTTCTTTACATAATCACCCAGATAAATTCATCGTATGCATCAATTACAAGAGATTAACGACCGTTGGAAAGGAACTCTAATCGAGACACTCGGTATTCGTTTAACCAAAAGTTCCATCGTAAAGGGCGAAAAGCTTGAAGTAACTCCTAATACTCCGATCTCTTTCGAAGCAGAGATGTCTGTCACTCCTGCCGTTTCGCAACCTTTTGGCATTCTTCATGGAGGAGCCTCGTTGGCGTTGGCTGAAACCATTGCCGGATATGCTTCGATGATTCTTTGCGAACCCAACGAAGTGCCTTGTGGCATTCAGGTCAGTGCAAACCATGTGCATTCCGCCAAAATTGGAGATACGGTAAAAGCTTTGGCTACCTTGGTGCACAAAGGGCGTTCTACGCATGTGTGGAATGTGGAAGTAACGAGTGTTGAAACCGGAAGAACGATTTCTTCCGTTCGAGTAACGAATTATATAAAAGAAGGTTGATGTCTACTCTACCTGCCTTTGTGCTTTACCAATTGCCTTCGGAGACTGCTCCCACTCTTTTGATGCAGCAGGACGGAGGAGTAGAAGTTTGGACTGATTATACACAATTAAATGGCCGGGAAGGCTTTGTCATTTCCCCTTTCGAGATACAGAAAGAACAACCCATCTTATTCATTCGACCGGAAGTTGTAAAGGTTGGATGGGAAGCTATTTTCGAGGAATGGCCGGAACTTGTAGCTCAAACAAGAGCTTTACTTGCACAAGCTCCGGTAACTTCCACTACCATCGATCCTGAAGGTTATGCACAAGCCTTTCATCGTTTTCATGAAGCATTACTTTGTGGCGACTTCCAAAAGTTAGTGCTTTCACGCCGAAGTGCAGCTCTTCTTCCTGCTGAGTTCTCACCTATCGAGGCTTTTAAAGAAGCTTGTAATCGGTATTCACAGCAGATGGTGTATCTTTGTTATACGCCACAAACAGGGTTATGGATGGGAAGTACTCCCGAAATATTATTGGCTTCAGAGGGTCATCAATCGGAGTCAATACATGCTACTGAGCAACCGCTAGAATGGTGTTCCGTAGCTTTGGCCGGCTCTGTAGTAGCTACCGACACGGCTGTAGAATGGAATCAGAAGAATCGCAGCGAGCAGCAGTATGTAGCCGACTATCTACGCACCCGCCTATCTTCGGTGGCAACCATTCAGAAAGAAGTAGGCCCTTTTACGGTACAAGCCGGAAAGTTGGCTCATCTGAAAACCGAGTTCTTCTTTACGCTCCCTAGCACGAATGCATTGGGCGACTTATTAGCTTGGCTGCATCCTACTCCTGCCGTTTGTGGGCTTCCCAAAGAAAGCTCTCACGAATTCATCCTTCATCAGGAAGGATATAATCGACGATATTATGCCGGTTGTATCGGCCTTCTCTCTCCTACTCGCAGTACGCAACTGTATGTAAACTTACGTTGCATGAATCTTCAAGGGCACTATGCTTATCTGTATGCCGGAGGCGGACTGCTTGCGGAATCGACCTTGCAAAGTGAATGGTTGGAAACAGCTGCCAAGATGGAAACCATGCACGACCTTATTCAATCTCCCTCTTAAGAACTTCCTTGTATGCCATTAATCGTTTATAAAGCTTCTGCAGGTTCAGGCAAGACGTTTACCTTAGCCGTGGAGTATATCAAACTGCTGATTCGTAATCCATTCGATTACAAGCACATCCTTGCGGTTACATTTACGAACAAGGCAACAGCCGAAATGAAGGAACGCATCCTTACGCAGCTCAACGGCATAGCATTGGGCGATGCTGCTTCGCAAGCTTATCTCGATAAGATCGCTTCGGAACTTAAACTATCGCCACAGGAAGTGCAAAAGCAGGCGAAGTTGGCACTCTCAAACTTGATTCACGACTATACCCATTTCCGTGTAGAGACAATCGATTCGTTTTTCTTGTCGGTGATGCGAAACCTAGCTCGTGAATTGGGATTGACTCCTAACCTAGATGTAGAACTTGACCAGACGACAGTTGTTGCTGAGGCAGTAGAAGGACTTTTAAAGTCGCTGCAACCTGAAACTAACGAGTTGCAATGGGTGATGGAGTACATAAATGAGCATCTGGAAGAGAGCAAGAGTAAAAGCATCGACCGCGAGTTGAACGATTTCGGGAAACACCTGTTCAATGAAGCAGTGATGACGAAAGGAAGCGAACTGGAAATGGCTTTGCAAAACATGACCGTGATTCGCTCTTTGCGTCAGGAACTAGATAAACGGTATCAAACCCACAAAAAACAGTTGCAAGCTTACGGTGAGGCTTTCTTTGAACGAATAGCGCAGGCCGGAGTTTCGGCAGGTGATGTGAAGATCGCAAACTACTTTCAACGTTTAAGCGATTTTAAAGACATTTTCGACGAAAAAAAACTACTCGGTGCAACCGTACAGAAAGCACTTGCCGGAGATCTCGACGCATGGAGTACAAAAGCCAATCGAACCACCGTTACAGCATTGATCGAAGAGAAGCAGCTGAATCTCCTTTTAACAGAGGCTGAGGCTTATCGACAGGCAAACCGTTCCGAGTTGGCTACCATACAGTTGGTGCGCAAACATATTTATAAAGTCGGTTTACTTTCCCTTATTGCCGCGCAGCTTCAGACCCGTAACCGCACTCAAAACCGTCGCTTATTAGCCGAAACCAATAAGTTGTTGCACGAGTTAATCGACGGACACGACCCTTCCTTTATTTACGAAAAAGAAGGTACAGTGCTAAAATTCATTATGATCGATGAATTTCAAGATACCTCGCACATGCAGTGGGATAATTTTAAACTCCTGCTCTCGGAATGCTTGTCGCATTCTCCGGCCTATTCCTTGATTGTAGGAGATGTCAAGCAAAGCATCTATCGGTGGCGTGGAGGCGATTGGCAGATACTAAATCACATAAAGCAAGACTTCCGTTCGGATACAGTAGAGGTTCGTACACTCGATCATAATTACCGCAGCGACGAATACATTGTAGGTTTCAATAATTTGCTTTTCCCTCGTTTGGTAGTGCAGCTTGATTTAGACTATCAAAATAATCAACTGGGAAAAGGAATAGGAAAAGGTTCTTTTGGAGAACAGTTAGAACCTTTATTAGCAGCTTATTCCGATGTGGAGCAAAAGGCAGCCAAGCAGAATGGAAAAGGTTGGGTAAAGTGCAACTTTCTTCCCAAAAAGAAAAACGATAACGATAGTGACAGCTATGAAGAACGTACCCTAAAAGCCGTATTGGTGCAGTTGGATGAACTAATCCAACAAGGCGTACGAGCACAAGATATTGCCATCTTGATGCGTAATAATCAAAAAATAGCTTTGATGGGCGACTATTTTCAGCAGAATTTCACGAACTACTCGGCACTCTCTTCAGTGCGTTTAGTGAGCGATGAAGCTTTCCAACTGCAAAGCTCCTTGGCCGTAAACATGCTGATCCTTTGTCTTCGTCATTTGTATAATCCCGAAGAAAACCTATCCGGGACCCATTTAGCCTGGCTCTATCAAAACAAAGTGCTGAAAAAAGAGATTGCAGTTTCCGAGCTTTGTGATGTGGAGAAGGAAAAAGAAAAGAAGTACATTCAATATCTTCCAGTAGAGTTTGTTACCCAACAAATCGGACTTTCAGCAATGCCATTGCACGAATTGCTGGAACGTTTAATTCTCCTCTTCGAATTGACGAAGTTAGAGCAACAAGATGCTTTCCTATTCGCTTTTATCGATCAGGTAAACGAGTATTTGCAAAAGAAGTCGTCGAATCTTTCCGCTTTCTTAAAATACTGGGAAGAAAAGATGTGTACCAAAACCATTCCCGCCAACGATATCGATGGCATTCGATTGTTAACCATCCACAAATCGAAGGGACTGGAATTTCATACCGTGTTGATTCCTTTTTGCGACTGGCCTTTCGAAAAGACCAACCCTCCCACTACCCTTTGGTGTGAACCCGATCGTGCACCTTTCAACACTTTACCCCTTATCCCTGTCGACTATCAGCAGAGCATGACGCAATCTGAGTTCAAGAAAGACTATGAGCAAGAGCAGATGCAACAATGGATTGACAATTTAAACGTGCTGTATGTAGCCTTAACCCGTGCTTCGAGCAACTTGGTACTATGGACACACGAAGGCAGCATCGGAAAGTATATCAACACCGCACTCCAATCGATTAATAATTCGTCTTTAGATAACTCCACCCTTGACCCTCTTTTGAGCGAGCAGCAAGAAGGTCCTGACGAAGCATTCTTCTTCACCTATGGTGCGGATGCACCGATCCCTTCTGCAGACAAAAGTACGGCATCCGCTGAAAAGAAAACGTCGAATTTACTGTTGCAGCCCGCCGAGCGATTATTGGTAAAGATGCAAACTGTTCCTCCCAAAATGGAGTTCCGTCAAAGTAACCGTTCCGCACGTTTTGTAGCTTCCGACGATCAGGAACAACAGCAGCAAGACCAATACATCGATCTTGGTTTACTGATGCACGATCTCTTCTCCACCATCATCCGAAAAGAAGACCTCGAAAGCTCCATCCTCCGTCTTCGAAATGAAGGAGCACTAGCACTTGAACTCGAAGACAAGGTACGCGACTTAGCTCAACATGCACTTAATAATAAGGAGGTTATTCCTTGGTACGATGGAACTTATACTCTATATAACGAGTGCACCATCCTGCAACGGAAAGAAGGAATCACCGTAGAACGTCGTCCCGACCGTGTGATGATTTCCAGCACGAGTGAACTGAAAGTCGAGCAAGAAGTAGTAGTCGTCGACTTCAAATTTGCAACCCCCAAGCCTGCTCACGAAGAGCAAGTAAACGAATATGTAGAGCTGCTTCACCAAATGGGTTATCCTTTAGTAAAAGGCTTTTTATGGTACGTCTATACCAACGAAATTGTTCACGTCACGCTTAAAAAATAGAACTATGAAACCTTTCTTGAAAGTAGTAGCGCACGATTTACGTCAGCGATTGGGTAACGATGATTTCTCGCGAGTAGCAGTCATCTTCCCGAATAAGCGTGCCCGTTTGTTCTTCAACGATTACCTAGCCGAGGAAATCGACAAGCCCTTTTTTGCACCCACCTATCTCACTATTAGCGAGCTGTTTGCCCAATTGAGTGCTCTGAAAGTCGGCGACCCCATTCGTTTAGTCTGCGAACTCTATCGCATTTTTGCAGAAGAAACCTCTCCACAATCCGAAACGCTAGATGATTTCTATTTCTGGGGCGAACTATTGATAAAAGACTTCGACGACCTCGACAAAAATCTAGTCCCTTCCAAGGAGCTCTTTCAGAACCTTTCCGACCTAAAAGAATTCAGCACCAACGAATTCCTAACCCCCGAACAGAAAGAAACCATCGCCGCCTTCTTCGAGCATTATAACCCCGATGAAGAAACAGAGCTGAAACAACGTTTCGAAGCACTTTGGAATGTGTTGGGCATCATATATCTTCGTTTCCAAGAACGTCTAAAAGAACTTGGCGAAGCCTACGAAGGCATGATTTATCGTGAAGCCATAACCCAGTTAAAAGTTGGCTTAGAGCAAACCGAAACCCCGTTGCAGAATACCCCTTTAGGTCGCTATGACACCTACGTATTTGTCGGCTTTAATGTGCTCAATAAAGTAGAAAAACAACTCTTTACCTTATTAAAAGAAGCGAACAAAGCCCTATTCTATTGGGATTACGACACCTTCTATCTCGATATTCCTCAGCACGAAGCAGCAACCTTTATGCGTCAGAACCTAAAGGAATTCCCCTATCCTACTACCGAATTGCCGAAGGACACCTTTACCAATTTAGGTCGTGCCAAGGACATAACCTACATTGCCGCCACCAGTGAAGATATACAAGCGCGTTATCTTATGGAGTGGACTGCCCAAAATGTAACCCCTGTAGCTCGTGAAACAGCCATCGTTCTGTGCAACGAAGCACTCCTGCTACCGGTATATCACTCCCTTTCGCCTTCCGTGAAGAGCGTAAACGTCACCATGGGATTCCCACTCTCACAAACACTCGTGAACGGTTTCCTCGAAGCCCTTATCGATGTTCGTCTGAATGGATATAATGCAGATACCCGAAACGCAGCCCAAGCCACAGCCGGCCGCTATAACTTAGCGCAAGTAATAGCCGTTTTGGAACACCCCTACATGCAACGCATCACCCCATCGGCAGCCCCTTTGCTGAAGGATCTCAAGGAAGAGATGCGTCTTTATCCCTTCCCAGCCGAATTGCATAAAGACGAAGTACTAAAACTCGTATTCACCCCTCCTCTAGATAACAACTCCTTCGTAGAGCAGCTAATCAGTTTACTAGAGCTGTTAGGAAAAACCTATCGCGAAGAGATTCGAAAAGACACCGACCTGTTTACGCAACTGTATGTAGAGTCGATTTATCAATCGTATACCGTAATGGAACGCATCAAAGGTCTGTCTTTAGAAGTCTCCGAGCGAACCTTCTGTTTACTTTTGCAACGCCTTTTAGGGCAGCTCTCCATCCCTTTCCATGGCGAACCCGCCGAAGGACTTCAAGTGATGGGCGTTCTCGAAACCCGTAATCTCGACTTTACCAATTTAGCAGTCCTCTCCCTCAACGAAGGGATGCTACCCAAGAGTTCCCAATCCGCCTCGTTCATCCCCTTCAACCTGCGTAAAGCATTTGGGATGACCACCATCGAGCATCAAAACTCCGTATATGCCTACTACCTGTATCGTTTGATGCAGCGAGCAGAACACATCACCTTGCTTTATAATCGGAATAGCGAAGGCATGAACGCCAGAGAATGGTCGCGCTTCATGCTCCAATTCCTTTTAGAATACAAAGCAGCCCCCATCCAGTCGTGCTACTTCGATGCCCAGCATCTAGCCCAGCAACCCGAAGAAATCATCGTCGAAAAGTCGGAAACCGTACAGCAAGCCCTTCCCAAAACCTTTTCACCTTCCGCGTTGAACACCTATTTAGACTGTCCGCTGAAGTTCTACTTCAAATACGTAGCCGGTTTAAAACCCACCGAAGAGATCACCTACGAACTCGATAACGCCCTTTTTGGTACCGTATTCCATGAAGTCGCCGAACAACTTTATATAGCCCTGAAAGATCCGAGAGACGGATTAGTACGTAAAGCAACCATCGGCGAATTATTGAAACCCTCGAATCATTTTAAAATAGAGCAAGCCGTACACGAAGCCTTCTGCAAGCACCTCTTCCGATGCAAGTCGACCGAAACAGTCAGCTACAACGGTCAACAGCTGATACACCGACAAGTAATCACCACCTTTGTAGAGCAACTTTTAAAGATGGATCAGGCATTGGGCGACTTTAAATTCCTAGGAGCAGAATATAAGCTAAAGGACTTTCCCACCCCTCCCACCGTAAACCTCTCCCTTCCCGGCGGAACCGTGCAAACCATCCGCCTTGGAGGAATCATCGACCGTTTAGATCTTATCACACTCCCTAGTGGAGACACACGCTTGCGTGTAGTTGATTACAAGACAGGCGGCAAGTCGACCGCTTTCGATTGTGTAGAAAGCCTCTTCGATAAAGCCAACAAAACGCGAGCTAGTTATATATTCCAAGCATTCTATTATTCCTCCGTTCTTTGCAAGCAGCTTCGAGCAGGCGCTTTCCCTGGATTAACTCCCTCCCAGCCTCCCGTATCGCCATGTTTGCTCTTTATACACAAAACATTTGGAGGAGATGATACCGACCCCACCATTCGTCAGAGCATTTCGAAAGGAGTAGTGAACGAGGTTAGCGACTTTGCCGATGCCGAGTACGGATATGAAAAAGACTTCGATGCAGCACTAAAAGATTTGCTGGAAGAAATCTTCAATCCGCAGCTTCCTTTCACCCAAACTATCGTCCCCGCGCATTGTCAATACTGCGATTTTAAGGGTTTCTGTAAAAAATAGCTAATATAATTTGGTCATCTCAGTAAAAAGCCCTACCTTTGCACCGCAAAAATGTGAGGTCTGGTAGCTCAGCTGGATAGAGCAACAGCCTTCTAAGCTGTGGGTCATGGGTTCGAATCCCATCCGGATCACAATGCAAAAATCGCGTAAATACTGCTATAATAGAGCGTTTTACGCGGTTTTTTATTTGCAAAAGAAAAAGTTGTTATATCTTACTTTTGAATAGAAAATGCAGTTTTGCTCTCAAATGTTTTACGAATGTTTTACGAAAGAACAAACAACAAAGTATCAAATATGGCTACATTTAAATCAGTAATATACAAGCACCAAAAAAGAAATGATGGTACTTGGAACGTTAAAATAAGAGTAACTCACAAAAGAGAAGCTAAGTATATACCAACTTCTATCTTTGTGACAACTAATGATGTCACTAGGTCTCTGAACATAAAAAACAAAATAATAGAATTGGAAATAGATTCTATCATTTTCGAATACCGGTCCATTTGCAATAGACTAGGAACATCAATAGACAATCTTACTCCAGATGAACTTATTGAAATTCTTAAAAGAGGAGATAAGGAAGAATCCAACGATATCGATTTTATTGCTTTTAGCTTAAATCATATTGAAACAATAGAATCTAAAGGGACGGCCAGCAATTATAGAATAGCACTAAACTCTTTTATGCGGTTTTCAAAGAGGAAGAAGATCCTTTTTTCCGAGATAACATATAATCTACTTACCTCGTATGCGAAATACCTCATCAAGCAGAAAGAGAAAAGGAACAAAGAGGCTATTAAAAAAGGGGAAAGGGTAACCACTAATAGAGCATTGTCTTTATACACCGCTTGCTTGCGCCATTTGTACAACGAGGGTAAACTTTTCTATAACGATGAAGATCGCAACCGTTTGCCTATACCTTGGTCTCCTTTTTCGAAATTCAAAATACCGAGCGAAGAACCTACTAGAAAAAGAGCTCTTACGCCGGAACAAATAAGAGCTATCTTTGAACTTCCTGATAAAGAAATTAAAAATAAAAGAAAAACCATAACAGAGAATTGCAGACGAAATATTGCGCGAGATATTTTTATTTTATCTTTCTGTCTTATAGGCATGAACTCTGCTGACCTTTACCTCTGCGATGATATAGACGGAAAGACTATAAAGTATTACCGCGCTAAAACAAAATCAAGGAAGAAAGACCGGGCTGAATTGCATGTTGACATACAAAAGATTATAGAGCCTATTGTTGAGAAGTACAGAGATCGTGTAGGAAACAGGGTGTTTAACTTCTGCTACATGTACAGAGATACCCAAACCTTTAATGCGGCTTTAAACAAGGGCTTAAAGGAGATTGGAGATATCCTACAGATAGAAGACCTTGAGTTCTATGCAGCTAGGCATTCTTGGGCTACAATAGCTACAAATAATCTTAGAATCGATAAGTACGTAGTTCATGAAGCTCTAAACCATGCAAGCGATGAAATGAGAATTACGGATATCTATATTAAAAAGGACTTCTCCGGCATAAATGATGCGAATAAACAGGTACTTGAATATGTGTTTGGAGAAGATGCTAAAAACTTACATAGTTAAATAACGTTATATTCTTTATTACACACGCTATCATTTTAAAAAAAGATTATATATTTGTCACATCAGCAAGGTTGGAATTGAAATACTTTAATGTAACCGTGATTTTTCTTAAAAGGAAATCGCTACTAATCGCACCATCCTAAACTGTAGTAATACAGCATGGCCTTGTTGATCTTCAGTTTTACTAAAGATTGAGTGTCTGAAAATTCACTCTAAAATAAAGGGGAGCTTTTTGCTCCCCTTCTTTATTTAAAATTTATAGTGAAATCCAACTTCGTATGATTTGTCGTTTGGGGTATACTTAATCGAAGCGCCTACATCCTTTACATACACTCCTCCACCTAATCCCATCCCATTTATCGAATTAAATGAAGCGGTTACAAAAGGTGAAAACACACGTTTTCGCTCTACGGTTACCTCTTTATGTATAGGGTCGTAGCTGTAGTCGAAGTGCTTCACGCGGTTGTATTGCAGGGTTTCGTTTACAGTAAGCGTTCCAAGTGTATCGTTTTTAAAAATAGGTAACTTGTAAAACATTTCTGAACTGTATTCTTTAAACACTCGGTTCGTATCTACTACTTGTGTAATATACACACTGTCACCTTTTAGTCGAACCGTGTCGGGCCTAGTTGGCAATACAGGATTAGCAGTAACTTTCACTTCATAAGGTTCAGGAACCTTTATGCTATCGTGTATAGGTTCTCCTTTAAGGTACCTTACGCCCGAAATAGTGTCATTGTTCCACCTGCCAACCAAAAAGCCCACAGCGAGCAACACAATAGCTATTAGAATGTATTTCCAATTAAGTAGCTTCATCTTCCCCTCCTTCCTTTGTACGAGTTCCTGCAATTCCTGCAATTATAGCAGAGGCAAATGTAATGTATCCTAACGCGTTGGTAAACCATTCAGGAAGCGTGATACCCATACCCTGAAATGTGACCCAAGCCGTGGGTACAATAGCCGTTATTGTACCCGCAATATTCCGTATAGCTTTTGCCAGTCCGGGAGTGTCAGCCCTCCAGCGGCGAATAAGCTCATTAATTATTTTCTTCATATCACACTCTTGTGAAAAGTGAATGTTCCCAGTTCCGACGTTTCACCAAACCGTCCAATTTTTGTTTTCCTGCATATACATACTTTAGTAGGTCTTTTGCAGTTTGTTCATTGGATTGTCCGGCTCTAATTCTTGTAAACATCGGTGTATCTGCCCCCAAGTTAAAAGAAAAACTCACAAGTGCATCAAATTGACTCTGTGTGAACGTTCTATGTAGTGAATCTATAGCTTTCTCATAGATCAATAAATCGCCCTCAAGCAACACTTCTGCTTGCTTTTCACTTATGACTTGTCCGGGCTTTACGCCTTTAGTGTGGCCGTAACCAATCGTCCACACACCTGCAGGGCATTTATAGGCCTTTGACATAAACTTTTCGAAGCCTTTAATTCCTGCAATTCCTACTTTACTTGTTTTCATCTATTACCTCCATTTCTATTAATTATTATATTCTTGTTTAAGATACTCTTTAAGATACGGAATCTTAGATACCATTTTCATACTCAATACCCAATACAGGAATGCGAAAAGCCTGCCTAGTGTTGAGCCTTTAAATGCAACAGCTCCATTACGGGCTATATTAGTTCCGTAAAACCAACACGCTACCCAGCAGAACATAATTACAGCATATCTCGTTTCTTGCGGATTGCCCTGAAAAGAACCTACTCCATACATGAATAATATAAGCGCAAAAAAAGCAAGCGCCTCTATAAAGAAATGATATACCTTTTTTTTATTCCAACCCTCTCCAGTCCTTATCGCTGCTGCAAATCCAAACATGAAATTGAGTGTGAAAAGCATTGTCATCGCCAATATATTTAATTGTATCGGAGATATAAATGCTAGCATACTTGCGAAGAATACTTTCAAATACGCGTATAGTTCATCTGCTTTTTCTTCCATACCTTTAAAAAATTATGTCCACTGCCCGGACTTAGAAGTTAAATAATAATTTGTTCCGCTATATACTTCAGCATTGAAGTCATTCGGATTTTCTATAATCCAAATAAGCTCCCCGCCATCTGTCAGCGCTAAATCCTTCCGCCAAAATGCCCACAGGTGCAATACTGATACGCGAAGAAGTCTTATCTCAAGTATTTGATTTCCGGAAGCTAAAGAATTCGCATAGAAAGACTTCTGTCCCTCAACCTCAGAATTCTTAACCATGACCTTTATATTATAGCCTTGGAAGTCTTCGTTGGCATCATACACACCTGAGTTAACTATCGTGCATTTCACGCCATCATATTTTTTCTCTGTGGGCAAGCATAGCGTACTTCCCTCGCTGTAGCTACTTCCTACTGTCAAGTTGAAATCATCATCACCTGTGAGGTAATAGAATCCGCTTGTAACAGCTTCGTTAACAGAAAATAGGCGTGTATGAGTAGTGTTACGAAGAAGCCCGGAGAATGTCCCGTTTGTGGCGTTAACAGTCCCGCTTATATTTGCATCTTTAGCTTCCAACTTACCCGTTTCAGCAGAGAGTCGGGTCATGACCTCACCCTCGTTTACACCGATGATATCACTCTTTCCCGTTTCGATTAC
>Ga0302211_10000262_pt1 | contig 20810 bp, 16 predicted proteins | sample II_Fen_E3_3_FD_200234 | JGI IMG/M metagenome (GOLD analysis project Ga0302211, IMG submission 200234) | Peat permafrost microbial communities from Stordalen Mire near Abisko, Sweden - II_Fen_E3_3 | ecosystem: Environmental > Terrestrial > Soil > Wetlands > Permafrost | place: Sweden: Abisko... | reverse complement strand
TATTTAATGCCGATAAAGTCTACAATCAAATAAATAATGCTAGCAAGTGCAGCACTCACTGGAATCGTTAAAATCCATGCCCACATTAAATTGATGGTAACTCCCCAGCGTACAGCAGATAATCTTTTTACTGCTCCTACGCCCATGATAGAACCGGTGATTGTATGAGTAGTACTTACCGGAATCTTAAGAAGTTCAGTGATGAAAAGCGTTATAGCACCAGCTGTTTCAGCACAAACACCTTCTATGGCTGTTACTTTCGTAATTTTGCTTCCCATTGTTTTTACAATACGCCAGCCACCACTCATAGTTCCTAAACCAATAGCTGCAAAACAAGATAGGGGAACCCAGTCGGGCATTGATTGTATAGAATCAATGTAGCCATATGAAATCATAGCTGTAGCAATAATACCCATTACTTTCTGTGAGTCATTTAGTCCGTGTCCCAAACTAAACAATCCGGAAGAAACCAATTGTAGTTTCCTAAATGAATTTTCAGCTGTTCGAGCATTTACTCTTTTAAACATCCATAGAACAAGAACGGTAATAATGGCAGAAATGATCATGCCGATTACCGGAGCTAAAATAATAAAAGAAGCAATTTTAATGATTACCGCAGTATGAATGGATTTGAATCCTGCAGCACAAATGGCTGCTCCTGCGAATCCACCAATTAGGGTGTGTGAAGAGGAAGAAGGAATTCCTAATCGCCATGTGGCAAGATTCCACATAATAGCGGCTATAAGTCCCGAGAAAATAATAGGTAAAGTAATGTACTCTCTTAAAACGGTTTTAGAAACCGTGTCGGCAATGCCAAATTCACCAAAAACATATTTAGCAACAAAGAATGCAATGAAGTTGAATGCAGCAGCCCATAAAACTGCTTGGAAAGGAGTTAATACCCGAGTTGTAACTACTGTTGCAATAGAATTGGCCGCATCGTGAAAGCCATTGATAAAGTCGAAAATGAGTCCTAATGCGATAACAATAATAAATAATGTCATATAGTCTTCTTATTAGGAATATTTCACAAGGATCGTCGTAATGACTTTTCCTGCGCTGTTAATTTTATTCATAGTCTTTTCAAGCTCCTGAATAATTTCTTTTTGCTTAATTAGTTCCACTGAACTTTTTTCTTCGCTAAAAAGATACATAATAGCTTCCTCATACATTACATCAGCTTCTTCTTCTAGTCTTTTAATTTCTTTGCAATGTGCACGAAGACGAAGGTCGGTTTTCTTCATGTTAGAAAGCTCATTTGCTGCATGTAAAATTTCATCGCTACCTTTCTTAATTACTTCTGCTAATGAATTTGCGTGCTTAGGAAAACTATGAGGTTGATAAAGAAGAACTTTTTGTGCACAACGGTTAATTACGTCGATCACATCATCCATTGCATCGGCTAGCGCATGAACATCTTCTCTGTCAAAAGGAGTAATGAATGTGTTATTCAATTCATGAATAATTCTTCCTGTGACCTTATCACCTTTTACTTCTTCAACTTTAATTAATCGGCATAACTCATCTCTGTGGTCTTTGTCTGCGCATGAAAAGAGATCTTGAAGATAGATCGCTGACTGGGCTACAATAGTGCCCGTTTCTGCTAACATTGGGAGGAACTTAACATCTTTTGGAGCAAAAATGCTCAATAAAGTATTGATCTTCATCAGTTGTTTATATTATTTTGGATGCAAATATAGAACTTTTAAATTATTAATGCAATAGTTTTCCTTATAAATATAAAGTCTGGCTCTATTTTTAAAGTTTATTAATGATAAAATTATAACAATAATATTCAACTAAAAAAAGACATTCTGGTGAATTCTATAAAAATTCCTGTCGAAAAAATAAATTTTGCTCTCCATCGAATAAAAAACCTTGGTTTATTTGGATTTGATATTTTAATTCGTATATTTGCGGTGTTAATAACAACCTTAAGACATAGAAACATGCCCTTTTTATTAGAACAACTAGCCTCATTTTAAGGTGCGTTATATGCAGAAATAAAACTAACTATCCGAAATGAAAAACAATAGTAATACTATCAATGATCTCCATGTGAAAACAGGTGTTGACATAAACCGTTGCTATCAATGTGGCAAATGTACAGCCGGTTGCGTTTTGGCAGATGAGATGGACCTTTCACCTAATTATATTATACGTCTTTTGCAAACAGATACCTCTGATAACTTCGACAAAGTACTTCGCTCGAAAGCGATCTGGTTATGTTTAAATTGCGAAAACTGTGTGGGTCGTTGCCCTATGGAGATTGACATTCCCAAAGTAATGGATTATATGCGTGAGTTATCTTTTCAGCAGAAAAAACAACATCAGGCTGCCCATTCAATTATCGCTTTCCATGAATCTTTTCTCGATTCGATAAAGTATACCGGTCATTTGTATGAATTAGGGATGATTGCAGATTTCAAATCTCGCACGTTTCATTTGATGCAGGATGTAAAACTCGCTCCTAAAATGTGGCTAAGAGGGAAATTGAATTTGCTACCGGAGATGGTGAAAGACATCCATGCCATTAAGGCAATATTTTCTAGAACTCAAAATAAACGAAAGAATCTATAAAATGAATATTGGTTTTTATCCCGGATGCTCTTTAAAAGGGTCTTCCAAAGAATATAATGAATCCGTTTTAGCATTAGGCAAAGCTTTAGATATAGAATTTGAGGAAATAAAAGATTGGAACTGTTGTGGAGCCTCTTCCGCACACGCACTTAGTAAGGAGTTATCTCTTTCTCTTCCTGCACGTGTATTGGCATTGGCTGAACAACAAGGCCTCAAAGAAATTGTAGTACCTTGTGCAGCTTGCTATAACAGATTGAGTACCACGCAATATGAGCTTGCTCAAAACGAAGAATTACGAGAAGAAATCGCTAAGATAATCGATATGTCCTATAAGGGAGGTGTCAAGATACTAAATGTGCTTCAACTGCTTCAACGCTTTGCATCCGATGTGATTGAAAGTAAGGTGGTGAAACCTTTTTCTCATCAAGTGGCCTGTTATTATGGGTGTTTGCTAGTGCGTCCTCATAAAATACTGCAATTCGATCAAGTAGAGAATCCACAAATCATGGATTTACTAATGTCAAAAATAGGAGCCACTCCAATCGATTGGGCCTTCAAAACAGAATGCTGTGGAGGTGGTTTCTCTGTTTCACGAACCGATATCGTTTCCAAACTTTCCGGTAATCTTTTAAAAGATGCTGTCGACCGTGGTGCGAAGGCTATTATTGTAGCTTGTCCGATGTGCCATTCGAATCTCGACATGCGTCGTCCGGAGATTAACGAGTACCTAAATGCGAATATCGAAGTTCCGGTGCTTTATATCACCCAGGCTATCGGTTTGGCTTTAGGCCTTTCGCCCGAAGCATTGGGCTTAGAGCGTCATTTTGTTCCCGTCAGTTTAATCTAGAAGCCAGAAAATGTCAAAAATAGGAGTTTTTATTTGTCACTGTGGTGAAAACATAAGTGGTACTGTCGATTGCGAGAAGGTCGCTACCGAATTGAGCAAAGTAGAAGGTGTAGCATACAGCACCGATTACAAATATATGTGTTCCGATCCGGGACAAACTTTGATAAAAGAAGCTATTAAAACGCATCACCTTACCGGCGTTGTGGTAGGTTCATGTTCTCCTCGAATGCATGAAGTAACTTTCCGAAAAGCTTGTGCAGAGGCGGGCTTAAATCCGTATATGTGCGAAATAGCCAATCTTCGTGAACATTGTTCGTGGGTGCACGAAAAGGGTGAAGCCACTACCGAGAAAGCAATCAGTCTGGTTACTATGTTGGTGGAAAAGGTAAAAAAGAACAAGCCTCTTACCTCCATACAAGTGCCTATTACAAAGAAAGCATTAGTTATAGGAGGAGGTATTGCGGGTATCCAAGCCAGTTTGGATATTGCCAACTGTGGGCATCAAGTTATCCTCATTGAAAAGGATCCTTCCATTGGTGGACATATGTCGCAGCTATCGGAAACCTTTCCCACGCTCGACTGTTCCCAATGTATTCTTACCCCTCGTATGGTGGAAGTTGCCCAGCATCCTAATATCACCTTATATACTTATGCGGAACTGGAAAAGGTAGAGGGTTCTATCGGAAACTTTCAGGCAACTATCCGATTGAAGGCAAAAAGTGTAGATCCTAAACTCTGTACTGCTTGTGGCCTATGCTCTAGTAAATGTCCGCAGAAGAAGATTCCCAGTGAGTTCAATGCAGGGTTGGGTACACGTACTGCCATCTATGTGCCGTTTCCACAAGCCGTGCCTAATAAGCCCGTTATCGATAAGGAACATTGTAACTACTATCAGAAAGGGAAATGTCAGGTATGCCAGAAGAACTGTCCTACCGGAGCCATCGAATTCGATAAACCGGATGAACTGATCACTGAAGCAGTAGGTGCCATTGTGGTAACCACCGGATTCAACGTTTTAGGCACCGATTTCTTCCCCGAATATGGATATGGCAAATATAAAGACGTCATCACCGGTTTGCAGTTTGAGCGCTTAGCTTCCGCTTCCGGTCCTACACTTGGTGAGATCCGTCGACCCTCCGATGGACAAATCCCCAAGAAGATCGTTTTCATCGCTTGTGCGGGCTCTAGAGATCCTGCCAAAGGAATTCCATACTGTTCTAAAATTTGTTGCATGTACACCGCTAAACACGCCATGCTTTATCAGCATAAAGTGCACGAAGGTGAATCGTACGTTTTCTATATGGACATCCGTGCCGGTGGCAAAAACTACGAAGAGTTTGTGCGTAGGGCCATTGAAGAAGATGGGGTAAACTATGTACGTGGACGTGTAGCCCGTGTGTACGAAAAGAATGGAAAGCTCATCGTTAAAGGCGTAGACACCTTGCTTGCCGGTGCGCAAGTAGAGATTGAAGCCGACATGGTAGTACTCGCTACTGCCGGTGTTTCCAACCAAGGAGCGGAACAACTGGCACAGAAGATGCACATCTCGTACGATCCTTATAAATTCTTTGCAGAAGCCCATCCGAAGTTGAAACCTGTAGAGACCAACACCGCAGGAATCTTCCTTGCCGGGGCCTGTCAAGCTCCAAAAGATATTCCCGATACCGTAGGTACCGCCTCAGGAGCAGCAGTAAAAGTCGCCTGCTTGTTCTCACAAGCCCAACTTATACGCGAACCGCTTATAGCCGTAGTCAATCGTAGTGGACCTCCTTCCTTTAGTACTTGTGTAGGTTGTTTTATGTGCGAAACCGCTTGTCCTTACCACGCAATAGAGCGCGAAGAAATTAAAAACCGCAATGGAGAAGTGCTCAAAGTAGTAGCTAAAGTCAATCCCGGCCTTTGTCAGGGATGTGGCACCTGCGTAGCCTTCTGCCGTTCCAAATCCATCGACATTCAAGGATACTCCAATGAAGAAATGTATGCCGAAGTAATGTCGTTGTTCAACAATTAAAAAAGAGAAAAATGGATGAGAATTCTGAATTCGAGCCTAATATAGTAGCCTTTGTCTGTAACTGGTGTACCTATGCCGGCGCAGACTTAACAGGCACCAGTCGCCTAAAATACGCAACCAACGTAAAGATAGTGCGATTCCCATGTACCGGACGAATCGACTTCATGCTATTGCTCAAAGCCTTTGCCGGTGGAGCAGATGGTATCATTGTATCCGGCTGTCATCCCAACGACTGTCACTACACCTCCGGTAACTTCCATGCCCGCCGTCGTTGGATGGCCCTTCATAACTTGTTGGAACTCGTCGGCATCGACGTTCGTCGTGTTCGCTACTCGTGGGTTTCAGCTGCCGAAGGCGCCAAATGGGCTGATCTTGTGAATAGCACAGTGGCCGATATACGTCGATTTGGCCCGTATACCGAATATCAAAACGTAGCAAAACAGCTAGAAATGGAGGACAGTCATGAATAAAATAGCAGAAAAAGCAGTCGCCTTATTGCAAGAAGGCCATACACTCGTGCTCGGTTACGAAGAAGGTGATAGAGCACCTCGTCCATTCTTCTGTCGTCAGGCCGAAGAAGCCCAGCACCTCGTGCTTGATGAACGTTGTACCGCTAATCTTGCCGTTTATCTCACTAAACCCGAACTCATGGGGAAGGGTAGAGTAGCCGTGTTTGCCATCACCTCCAGTTTACGAGCCATCGCACAACTTACTGCTGAGAATCAACTCCAATTGGAGAACCTGACTATACTCACCCTCACCGCTGAACAAGAAATAAAAACCTTTGCTACGTTAGAAGAGATTCGAAGCTATCTTTCCGAAGTTCCGTATGAATTGTCGGATACCGAAAAAGCCCTCGACGAGAAGCTTAGTGCCATGACCCGTGAAGAACGTTGGAAATATTGGATCAATGAATTCTCACGTTGTATCAAATGTTATGCCTGTCGTGCAGCCTGTCCGATGTGCTATTGCACCCGTTGCATAACCGAAGTCAACCGCCCCCAATGGATCAGCCCGTGGCCTAGCCCCCTGCCCAACATGGAGTGGCAAATCAACCGAGTGATGCACCTTGTAGGTCGTTGTATCGGTTGTGGAGCCTGTGGAAGAGCCTGTCCCGTAGGCATTCCGGTAGACTACCTGTCGAAGAAGATGCTGCAAGATCTGAGCGAAGAATTCGGTTATGTACCCGGTCAGGCCATGCAAGATGGAAATGCACTTTCCACCTTCAAGCCCGACGATAAAGAAAACTTCATACATTAATGCCTCATGGAGAAACGATATATAAGTAAAGAAGGGCTGAGCCGTTGGTTCAAAGCCTTGCTAGCCGGTGGAAAACGTGTGTATGCACCGGTCCGTAATAACGATAAAGTCGACTTTAAACCCGTTCGTTCGCTCGATGAAGTAGCCGACGACTACGTGCAAACTACCCAGTCGGCCAAGTCGACCGTCTTTCCGCGCGCCGAAGTACTATTCTCTTATCAAAAGGAAAACGGTATAACCACGCTCAACGACTTCGACCCCGCTACCGTGCCCGAAACCGTCGTATGGAAAATTCACCCTTGCGATGCTGTCGGATTCATCCCCTTGAGCCAAATATTCAACGAAGGGTACGAAGATATACTTTATAAAACCCACCTAGAGAAAACCACCCTTGTCAGCTTCAGCTGCTCACATGCCGATTCCTTTTGCTTCTGCACCTCCGTACAAGGAGGACCCGGTGAAACCACAGGCAGCGACATTCAGCTCACCTCGCTGCCCGATGGCGGTGCGTTGGTAGAAATCCTCACGCCAAAAGGTGAAGCCCTCGTACAACTTTCTGCCGAAAGTTTCGAAGCCCCTAAAGAAGATGAAGACAAAGCCCAATATTTGGCCGATGTACCTATCTACTTCCAGCTCGACGAGATTCGCAATAAACTCAAAGATGCCTTCAACTCCGATATATGGAAGAAACAATCCGAACGCTGCCTAGGCTGTGGAGCCTGCGCTTTCGTGTGCCCCACCTGCGCCTGTTTCGACATCCAAGAGAATCCAAAAGGTTCACAAGGACAACGCATCCGTTGTTGGGACTCCTGTGGATTCTCCCTCTTCACCCAGCACACCTCAGGGCATAACCCAAGAGCCGTGCAGAGTCAACGTTGGCGTCAGCGCATCCTTCATAAATTTTCCTACATGCCCGATCGTATCAACATCTTTGGGTGCACCGGCTGCGGTCGGTGTTCGCGTGCCTGTCCGGTGGATATGAACATTCGCGAGCATTTAACCTCTCTTGTAAAATAACCTCTTTCGTAAAACAACCTTCATGGAAAAACCAAATATCTATCTTCCTTATCTTATGAAGATAGCCAAGATCACCGAAGAAGCCCCCGGCGTAAAAACCTTCCAACTCCACTTTCAAGACCCCGAAGCTGAGAAAGCATTCACTTTCAAAGCCGGCCAGTTTGGTGAATATTCCGATTTTGGCGAAGGCGAATCCACCTTTTGCATAGCCTCGTCGCCTACACGTAAAGGTTATATCGAATGCACCTTTCGTGCTGCCGGACGAGTTACTTCGGGCTTAGCCTCTTTAGAAGAGGGTCAGACCATGGGCTTTCGCGGCCCATTCGGCAATACCTTCCCGATGGATGAGTGGAAAGGCAAGAACCTCGTCTTTGTAGCCGGAGGCATCGCCTTACCTCCTATGCGTTGCGTCATCTGTAATGCACTCGACACCCGTGAGAACTTCAAAGACATCACCATCGTCTATGGTGCCAAATCCGTCGACGACCTTGTGTATAAAGACGAACTCAAAGAGTGGGGGGAACGTCCCGATGTAAACCTCGTAGCTACCGTCGATCCCGGAGGCGAAACACCCGACTGGAAAGGCGAGATAGGCTTCGTCCCTACCGTGCTCGAGAAGGCAGCTCCTTCGCCCGAAAACACTATCGCCATTGTGTGTGGCCCTCCCATCATGATCAAGTTTACCTTTCCCGTGCTCGAAAAGCTAGGCTTTAAAGACGAAAACATCTATACCACTTTAGAGAATCGGATGAAGTGTGGCGTAGGCAAATGCGGACGGTGCAACGTAGGTAAATTGTACGTTTGCAAGGACGGCCCCGTTTTCACCAAGGCCCAACTTCGTGATATACCTGCCGAAGAATATTGAAAAATAATAAGATGTTTAAAATCATATAATAAAAATGCAGATTTTATTTGGAATTAACATTTTAATTTGTACATTTGCAGAGTGATTTCCTTTTACCGATTGTGGTTCCGTAAGTCGTAATATAGACGGAATGTACTAAACAAAAGTATATTACTTCGATAGATTATTATTATAAAATATATCATGATGTCAATGAAAAAGAAAATTCAATTCAGTCTCGTTTATCGAGACATGTTTCAATCTTCAGGCAAGTACCAGCCTCGGAAAGAACAGTTGGAGCAAATTGCTCCTTTAATTATTGAAATGGACTGTTTTGCCCGTGTAGAAACGAATGGTGGTGCTTTCGAACAGGTAAATCTTCTATGTGGAGATAACCCGAATGCATCAGTCCGTGCTTTTACAAAGCCTTTTAATGAGGCAGGCATCAAAACACACATGCTCGATCGTGGACTGAACGGACTCCGTATGTTCCCCTGTCCGTCCGATCTTCGCCGACTAATGTACAAGGTAAAACATGCACAAGGCGTCGATATCACCCGCATCTTTTGTGGACTGAACGACACTCGTAACATCATACCTAGTATAAAGTATGCTATCGAAGGAGGCATGACTGCACAGGCTACCCTTTGCATCACCAATTCTCCTATTCACACCATCGACTACTATGCACGTATTGCCGATGAGCTTATTGAAGCCGGTGCACAGGAAATCTGCTTAAAAGATATGGCAGGAATAGGGCAGCCCGCTTTGCTGGGTGGACTTACCAAGCGAATCCGCACCAGTCATCCCGACATCTTGATACAATATCACGGACATAGCGGTCCCGGACTTTCCATGGCTTCCATTCTCGAAGTCTGCAACAATGGCGCCGACATCATCGATTGTGCTATGGAACCATTGTCGTGGGGTAAGGTACACCCCGATGTGATCTCCGTACAAAGCATGTTGAAGAACGAAGGGTTCGATGTACCCGAAATCAATATGAAAGCCTACATGAAGGCGCGTACCCTTACACAAAGCTTTATCGACGACTTCCTCGGTTACTTTATGGATCCGAACAATAAACTCATGTCGTCGTTACTCCTTGGCTCCGGACTTCCCGGTGGTATGATGGGCTCTATGATGGCCGATCTGAAAGGCGTTATGTCGGGAATCAACCTTATCCGCAAAAACAAAGGCGAAGCTCCTTATAGCGAAGATGAACTCCTTGTCAAGCTTTTCGACGAAGTAGCCTACATCTGGCCACGCGTGGGCTATCCTCCCTTGGTAACCCCTTTCAGTCAGTATGTAAAGAACATCGCCCTGATGAACTTGCTAGCCGATGCACAAGGTAATCCACGTTTCTCTGTGATGGACGATAACATGTGGGGCATGATTCTCGGCAAGAGCGGTAAGCTCCCCGGAGAACTCGCTCCCGAGCTCATTGAGTTGGCCAAAGAAAAAGGAAAAGAATTTATTACCACCGATCCTCAAGCCAACTATCCCGACAACTTAGATAAGTTCCGTGCCGAGATGAAAGAAAACAACTGGGAGGAAGGTCCCGATCAAGAAGAACTCTTCGAATTTGCTATGCACGAAACCCAGTATCGCGATTATAAAGACGGCAAAGCTAAGAAACGTTTCCTTGGAGACCTGCAAGCCGCTCAAGATAAAACCGAGAATGCAGGACTTACCCCCTCCGAGATCTCCGAGATGAAGCATGCCAAAGCCGATGCCGTAATTGCATTAGAGAGTGGCATCTTACTTTGGGAAGGTTCAGGAGGTTCCGAAGCCAAACATTGCATCGAACCCTATATCGGCCAACAGTTCACTGAAGGCGATCATTTCTGCTATATCGAGAATTCCAATGGAAGCATCACCCCTTGCGTATCCGCTTTAGGTGGTAAAGTAGTAGAGATCTGCGCCAAACAAGGAGCTCGTGTGAGTCGTGGTGAAGTTATAGCCTACATAAAACGTACGGCTTAATACTTATTTGTCAGAACATATTATTTTTGGGACGAAGATTCTTGTGAAAGAATCTTCGTCTCTTTTTAAGTAAAAAGTCTCAGTTATTCGTATAGTAATAAAACAGTAAAACAGAATTTCTCTACCCAATGATTAAACTCAAACTTATATTACTCTCGCTAACCTATGCGATGTTAGCTAATGCCCAACACACTATCCCCGAAACGCTTCAAAAGCTTTCGTCGCCTGATGGTGCCTACGAGTTCACTTTTTATCAAAAAGAAATAGCAAAAGGCGAAAAACAAATGTACTATACCCTTAGTTATAAAGGGAAATCCGTAGTACACGAGTCCGAGTTAGGCGTGTTGATAGAGAATCAAACCTTCGAGTCGGCTCTTGCCGTGCCCAACGACACCTGTACCGTTTGGGGAGAGAACCTCACCTTTACCGAAGCGCAACGTGCTTCAGCCGATACCACCTGGAAGCCCGTGTATGGCGAATATGCCTCCATTCGGAACCATTATAACGAGCTGACCCTCCAGTTCCGTAAAGGAGATGCCGATACCCCAAAGTTCACCGATGGCTACGATAAGAGTAAAAGCTATTTTATGAACCTCGTAGTGCGTGCTTACAACGAAGGAGTAGCCGTTCGTTACCATTTTCCGCAGCCTAGTAACGGCCTGTTCCTGCATATTGTAGGAGAGCAAACACAGTTCACCATGCCCGAAGGTACAAAGGCTTATTACGAGCCTTGGGCACAAGGTCCATACTCATTGCTACCCTTGAAAGACTGGAAAGGGCAGAGCGAACGCCCGCTAACCTTAAAGCTTACCAACGGACTAACAGTGGCCTTAGCAGAAGCACAGATGACCGATTATGCACGTATGAAGTTCAGTTTAAATGCCACCCGACCCAATACCATTCAGGCCACACTTTATAGTAGCGTAGATGTAATCCCTGCGTATTCTACACCTTGGCGAGTAATTATGGTAGGCGAAAAGCCCACCAACCTTATCGCCAATAACATCTTAATTCAGAACCTGAATCCCGAAAATCAAATAGCAGATCTCTCGTGGATAAAACCCGGCAAAGCCATTCGTATCACCCGTCTCACCCAAGCCGATGCCTTGAAATACATCGACTTTGCAGCAGCTCGCGGCTTGCAGTATGTTCACTTCGATGCCGGTTGGTACGGCCCTGAAATGAAGATGAGTTCCTCCGCTTTAAAAGTAAGCGAAAAACGCGACCTGAACATCCCCGAAGTAGTGAAATATGCAGCCTCCAAAGGCATTGGACTTTGGGTGTATGTCAATCAACGTGCCTTGGTTCAGCAGCTCGATTCCATCCTTCCCTTGTATAAAGAGTGGGGGATAAAAGGCATAAAGTTCGGCTTCGTTCAAGTCGGCAATCAGCATTGGACCACCTGGCTTCACGAAGCCGTGAAGAAATGTGCGCAATACAAGTTGATGGTAGATATCCACGATGAGTATCGCCCTACCGGCTTTAGTCGCACCTATCCCAACCTCATGACACAAGAAGGAGTTCGCGGAAATGAAGAATTCCCGGATGCCGATCATAATACCATCCTTCCATTTACCCGATATCTAGCAGGTCCTGCCGATTATACCATTTGTTATTATAGCGAAAAGTTGAAGAACACACATGCCCATCAGCTCGCCTTGTCGGTCGTTTATTATAGTCCCATTCAGTTCCTTTACTGGTACGATAATCCATCGCAATATAAAGATGAGCCCGAAGTAGAATTCTTCAACAAAGTAAAAACCGTATGGGACGACACCAAAGTCTTGAACGGTGAAATCGGCGAGTACATCACCGTAGCACGTCGCAGTGGCGACGATTGGTTTGTAGGCTCCATCACCAATAAAACAGCCCGTAATGTAAGCGTTCCATTCTCCTTCCTCAAGAAAGAGCAGAAATATGTAGCCACCATCTATACCGACGATGAGGCTATACCCAGGAAAACAAAAGTAAAAGTAACTAGAGTGCTGGTCGATGCCACCGTCACACTTCAGTTAAACCTAAAGAATAGTGGTGGAGCCTCAGTCTATGTCACTCCCGCCACAAAAGAAGATTTGAAAAAAGGAAAAACAATCCATAAAAAAAAGATCGTATTTTAGTTTTAGTAATTAGTATAGGCGAAGTTTCTTGTGAAAGAATCTTCGCCTTTTTTGTAGACAATAGGCTTCCCTTATTTACTTATCGGCATTGATATCAATCCCATCATCAGCGCCGTCTTTACAGCTTCAGCCGTATTGCACACCTGCATTTTCGTTATGATATTTTGCCTGTGCCTATGCACCGTATAGAGTGCAATATTCAATTCATCCGCAATTTGTTTACTCCCTTTTCCCAGTGCCACCTGAGTCAATATTTCCAACTCACGGCGGCTCAAAAGAGTCTTGTCATATTGCTGATACCTCTCAGAAGGCACCACCTCGCCCGTTTCGTTATTTATAATCTTGCCATCAATACCTTGTCGCAAATACTGCTCTGCAGAAGGCGAATACAGACAAAGAGCCAGCCAGATACTTCCATTGGGTAAGCTCTTCAAGTAGAACGTGCGGTGCGTAATATACAAATATTCCCCCTGCATATTGCGAGCCCTAATATGGCTGCAAGTATTATATTTAGTGCGCTCCTTCTCAGGCATACTTTTTTGAAACTGAAAATAACGTAGCTCCAGCATGTGGCGTTCTATTAAATCCTCCGGATGTATTTTAGAAAAGATACATTCCTCAAAAGCCGAGTCGATAGCCGAGTTACCGCAATCCAATCCAAAGAAATGTCCGAACGAACTAGCATAAATGTAACTACTATTTTCTTGAAAGTCCGACAACACAGCCACGCTTTGGTCGATTTTGATATACGACTCAACGAACTGTTGGTATTGCGTTATTATCGTATTCCTATCCTCTGTATCCGAGAAGTTTTGTTCCAGTAAAGTCGAAACTAATTCTTTTTCAGTAGTTCTATCTTTCATCTTGGTTATTTAATAAAGCGGAGAAAATTTATAAAATGGTTAATTTTAGGTATTGTATAGTTTTAAAACAAGTTCTATCTTTGCACAAAGTTAATTCATTATTTTTAAACTCAAAACATAAACGAAAATGAAAAGAAATTATTTTATAGTATGTGCTCTGCTAGGAGCTAGTTTTGCTTGTGCCGCAGTCAATGCAGCGAGCCCAGTATCGTCAAAGCCGAAGACCACAAAGGCCGTTTCCGCCAGTCCCCGTGTAAGCGGTACCCCTTGCAACATAAAAATAGCAGGCATTCCTTTTACCAAAACAATAAATGGAGCAGAGAAACAGGTAACAGTCGACGACAAAGGCAAAGTAACCTTTCGGGTAGGCGAGAAGAAAGACTTTTTTTGCGATCCCAACAATCAGCTATCCAACAATACCGCCCCAATCCTACTAACCAAAGTAGACAACACCAAGCCTTTTACCTTCACCGCCAAAGTAACGCCTGAATTTACCAAAAAAGGCCTCTATGATGCAGGAGTACTCTACCTATACGTCAACGATAACTTCTGGCAGAAATTCTGTTTTGAGCAAGACGAGCGTGGCAATCACCGCATCGTTACCGTAAGAACCATGGGCACATCCGATGACAACAATCACGACATCGTAACCCAACCTTATGCATACATGCGGATCTCCTCAGATACCCATACCGTAGCCAGTTATTATTCACTCGATAACAAGAACTGGCAAATGGTACGTCTCTACAAAAACAATTATCCAAAAGAACTCTGGGTAGGTATTAGTGCCCAATGCCCCGTAGATAAAGGAAGCGTCAGCTATTTTGAAGCCCTCAGCTTACAAAACAAAAGCGTCTCCGATTTCCGTATGGGTAATTAATCAGAAAGCCACCAGCTTCGAGCTACCGTCAGCAAATATCACGCGAATCACATTCCCGTCGCGTGATATTTTTAGCTTACGTACAGGCAACAGCTCCTTGTCGGTAAACGTCTCTCCCGCCTTCTTCCAAAGCATCAACGTAGCATATACCCCCTTGTTGCGAGCTCCCGGCGTATATTTAGCCGCCACGTTAAGCACCGCACTCTTGTTACTCTCAGGGTGTAAACCCTCCGTATGCAGCGTTTCCATAGCCTCCCAACCGTTGAGAGCCACCAAAGCCAGTTGGTACTTGCCGTTACTTATAATACGAACCTCGTGCCCCTTAACCTTACGTCTTTCCTCCTTAATCGGAGTTGCAAACTCAGGCAACGCATAATGCCCTAACCTAATCTCCGAAGGCACCGTGCCTACCATTCGGTCCACGCGAAGAATACCGTTCGCTAGTGGCACATCCGCCAATAGGAATCGAACACTATCGTTTGTTTCCAGCACCGCATCGCGGTAATAAATGCCCTCCTCAAACTTTTTGAAATCGTACAGACGCAACGCTTCCCACTTATTATCCTTGTTCTTCACCACATAATTCATGGCAACCTCGCCATTAGCACCATCCGCCTGCCAGAGAAACGCACTGTTGTAGGCCAAACGATTGTAGTTCTCCGTCGATCTGAATCCCTGCCAATCGTCCTTCACCTTCTCGTGACACCACGCTCTTACCTCCGAAGCCCCGATATTCGGATAATCCGTAACCAATGTATTCGAACCCTTCGCAAAACGGTTGTACACCTTATCCTTCTCAAACTCATCCCAAGCACCCTCATTCTCCTTCGCCGTCCAGAACGGATTATCAGCAGGCAATAAAAGTCCAAGGAACGCCTTCGCCAGCCAAAACACGCTGCCGCGGCAACTGTAATTCTGAACAGCCGGTTCGAACGCACCGTAGAAGCCCAGAGTAGGGATGCTGTCCTTCAGGAAGTCAGGATGCTGAACAAACTGCAAAATCGTAGACGACGCAATCCTTCTCATCCATCCCAAGTTAATCTTAGGGTCATTCTCAGTACCCATAAACGCAAGCGGAGCAATTGCAGCAAAGCGATAGCTAATGCTACGTCCCCACATAATCATCTTTCCGTCGCGGCTAAACTGATACGGATAGCCATTATTCAAATCACGGAAGTTTGCCTCAAAGCGACCAGCCACCTCAGGTAAGTACTTATCCCCGTAATAATGGCTCCATAGCTTGCCGTACAGCTGAAACGCCCACATGCTGTAATAATCGTAAGCCGGACTGTCATTGTACCATCCGTCGCCACGATATTGTGCCAACGACTGCTCAAGGTACTGGTTCAACAACTTCTCGTTCACCGTATATCCCTGACTTTTAAAGAAACTCAATATAAAGATGTTGAAGAATCGCCAGTTCGACGACACCGTAGGTCCGTCGCCATAGCTCAACATCGAAGCCGCCAACGCATCCTTCTCAGTCTGCGAAAGAGGTTCCCAGATCACCTCAGGAATTGCAAACAGAGAAATCGCCAACGCCCCATATTCAACGAGAATCTGACTAGGCCCCCCGTTCTTCGCCCGTCGAGCCACGTAGTTCGCAAACTTCGGATCGCTCAAGCCCACAATCTGATGGCGATAATAGTCGGCCAACCGAATCCCGTTAATCGTCAACCCCGTATCCTCCTTCAACAGCGGAGCAGCCATAAACAACGTACGGCACAACCCCTCCAGCTTCTCAGTAGGCACCTGTCGCTCCTCACGCGGATAACTCTTACCCGGCAGCTTCGGAAACTTCATCGGGTCGTTCATGCTGTGAATATAGCTAAAAGCCCCCTTCAGCAGATACAAATCCGCATCCTTCCAATGCTTACGCGTCATCCCCGTAAGCGGACTAGCCGAATAATCCGGATTCTTTATCTGAAACACGGAAGTCCCGCTCTTTTCATTAACAACCTCATTAACACCTTTATTACCATCGGCAGCAATCATCTTCCCCGGTAGTAAAAAGCCGAGGAGAGTAGCCGACAAAAACAGTCTACTTGTAAATTTTGTGATCATTAGTCTTTCTATATGTTTGATACCGCAAAGTTACAAAATAAAAAGCAAATAAAAAAATACACAACGAAAAAGGCGTAATTCAGTATCATTATGCCTAGCTAATAAATAACCTTTCTACGTCCCTTTTTATAACCTTTTGATTGTAGATTAAAATAAAAGCTATATCTTTGTCTCTCATAAAAGAAAAACGTGTACTCAAACCCGTAATAATGACCGATTCCCAGTTTATCACCCTTACCGCCGCCACCATCGAAAACGAGCACATCTGCTGTGCCTTCTCCGATAAGAAGTGTAAAGAAGGCTATAGCCTCAAGAAAGAATAGTTAAATCCTAAAAGATAATCTTAAACAATTATATAATGATTTTCAAAAAAGCGCTCCTCTTATTAACCTTCCTTACCGTAGCACTCCCCCTCTTTTCGCAAGGGAAATATGCACTTTCCTATTCCGATTATATGAATAATCAATGGACAACAATCGACACACTTCATATAAAATCGAGATCTGCCATTAGTAAGATGTTGTCCGGAGGTGGTGATTTCAAACTGCTCACAGGAGATAAGCGAATCGATGATTTGTTAAAAAATCAAGCTGAGATTGTAGCTTATAAGGATACTCTTTATGTAAATTGTCGCTCCTTGAGGTGCGAGAAAATGAGATTTGGGAACTGGTATGCCCGTGGTTTTCGTTTTGATAACGACAAAATCTGTTTTATTGCTATGACGATAGGTAGAAGCGCAAATGAGAAAAGCGGGGCTTATGGAGCCTACTTTGGTGGAATAGGTGGAGCTATTATTTCTGCAACGGGTCAAATAGAATATGGATCTTGTTATATCCTTACATCCCAGAGCAATGAAGTGGAACGCATTAGTTCTGAATATATGGAAAACCTCCTCAGTGATTCCCTCAAGTTGAAGAAAGAATATAAAGCACTGAATTCTAAGAAAAAAGAATCACCCAGCGTTATTCTCGACTATTTTAAAAAGCTACAGTTATTAAATAAACCATCAATATAATGGTGTTAATCTGCAGATCTACTAAAAAACGGCTTTTAAAGCACTGAACGGGGAGATGAATTGAATCTCTTTGTACTAGTGGTAGAATGAATTTATGCCCTTTGTAGTGAGTAGGAGAGATGTTCTACTAAAATATGTTTTCAAAAAGCAAAATAAATTTAGAAAAAGATTATCTTTGTCCTAGAAATAATAGAATGGACAAAGATATATTACAGTTTGACGTTTCATATGAGGAATCTCCCGTACTTTATGCCGAGAGATTAGGTATTATGTATGCGGCAAACGATAAAAATGATGGAAAAAAGAAGAAAGGACAATTCTTTACTCCATCCGCCATTGCTTTTTTTATGGCGCAGCGTGTTGTCTGCAATAAGAAGAAAGTCCGTATTTTGGATCCAGGTTGTGGCTTGGCAATACTTTCTTGTGCTTTAATACAAAAACTTTGTAGCAGTGATGTATTAAAGGAAATAGAACTTGATTTATATGAAAATGATTTAAATATAAAAACAGCTCTTCAGCAAAGTCTGTCTTATTTAGCCAGTTGGTTGTCGCATCGTGGAGTTCAGCTCTATTATACGGTCAATGCCAATGACTTTGTTCTAGAAAATTATCAAGTGCTCGATAAAACACCTAGTTTATTAGATACTGCTACGTTAACGTACGATTATATTATATCTAACCCTCCCTATTTCAAGTTATCAAAAGATGATTTACGAGCAAAAGCAGCAGCAGCAATAGTTGATGGACAGCCCAATATATATAGTCTATTCATGGCGATAGCTTCAAAAATGCTAATTCCGGAAGGGCGACTTCTTTTTATAGTGCCACGTAGCTTTGCTTCAGGACGTTATTTTCGTCTTTTCCGCAATTACTTTTTTAAAGCAGTAGAGTTACGCTTTGTGCATCTATTTAATACCCGAAAAGAAACATTTCAGAAAGATGGAGTGTTACAAGAAACCCTCATATTAGAATGCGTTCCTCGAATTGATAAAACAAATGCCGCAGAGGTGTTGTTATCTTCTAGCGGAGGCATCTTTGATCTTGATAAGCCCTTTCAGAAGATTTATGCAGCGAGTGACCTAATAGACATTACCTCAACAGAAAAAATATTATATTTGCCAGTTTCCCAGCAGGAAGATGATGTGATAAAACTTTTTAATTCGTGGGTAGGAAGTTTAGAAAAGTACGGAATAAAGATATCGACAGGGCCAGTAGTAGCTTTTCGTGCAAAAGAAGCTATAACCATGGAAAAGACGGAAAATGCAGCGCCATTATATTGGTTGCATAATGTGGTAAAGATGTTAACAGGCCATCCGGTTGAGAATAAAGAAAAAGGGCAATGGATACAGATCGACAAATGTGCAAAATCAATGCTGCTACCTAATAAGAACTATGTCTTTTTGCGTCGCTTTAGCTCTAAAGATGATAGAAGCCGCTTGGTCGCCTCTCCCTACTTGGCAGGAAGTTCACCCTCTCGCTTAATAGGAGTAGAAAATAAGTTAAACTATATTTATCGTCCGGGAGGTCATTTAAGCCGTACCGAAGTAATAGGCCTTTCTGCTATATTAAACAGTAAGATATTTGACACCTATTTTCGTACTTTTAATGGGAATGTCAATGTAAGTGCTAGTGAACTTCGCGAAATGCCAATGCCCCCCATTGAAGCTATAAATGAGATTGGGGAAAAACTTATTTCCGGGAACGATTTAACAGAGGAAAAAGCTTCGTATATAGTAAGTGAATATTTTAAAGTAAAAACAATATGAGTAAAATAACTGAAGCACAATACATCTTAACAAAGATAGGGCTACCAACATTGCAGCAAAACGAGATATCTGCGGTTACTTTGTTAGCACTTGCAGATATAAAGGAAAGCGACAGCTGGGCTAATGCCACATGTTTGAGTAAGGGCATAAGCAAAGATATTATGGCATTCGTTAATAATAACTACAAAAAGCAATTCCCTTATGCTCCTAATACTCGCGAAACCTTTAGAAGACAAGTGCTGCATCAGTTTGTACAAGCGCGTTTAGTAGATTATAATCCCGATGATACTACTTTACCCACTAATAGTCCGCGTGCACATTATGCGCTTACCTCCGATGCTTTAAAAGTAATACAAAGTTACGGCACTGAATTGTGGGAAGCAAACCTAAATGCGTTTTTAGGAAAAGTTGGTCGGTTAAGTGAAAAGTATGATAAGAAGCGAAAGATGCATATGATACCAGTTACTATTGATGGAAAAGAATTGCTTCTCACTCCAGGGAAGCACAATGAAGTGCAAGTAGCAGTTTGTACAGAATTTGCAGCTCGCTTTGCACCAGGTGCAAAGGTACTTTATTTAGGAGACACAGGTCAAAAAGATTTATACGTACAAACAGACGATCTCAATCAATTAGGTCTTCGCCTAACAGAACATAGTAAATTGCCCGATGTCGTTATTTATGATCCTGAACGCGCGTGGCTTTTTTTAGTAGAAGTTGTTACGAGTCATGGCCCAGTGTCACCAAAAAGGATGCTTGAGTTAGAAGACATGCTGCAAGATTCTACGGTAGGAAAAGTCTATGTAACAGCTTTCCCAGATAAGGTTCTTTTTCGAAAATATGTAGCAGACATAGCATGGGAAACAGAAGTTTGGATTGCCTCTGATCCCGACCATATGATACATTTTAATGGCGACCGATTTATCGGTCCCAGATAAGATGAAGCTGTTCAAGTGGAATCAATCGAATTGTGTTCCCAAATAAGTCTATAAATGAAGTACATTCTATCTATCCAAACAAATTACTAATTCTTTAGTTTTAGGGTAGTGTTTTAGGGTAGTGATTAGGGGGATCTTTAGGGTAGTTTAAAATTAGTCTTATCCTATTCAACTACCGTTTAGTTCCAAACCCCACGCTAGGTAGTGTCTTTATCTCAAAAAAGTCGTACGCTATTATAGGAGAAGGCATCTCCGAATTTTTCTATTTTGATGAATTTAGAACAACTGAAAAAGAGCTTTTGCGTAAGTATAACATCACGTTAAAGCCCGACAAACCCAAACATCCTGATTATCTCGACTATTTTACTAAAAACGGCAAGCCATGTTACAGACCACCAATTTACTTATAAAGCCTTTAACTGAAACGGAATTAGAACTTTATTATAAATCACCAAGCGAGTTGGCTTACTCACTTGGTTTTTCAGATGTCGATACCAGTTTAGACGATGAATTGAAACAGATTCTTGAAGAGCAATTTCTTCCGAAATTAAGAGAAGGTGCTTCCGAGTACCTTTTCTATACGCTTTGGTTAATCGTCTTAAAAACTACCCACGAAGTAGTAGCC